>FPIC01069349.1_pt1 | contig 44907 bp, 34 predicted proteins | sample 1504481 | NCBI WGS metagenome assembly FPIC01 (sample SAMEA4475357, study PRJEB15587) | soil metagenome | biome: Soil; feature: Field | place: India | collected 2015-03-11 | depth 0 m
TTAGACCAGTACAGGCCTTTGTGCTCCAGCATTACAACAGGGTTGGGGTCCAGAAAGGCAGCCTTCATTAGGCCTTTCATATCGGCAGCATTGGAGGGGTATACCACTTTAATGCCGCGAATGGTAAGCAAGGTAGATTCAACACTGCCGGAGTGGTAAGGCCCGCCTCCACCATATGCACCAATAGGTACCCGAATCAGCGCTTGTACCGGAAATTTACCCATAGACAGGTAGCAGGATTTAGAAAGCTCTTCTACTAGCTGGTTAATGCCCGGCCATATGTAATCGGCAAACTGTATTTCTACAATGGGCTTGGCACCCACTGCCGACATGCCCGCTGTAGAGCCTACAATATAAGCCTCCTGGATGGGGGTGTTAAATACACGGGCATCTCCATACTTTTTGGCCAGAAGAGCCGCTTCGCGGAATACACCACCTAGTTCACCTCCTACATCCTGTCCGTAGAACAACGCTTCAGGATAGGTTTTCAAAATATCATCAACAGCATGCAGGGCTGCATCTACCATTACTGATTTTTCTGCACCGGCAGGTCTGCGCTGTCCTTTTTCTTCAGTAACCGGGGTGGGTGCAAACTCATGTTCTAAAACTGTGGCAGGGTCTGGGTCGGGAGCTGCGAGTGCCTTTTCATATTCAGTTTGTACAAAAGCTATCGCTTCATTCTCCAGCGTGTCAAGCTCCTTTTGAGAAACTCCGTTTTCAAGCAGGTAGCGCTTTAATACCGGTATAGGATCTTTCTGGCTATGCTTACTTAGGTTGTCTTCTGTGCGGTACCACTCCCTGCGTACACCTGAGGTATGGTGGCCCAGCAAGGGGCAGGTAGCATGGATAAGGATAGGGCCACGCTCCTCGCGAACATAGCGGATGGCTTCTTCCAGGGCAAGGTAAGAAGCAACAAAGTCAGAGCCATCTACCTGCATACGCTCAAGGCCTTTAAAGCCGGCTGCAAACTCGTATGCGTTCATGGCGCGCATCTCATCAGCGCGGGCCGATATACCCCATTCGTTGTCCTGCACCAGGTATATAACAGGTAGTTTTTTGAGCACAGCCATCTGGAAGGCTTCGGAAACTTCGCCTTCAGTAATGGCACCATCACCAATGGAACAGATCACTACAGGTTTTGTATCACCTTTTAGCAAGCCTTGCGACTCAAGGTAAGCAATACCATGCGCCATACCCGTTGCAGGTATAGCCTGCATACCGGTTGCTGAGCTTTGGTGAGGTATAACAGGATAGCCTTCACGCTTAAGTGATGGGTGACCATAGTAAGTGCGGCCCCCCGAGAAGGGATCATCAGCTTTTGCCATGAGCTGCATCATTAACTCATGGGGCTGCATGCCTATACCTAGTAGTATAGACTCATCCCTGTAATAGGGAGCAGCGTAATCGTGTGGTTTTAATTGTAAGCCGGCGGCCAGCTGTATAGCTTCGTGCCCTCGCGAGGTACTATGCACATACTTGCTGCAAATAGCGCGGTTTTCATCGTATAAGGTAGCCATAGCCTTAGCAGTGTGCATCAGGCGGTAGGCATTTAATAAAGTGTCCTGTGTTAGGGTAGTGCTCTCTTTGGTAATCACGGTGGTGGTTTGCATTTAAATTCCTACAAAAAGTGCTTGGCACTCAAAGCTACGAAAAAACTTGCAAACACCCCCGATTTAAACTTCTACATGGCCCCAGTTTTCTCCGGACTTGATCCTGTACAACTGCATTTCGGTTACGCCAAATTGTTTGGCTATAATTTTCATGCGGGTTTTACGGTTAGGATCCATAATAATCTTCTTGATCAGCCTAACCTTGGTTTCTGTAAGCTTGTGCCCTTTAAAGTGGCGTTTTTTCTTGCGCTCAATTACGGCAGGGCTAAGCTGCTGGTGCTGTTCCATTTCTTCTTTGGTAGCCCAGCGCAGGTTATCAATGTGATTATTGGTTTTGTTGTGATCCAGGTGTATTACGTACTTGTGAAGCTCAGAGTCAGGTTTTAGAAATACCTGCGCAATAGCTCTATGCACATAAATAGTAAGGTACTTACCGCCAGGCTTCAGATTAAGGGTCCTATAGCCGCCCGTAAGTGTGCCCTTCAGGAGCCGGCCCTCTTCAATCTTATCAGAGTAGCTGATTACCCTTCCATAATCTGATACAGCATACTTCAGTTGCAAACCAGGCACCTGAATATCTATATCTTTCCATACTTCGTTCCAGAACTTTTTGATCATTGGTGTTTCTGATCGCTCAGATTTTTAAATTAAATTGAATAACAACTAAGGTGGTAAGTCGGTATTTATCCTGAGATAAAGTTAAATACCAGCCCAAACAGCTTTAGGCAAGATGAATATGTATATTCATAACCAACAGGCTCACTGATTGTTTAATAATTACTTATAAATGACCAAATGTATCGTTTATTTTACGATATTTTTACGGGTAAGGACGGTATTTTTACGGATAAGGTTTGTAAAACCTTATTTTGTACATTTGCAGCATCTTTTAGCTAAAAAATAAAGCACCTTATTGTATTATTTACATATTATTACAAGGGCTTACAATTTTTAGAAACCAGTATTTATACAGACAGGCGTAGGATATAAACCTGAAACCTGTAAAACGAACAGATATGCAGAAAGAATCGATAGCAGTGTGGTTTCAGGGCCTGCAAGACCGTATATGCAAAGCCTTGGAAGAGGCAGATGGAAAAGCAACTTTCCAGGAAGATGCCTGGCAGAGAGAAGCCGGCGGGGGAGGACGTACCCGTATCCTGCAGAAAGGAAACGTTATTGAAAAAGGCGGTGTAAACTTTTCTGCAGTATGGGGAGCTACTCCTGCTAAAATCCTGGAAGCACTTAACCTGGAACAGGCAGAGTTCTACGCTACAGGAGTATCTATCGTAATGCATCCGCATAGCCCCAGGGTACCTATTATTCACATGAATGTGCGCTATTTTGAAATGAGCAACGGTATTTACTGGTTTGGTGGTGGTATAGACCTCACGCCTCATTATGTAGTACCCGAAGATGCTTCTTTTTTTCATAGCTACCTTGAGCAGGTTTGCAATAAGCATAACCAGGCCTATTACCCCAGGTTTAAGCAATGGGCCGATGATTACTTTTACATCAAGCACCGTAAGGAAACAAGAGGGGTAGGAGGTATCTTTTTTGATCATCTCAAACCTGCAGAAGGACAGAGTAAAGAGGATGTATTTAACTTTGTACAGGAGGTAGGCGAAAGCTTTGCACCTATTTATACCCGTTTAATTGGTAAAAATAAAGATCTGCCTTATACAGATGCCCATAAGGAGTGGCAGTACCTGCGCAGGGGGCGTTATGTTGAGTTTAACCTGGTGTATGACAAAGGCACCAAGTTTGGTCTGGACACAGATGGCCGCACAGAATCTATATTAATGAGCCTGCCCCCCATGGCTCAATGGGGGTACAATATACAACCCTCCCCGGGAAGCGAAGAAGAAAAAACCATCAGCTTGCTTACCAAGGGTGTAGACTGGCTTTCTATGGCAAACCAGCAGGCGCAGTAATGATGGAATTTATTTTGCAGCTGGATAGGGAGCTGTTTCTTTTCCTTAACAGCCTGCAGCATCCGGTACTAAATGAAATTATGCTTTGGGTAACCAATCGGTTTATATGGTTTCCCTTTTATGGCGTGCTCGTCTACTTATTAGTCAGGCGTTTTGGTAAGGAGTCTATACCCATGATCGTTTGCCTTTTGCTTACTGTTGTTTTGGCCGACCAGGTTTCTGCCAGTTTTTTTAAACCTTATTTTGCCAGGCTCAGGCCTTGCCACGACCCTCTGCTGGAGGGAGTAAAGTTGGTTGGGCATTGTGGCGGCAGGTATGGGTTTGTGTCTTCGCATGCTGCCGATACCTTCGGAGCAGCCACCTGCCTGTGGCTGCTGGTGCGTGAGTATTGGAAACCTGTCGTGTGGATGTTTGCCTGGGCTGCTGTTGTATCATACAGCCGTATTTACCTGGGCGTGCATTACCCTTTGGATATAGTACTGGGTGCTTTACTGGGTGCCTTACTGGCTTTTGTTTGTTTTGGCCTTTACAAAAGCTATACAAAAGCTAAACAGAAAAAAAATAAGTTGCAGGTGCTTTAATAAGCTGCTTTAAGCTTACTATACCGTAGCCAGAACTTTTTTTTATAGGAGCGCCCAATGGGGATAATAATTTGATCCAGGTAAAGAGCATTGTGTGTGCTCTGTGTAATTTTATCTGGGTTAACTATGTAAGAACGGTGCACGCGTATAAAGCCTGCCTGTTCAAAAATTTCTTCCAGCTTCTTCATTGTAATATGGAGAAGCTGTTTGCTTTCTATACAAACCACGGTAACATAATCGGCCTGGGCCTCCATATAAAGTACCTGCTCCGGAATAAACCTGTATGTTCTGTTGCCAGAGGTTATAAAAATATCATTAGCGCTTGTGTTAAGTGTACTCTTATAAAATGCATAGGCCTGGTTAACTATTTCATTAAAAGGTTTAAAACGTAGCGGGGGGCACAGCAAATGGACAAATGGCTTATGTAGGTTGGAAGAGGGGGTATCTGAAATTATTACGGTACTTACCGCATTTTCTGGCCAGACCTCGTGAGGCCAGCAGGGCGATTTAGGCTCCAGTTCTGTAAATACAATGTTGGGAGGAGTGTTTTGCTCAGACCGCAACCCTTCCGAGAGGGTAGGGTAATCATGCACGGTGTGAATCAGGTCTGTACGCTGAATAAGTTTTTGCAGAGCCTTTTTAATGTAAGGCCCACAGTCGGTAATCATACTTCTCATCCTCTTTCCTTTCTGAGTTACTGATATGATTTTACCAGTGCAGATACAAAGCGCCGGTATGCTGCTTAAATTGCAGTTTATTTATTCATATATACTTGGCTGTGATAAATTTTGTTTGTATTTATTGTTTACAAGCAATTAATAATGAGGATATTACAGGTTTTGACGGGCGGGTGGCATTAAGAGGTGTACTGCAGTAAATAGTAAAAAAATAAAGGAAAGAGCATTGCCCTTTCCTTTTAAAAGTTGGTTAATTCTTGGAAAACCTGTTGCATGCCTTCTGTACCCTTTTTAGGGATAAGGAAAAGGTTTTCGCGTTGTGCAAAGCGGGGAAGGTTTGGATCGATTACATAAACCGGTACATCGGGCTTTACATAATCAACAAGGCCAGCAGCCGGGTATACCTGCAATGAGGTACCTATTACAATAAAAATATCTGCTTGCCGGGTAATTTCCATGGCCACTTCCATCATGGGTACCATTTCGCCAAACCAAACAATGTGAGGGCGTAACTGGTGGCCTTTTTCGCACAAATCACCGAGGTGTATTTCCAGGCGGTTGTCAGCAAGCATATCATATACCAGCGTTTCATCACCACAACTACGGCACTTAAACAGCTCGCCATGCAAATGAATAACTTTGCTGGAGCCGGCCCGCTCATGCAGATTATCTACATTCTGGGTTATTACGGTTACATCATAATATTTTTCAAGCTCAGCTATTTTAAGATGCCCCTCATTGGGTTGCACGGTAGCGGCCTGCTTGCGTCTTTGGTTATAAAACTCAAGCACCAGTTCAGGATTGCTGCGAAAGCCCCCTGGCGAAGCAACTTCCATTACATCATGGCCTTCCCATAGGCCGTTGGCATCGCGAAAGGTTGCTATGCCACTCTCAGCGCTAACACCTGCTCCGCTGAGTACTACCAGTTTTTTCTTTCCCATATTTGATCTACGCTTTATTGGTGAAAAGCTGTTGCAGATTGTTCCATAGTTTACGCTTTAAGTCTACCTGGCTGCCAATAGAGGCCAGGTCATCAGCAAAGAGCATAGTTGTTTTGGCAGAAGCCATGGGTATATATTCTGTAACAGGTACCACAGGCTCTAACTGGTGTTTTACACCGAAGGCCAACAGGTACGATGGCTGTATTTTTTGAGTAAGTGCAGGCAGGTTAATGGTAGCATTACCATGTTGCTGCAGGTAAATATCCTGCATGCTTAGTTGCACCGCACCTAATATTTTTAGCAAAAATTCTTTGTCTTCCAGGCTAAGCCAGCCGCTAAGCACAAGTACCTTTCTGCGAAAATTACCCTCTTGCAGGTAATTGGCAGCCGGAGCAGCGTTTTCCTGTGCAGGCTTGGGCAGCGAAGGGGTAACCAGGGGAGGAGTTTGAGCGGCAGGGGCAACTACTGGTGGGGTATATGGAGTAGCCTGTGCCTGTAGGGGAGGTTCCTGCCCGGCAACCTGTTGCCCGCTTTCCGGAGAAACAAAGTTCTGTTTCTCTTCCGGGAAAATATAAAGCCCTTCGTTGAAAAGAAGTTTCAGAAATGAGGTGTCTTGCATAAGGTAAAATTAAAGTATAATGTTGAGAGTTACCAGTGTACAGGCCAGGTTCCCGGCAGGAAATGTTACATGCCCTCGTACATATACATTGCCGGATTTCGGTAATGTAACCCTAACAGGCAAAATATAAAAAAAGCCCCCGGAGCTTTACCAGGGGCTTTTTTTATATATACAAGTGTTTTTTTGCTTATTGATTAAGCACCCATGCAAAAATTAGCGGGGCTACAATAGTTGCATCAGACTCTACAATAAACTTAGGTGTAGTAATATCTAGCTTACCCCAGGTTATTTTTTCGTTTGGTACCGCACCCGAGTACGACCCATACGAAGTAGTTGAATCTGAGATCTGGCAGAAATAGCTCCAGAAAGGAATGTTCTCCATTTCAAGATCCTGGTACAGCATTGGAACCACACAAATAGGGAAGTCGCCAGCAATACCACCACCAATCTGGAAGAAACCAACACCTTTACCTTCTGAGTTGGCAATATACCAGTCTGCTAACCAGCCCATGTATTCAATACCACTCTTCATGGTAGAAGCCTGCAGTTCTTTTTTCATAACATAAGAGGCAAAGATATTACCCATTGTCGAGTCTTCCCAGCCTGGTACTACAATCGGTAGGTTTTTCTCGGCTGCTGCCAGCATCCATGAGTTTTTGGGGTCAATTTCATAATATTGCTCCAATTCGCCACTCAACAGGATTTTATACATGTACTCGTGGGGAAAATAGCGCTCACCTGCATCTTCCGCATCTTTCCAGATTTTATGAATATGCTTCTGCAGTCTTCTGAAAGCCTCTTCTTCAGGTATACAGGTATCTGTTACACGGTTATAGTGGTTTTCTAACAGATCCCACTCATCCTGTGGCGTAAGCTCACGGTAGTTAGGCACACGCTTGTAGTGCGAGTGAGCAACCAGGTTCATAATATCCTCTTCCAGGTTAGCGCCTGTACACGAGATAATAGCTACTTTATCCTGGCGGATCATCTCAGCCAGCGAAATACCCAGCTCAGCGGTACTCATGGCACCAGCCAGGGTGATCATCATTTTGCCACCTTCGTTCAGGTGGGCTTCGTATCCTTTGGCTGCATCTACCAATGCCGCAGCATTAAAGTGCAGGTAATTCTTTTCAATAAACTGAGATATAGGTCCTCTTTGAATGCTCATTTCTTATTTTTTTGACAAAAATATGATTTATAGTTTAGGTATAAAAGATTTCTTTATACAGATGACCTATTAATTGTCTTTATGCTAGAATAGTTCCTGTATAAGTTACAGAAGTAGCCTGGTACAGGGAGCTCTTAAACCGGCTAAAAAAAGATGGTTAAGATTCCTTCTTTAGGCCTTTATTGCAGTAGGCTTTTCAAATATGCCACAAACAATCATATTTGTAGCATATACGTAGTTATCTATACCTGTAATCGGGAAAGCTATATGGCTTTCTAATTTTTTATACTTTTATTTTATTATAATAATCATGAAAATACTGCGGAGATTATCCTACCTGTTTTTAATATGCAGCACCTTTGCTTGCCAGCGAGAGCAAGAGCCTACTGTAAACTTAGCTTTGCTTACAACCTATAAATGGGGATTTATACAATTGGCCGAATACAGGCAGAATACCCTGCGAGAGATATACATAGACTCTACAATATATGATTTCAATACTGCCGGCCGGTATACTGCTTTTGCAACAACAGCGGGCTATACAGAAGAAGCCAATGGAAATATGGTATTTAAGGCTGAATTAGACGAGGCTTACTCAGATCGCTATGAACTGAATAATGATACCAGGCAACTCGTTTTGCATTATCCAGACAGCACTTGGCATGGAGCACAACCAGGAACCAAGCACTGGCAGATCATTGAGCTAAGCCGGGAGAGGCTGGTAGTAGTAGAAGAATTTCCGGGTACCGGTATAAGAGCACAGTTTGAACTGGAGGCAATAGCAAGGTAACATAGTTCCTGGTTATTGTTTTTCAATGTTTATTGCATATAATTCGCTGCATGAAAATATTATCTTTCACCTTTATAATCACAGTTTTTTTAACCGGGCTTACAGGCTGCACTATACTTAAGGAGTCGCCTAAATATCATTTTGATGAAGACTTTTATAAATTAAAAATTGCAGGTGAAAAAGAGGAGCGGGTATATGTAGATGAAGTTGATGATATGATCACCGTTTACAGGCTGGAGAATGAAAATTCAGAAATTCAACTGGATACTACTATGGCAGGGAGAAGAGAGTTTCCGGAGCAGGTAGCGGTAAACCCGCCTTCCACACATCGCTTCAGGCAACGGAGCTTTGATATAGATTTTCTGGCTATACCATTTAAGTACCGCTCGTCTGTAGGAGAGGTGCCCCGGCAGTTTAACACCTATCTCAATGGAGCTGTTTACCTTGGTTACCGCACTGATTTTTATTATCTGAATTATAACAGGGCACCCTTTGGCGTATATAAGCGCCAGCTTACCCATTACGGTTTTTCATTTGGTGGCTTTAGCGGACTTGGAGGTACGCTTATAAACCCTACCGTTACCAACGGCCAGTTGCAGATAGAATACGATGGAGTAGTATGGGCAAAGGGCGTTGCGGCTATTGTAGGCATAGAAAACTTTACCATTGGCCTGGGCCTTGGCTGGGATTACCTGCTTGACAGAAACCGGAGGTTATGGATTTACCAGCAAAAACCCTGGGTAGGCTTTACTTTTGGGCTTAACCTTAATTAAACAGGCAAAAAGTATTTTCCCCCATATTTTATTTCTTAGATTTGGCGCTTTGTTACTTTACTATAAAGCGTTTCGATGAAAAAGAAATTTTGGATAGGTGTTTTGCTCTATTGCCTTGCCTGTACACTTCCGCAACAAAGCAGGGGGCAACAGGCTGGAACTACCACTACAGAAAGAACCTACGTACAACAGCATTACGATAAGGCAGAGTACCAGATACCCATGAAAGATGGGGTAAAGTTGCATACCGTAGTATATACTCCCAAAGACAAAAGTAAAAAGTACCCTATGCTGATGCAACGTACGCCGTATAGTGCGGGGCCATATGGCGAAGGGCAGATGAAGGCCTCATTAGGCCCGTCACCTACTTTAATGAAAGACGGGTATATTTTTGTATACCAGGATGTACGTGGCCGTTGGATGTCTGAAGGTGAATTTGATAATATGCGCCCCACAGTACCTTACCGTAGGCGCAATATGAAGGAGATAGACGAAAGTACAGATACTTATGAAACCATAGATTGGCTACTTAAAAATGTAAGAGGCCATAATGGTAAAATAGGGCAGTGGGGTATTTCTTACCCTGGGTTTTACTCTGCAGCCAGCTTGCCTTTTGCTCACCCTGCCTTAAAAGCAGTATCGCCACAAGCGCCTATTGCCGATTTCTATTTTGATGACTTTCACCATAACGGTGCTTACTTGCTTAGCTATTGGTCTGCTACTACGTTATTTGGTTACCAGAAAGGAGCGCCTACGCCAAAAGCCTGGTACAACCGTGTAGAGCCAGGCACAAAAGATGCCTACCAGTTTTTTATGGACATGGGTTCTTTGAAAAATGCCTCTAAATGGTATAAAGAAGATAACTTTTTCTGGCAACAGTTGGTAGAGCACCCTAATTACGATGAGTTCTGGCAGAAGCGCAGCATACTGCCCCACCTTACTAATGTTAGGCCTGCGGTTATGGTGGTTGGCGGTTGGTTTGATGCTGAAGATCTGTATGGGCCGCTTAATATTTATAAAACCATAGAAAAGAACAACCCTAAAACATACAATACCATTGTAATGGGCCCCTGGAGCCATGGTGACTGGTCGCGTGAAAAGGGCTACCAGACCGTATCAAATGTATATTTTGGCGATAGTATTTCTACCTGGTACCAACGCAATGTAGAGGCTCAGTTTTTCAATCATTACCTGAAAGGACCAGCAAACGGTAAAACGGGCCTGCCCGAAGCCTATATGTTTGATACCGGTACCAAAGAGTGGAAGCAATTCCAGGCCTGGCCTCCCCGCGAGGCACAAACCTTGAATTACTTTGTGCAGGATGGCAAAAGGCTTAGCACCAACAGGCCGCAAGGCGAGCCTTATTCTGAATTTATATCAGACCCTGCCAACCCTGTACCTGATAGCCCGGATATTGCCTTTACTTTTACCCCCCGTAAGTATATGGCCGATGATCAGCGCTTTGCTGCCCGCAGACCCGATGTGCTTGTTTTTGAAACCGATGTGCTGGAAAGCGACCTGACCTTTGCCGGTGAGATAATGGCTAAATTAAAAGTTAGTACTAACCAGGGCGATGCCGATTGGATAGTAAAGCTGGTAGATGTGTACCCCGGCACCGATACCAATCATGCGTATGTGCAGGATGGTATGCAAATGAGCAACTACCACCAGATGGTACGCTCTGAGGTAATGCGTGGCCGTTTTAGAAACGATTTTTCCAAGCCAGAGCCTTTTGTAGCCAACCAGGTTACTGATGTAAACTTCAGGCTGCAGGATGTGTTGCATACCTTTAAAAAAGGGCACAAAATACAGATCCAGATACAAAGCACCTGGTTTCCGCTTATTGACCGAAACCCGCAGAAATGGGTAGATAATATCTTTAAAGCCGATGATGCAGATTTTATAAAGGCAACCCACCGGGTATTTCATTCTGCAGAGCACCCCACTACCATAGAAGTGCAGATTTTGAGGTAAAATGGCGTGTACTAATAGAAAAAGACCAGCGGGCAACTCTACCTGATGGTCTTTTTCTATTTAAGCCATCAGTACGTGGATAGCCATAACTACTCTTACTTACGTTAGGTTGCTGGGTTAGGCAATTGCCGGCTTTTGGCTGGCTTTGTAAGCCGTTAAAACTGCCTGTGCCTGTTTTATGTGGCGTTGGTTGTGGTAAATAATTACCCTAAACGTATCGCCAAGGCGTAGTTTTATTAGCCTGGTAATGCTAAGCGAGGCTTTGGTTTTACTAAGGTTTACCTGCCTGGCCTTTTCAAGTAAATCAAGTGTTTTTTGCTGCTGTGCTATAAAGCGATCAAGCGTTGATCTATCTAACTGGCTGCCTGCAGGGTTCTTGTCATCAAAGGTTTTCATTTTGTTCATGTTCTCCTGGGGGAGCATGCTATTAGCAAAGTAGTTGCCTAACAGGCCGCTTTTATAAATTGGTACAGTTTTATAAACACTGTTTGATATTCTTTTTTCAATTTCAGGCAGGTAAAATTCACCATACATATTCAGGTGTTCAATACATTCCAGGATACTCCAGCGCTCGGGGTTGCTTTTCCAGTTTAATGCTTCGGCAGGTAATTGCTGTAGCGCCTTTACTTCGCTAATGTTTTGCCGGGTTCTTGCTGCTAAATCTGCAATCAGGGTATCAGATGCTATTTTCATGGCCTTGCTTGTTTTTATAAAGATCTTTAATTATTACAAGAAAGTCCATTAATACGCCAGATAGTTTAAGTCACACGTTAGTTAAACTTAATGGCTACTGATTATTGCTTCTTGGTACCTATGTTCTGGTTTAATTTACATTGGGTATACTTGTACCTGTAACAACTTGTTTATAATGAAAAACACGTTTGATAGTATAATTTTTGACCTGGATGGTACCCTATGGGACTCTACGGCTACGGTAGCCAAGGGCTGGCAGCGGGCAAAAGAAGAAGTTGATTATATACACGAAGATATTACAGCAGAGGCGGTTCGCTCTATTTGCGGTATGGCTTATGATGCTATTTTTGTAAAGCTCTTTCCTTACCTGGATGCCGCCCAGCGGGAAGATTTTAAGCAAAGATGCGCCCCTAAGGAATTACTTACAGTACGCGAAGAGGGCGGGACATTGTACGAAGGGCTTGAAGAGACACTACGCTACCTGAAAGATAGATACAGGCTATTTATTGTAAGCAATTGCCAGCGTGGTTATATAGAAGCATTTCTGGAGCATCATGGGCTAGGGATCTATTTTGTGGACCATCAAAGCTATGGCACAAAAAACCAACCGAAAGCACTTAATATAAAAGATATTGTAGAGCGACATCAGCTTAAAGCTCCTGTATACGTAGGCGATACCCAAGGCGATTTTGAGGCCAGCAGGGAAGCAGGTGTACCCTTTGTATTTGTAAGCTATGGTTTTGGAAAAGTAGAGAAAGGCCAAGTAGCCAGCATTAATGCCCTGGCAGAACTTAAAGAAATTTTATAGAACTATGTTATAAAAAAAACTCCTGCTTCTTATTGAGGCAGGAGTTTTTGTATAACATTGGTGTCTCTGTATGGGCGTTTACAATCTTAATGCCCTTTTTTCATAAGGGCTGGCCTTTGGGTAATTTCATGGTAGCAGATAGCGTCTTTTTTGAAGTAATGCAGTACCATGCTTCTGCGGGTTTTGCTTTTATCTCTGTGCGGTTCACCTCCATGAAATAAGTTGGCGTGCCATACCAGCAAATCGCCTTTTTTTGCTGTAAATACTTCTTTCTGTATACCCAGTTCCTTGATCTTCCGGTCTATCATTTCCTCATAAGCCTTATAAGATTGTTTTCCGATAAAAAGAGCGTTGCCTTCATTATCGTAATCAGAATTAAGGTAATAAGGGAGTTTGTGGCTGCCGGGGTAGTAGTGCAAGGGGCCATTGTCTTCGGTAATGTCATCCAGGGCTATCCACACGCCCAGTAAGCCGCCCAGCGGGTAGGTAGTCATGTGGATTGAGTCTGAGTGGGTGCGTTGTTCGCTGCCCATTATAAAGTTTATGCTCTGGAAGATGCTTACCTCACCTCCTGCAAGGCTATCCAGCAAATTAGTAAGCTTTTTATCGTCTGCAATGTTTCTTAGCAAGGCAGAGTGGTGTATAGCAAACATGATTTTATTACCGTACCTGAAGTGCACCGTCTTGTTCCGGATCAGTTTATCGACTTCTGCATTGAGGGTCTCGGCTTTTTCGGCCGACAGGTAGTTGCGCAGTACCAGAAATCCTTTGTCTTCAAAAGATAGAATACTTTCCTGGGTTGCTGCGTCAGCAGTTTTAAACAACTCCGTTTCGGTAAGAGCAGGTCCTTTGGTTTGGGGGGCGTTGGCTGGGCTTACGGCTTTAAAGTCCTTACTGGAAACAGGTGAGAAGTATCGCTTTTTTATGCCATACTTTTTAAACAGGGCTTCGTTGTGCTTAAGCTGGGCCCTATGAAAAAAGTTATAAAAAGCGTATGTTATTTTTAAGCGTCTGAGCAATTCTATCATAGCCTGTTGTGGTAAGCAGGAGTGGTTTTACAAGTATAGATCAAATATAAGTTTTTACGGTGTTATAAACGGCAACAGGCATTTAAAATTTAGGCATAGCCTGCCCCAGGTTTACACCGGCAAAGCTCTTTATAAAAGAGGGCTTGTATCTTTAGCAAGATCTCTTTTCCTGGCTCGGTAGCGTACTGTACTGTTTCCGATATAGAGCAGTAATAAGCCTGTAAGCGCGCAGGCAGCCATTATGGTAAGCATGGGTAAAACGGTACCGTTATGAAACACACTTACCACTGCAGAAGTAAGGCCGCCCATAGCCATGCGGTAGCTGCCCAGCAACGCAGCAGCACTGCCGGTATGCTTTGTAAATGGAGCCAGCGATAAAGCGGTTGCATTAGGGTTGGTTAGCCCCTGCCCGGTAAAGAAGATAAAGATCAGTGCAATCAGGCCCAGCATAGAGAACCAGTTTAACAAGGCCCCGGTAACCAGTATTATTCCCAGAACACTCTGGTACCAAAGGGTAAAGCTAATAAGCTGCTCGCTCTTAAAGTACCTGAGTAAAATATGGTTTAGCTGTGGTGAGGCGATCATACCAAAGGCAATAAAGGCAAAAATCCAGCCGTACTGTTTTTCACTAACGCCATATATATTCATAAAAACATCTGCAGAGCCCGCTATATAGGCAAAAGGAGCAGCTGTAGCGATGCCTCCTGCAAGGGTGTATACCAGGAATTGGGGCTGGCGAACCACGATCCAGAAGTTTGATAATACAGCACGGGGCTTAAGTGAGATGGTAGTATCTGAGGCCCTGCCCTCGGGCAGAAAGAAAAATACAGCTACCATAATGAGGGCTGTAATAAGCGCCAGGATAATAAACACGTATTGCCATCCAACGGCTGCCGTAACATAACCACCTACCGTAGGAGCAACCATTGGCGATACCGATATTACCAACACCAGCAACGAGAAAACCTGTGCCGTTTTATTTGCCGGGTAAATATCACGTACCAGCGCCTGGGCTGCCACCATGCCTACACAACCACCAATGGCCTGTACAAATCGCATCAGTATTAGGGAATCTGCTGATCTTGCAAATGCACAAGCTACAGAGGCCAGTATATATAAAATCAAGCCGGCATAGAGAGGTAGCTTTCTGCCAAACCTATCGAGTAGTGGGCCATATAACAGCTGGCCGGCAGCAATACCAATAAAATAACTGGTAAGTGAAAGTTGTACGTTGGCAATGCTGGTATCCAAGTCCTGGGCAATAGCCGGAAAACCTGGCAGGTACATATCAATGGAAAAAGGACTGATGGTGGCAAGTGCACCCAGGATCAGGATAATGGTTAAGTGTTCTTTTCTTGTCATAGTACGGGTGTGGCAAAGGTAGAGACTTTTACGCACTGTAGCTTTTTTTCTGCATTAACAGAGCGTTAAGAATACTTCTTTGCCACACCACTATGTAAGCAAAAGCTACAGGGTAAGGCTGGTTAAAGCGGGTGTATGCTGCTGATAGGTGCTTAAAAAAGTGCCAAGCCTGTTCATGGTAAGGGTAAGCTCTTCTACAGAAGGAAGGTATACTACCCTGAAATGATCGGGCTGGTGCCAGTTAAAGCTTCCTCCCTGTATCATCAATACATGTTGCTGGCTCAGTAAGTCCAGTACCAGTTGCAGGTCACTCTGGATGTTGAACTTATGTACATCAATTTTAGGGAACATGTAAAATGCCCCCTTAGGCTTTACACAGGTTATTCCGGGTATGGAGGTAAGCATCTCATAACACACATCGCGCTGCTGCCTTAACCTGCCGGTAGGGAGCACCAGGTCGTTTATCTGCTGGTGGCCTTCCAGGGCTATTTTAATAGCGTGCTGTCCGGGTACATTGCTGCATACCCTGAGGCTTGACAATACGTTAAGGCCGCTAATATAGGCTGCGGCTTTGGCTTTACTGCCACTTACCAGCATCCAGCCTGCCCGGAAACCAGCGGCCAGGTAGTTTTTAGATAGCCCGCTGAATGTAACGGTCAGTACCTGGTCAGAAAAGGTAGCAGTAGGTGTATGAAGGGTTCCGTCATAAAGGATCTTGTCATAGATCTCATCAGAAAACAAAACCAGGTTGTGCTTTTCGGCTAGCAGCACAATTTGCTGCAACACTTCTGCCGGGTAAACGGCACCCGTTGGGTTATTGGGGTTAATAATAACAATGGCGCGCGTGCGGCTGGTAATTTTCTGCTTAATGTCTTCCAGGTCGGGGTACCACTCAGCGGCTTCATCGCAGAGGTAATGCACCGTTTTACCACCCGAAAAATTTACGGCAGCGGTCCACATGGGGTAGTCTGGCGTAGGTACCAGCACTTCATCGCCTTCATTAAGCAAAGCCTGTACAGCTTGTAAAATTATTTCACTTACACCGTTGCCAATAAAAATATCTTCTATATCAATACCGGTAATGCCTTTTGCGGTATAATAATGCTGTATGGCCTCCCGGGATGATTGCATACCTTTATGATCGGTATAGCCCTGCGCCTGGCGCAGGTTTGCAATAATATGCTCCATTACTGCCTCTGAGGCATTAAACCCAAAGGGAGCGGGGTTACCTATATTTAATTTTATAACCTTGTGGCCTTCTTGCTCAATTTCCCTGGCCTTTTCATAAACCGGGCCCTGGAGTTCATAATGTACATAATCTAGCCTTGTACTACGCTGTATCATTATTCTGTTATTTTTACAAAGGTAAGCTTACTCATGCGTATAAAAAAAGAAAGCCCCTGCCAGAATTTTATGCTGGTACAGGGGCTTTCTTTTTGAAACAGAGTTGGTTAGGTGTTTTGTTGCTGCTTAATGTCAAAAATGGACTTTAGCTCGGTAGCTTCATCGGGTTTCATGCGGCCGGCCAGGATCAGGCGTAGCTGCCTTCTGCGCAGGGCGCCATCATACAGCCTTTTTTCTTCATCGGTTTCAGGTATTACCTCGGGCACATCAATAGGGCGGCCCGTCTGGTCTACAGCCACAAAGGTAAAAAAGGCTTCGTTGGATTTATATTTTTTCTGTCCGGGAATATCTTCAGCATAAACTTCAATATGTACTTCCATGGAAGAGTTAAAAGAACGGGTTACCTGCGCACGCAATGTTACAACATTTCCCAGGTGTATGGGTTTAGAGAAAGATACGTTATCTACAGAAGCAGTAACTACTACGCGGTTGGAGTGGCGCTGTGCGGCTATAGCTGCTACTACGTCCATTACGTGCATCATGCGGCCACCCATCATGTTATTTAGCGTGTTGGTATCGTTAGGCAGAACCAGCTCTGTCATGGTGGCAAGCGATTCCCTTGCAAATTTCTTTTTACTCATGGGTATTTAATTATATTCATGCATACGGAAGTACGAGGGTACAAAGGTATCATATAGAGGCGGTAATGTAAAAATATCTTTATCTTTCTGCGTCCATTACATCCAGGTGAACAAAAGATTTAACTATGCAACGTTTTGATTACATTATTGCTGGCGGTGGCTGTGCAGGCTTAAGCCTTGCCTACCACCTTGTTCAGGAGGGCTTAGGTAATAAAACTATACTGATCATAGAAAAAGAAAGCAAGAATCAGAATGACCGCACCTGGTGTTTCTGGGCACACGAGCCTACCCTTTTTGATGAGATTACTTTTCGGCAATGGAACAAGATCCGCTTTATATCGGGTGCGTATTCCTATAACAGGGTAATTGATTTGCAGGAGTACCGATACAGCATGATACGCGGGCTCGATTTTTATAATTTTACGCAAAAAAAACTGTTGCAGGCAAAGGGTGTACAATGGCTCCGGGCAGAAGTTGAAAGCATTACCGATCAGAAAGATGGTGTAGAAGTAAAGGCCGGTGGCGTTACCTACCAAGGGCGCTGGCTTTTTAACAGTATTTTTAATAAAGAGACCCTACGGCCTGATGCCAGTCGTTACCACTACCTTTGGCAACATTTTAAAGGTTGGGAAATCGAAACTGAAGAAGACTGTTTTGATACATCTTATGCTACCATGTTTGATTTTCGCACGCCTCAGCAAGGAGAAATGCGCTTTTTTTACGTTTTGCCCTTCTCGCCCCGTAAAGCCCTGGTAGAGTTTACTCTTTTTACAGGTACTTTACTGGAAGATGCAGCCTACAACGAGGCACTTACCAATTATGTAGGCAATGTACTTGGCCTTAAACATTACACAATACAGGCTGTGGAAAAAGGTAAAATCCCAATGACAGACCACCCCTTTGCAAGGCGAGAGGGAAGGCATATTTACAACATCGGGACCCGAGGTGGATTAACAAAACCTTCAACAGGGTACACCTTTTTACGCATACAACAGGATTGTAAAGAAATTGTAAAGGCTTTGCAGCAAGGTAAGTTGCCTGAAGAAAAATCGCCTTCCCTGCGCTATTCTATTTACGATTCCATGTTACTGCAGGTCATGCACCGCAGGGGAGAGCTTTCTGAAAAGATTTTTACCGATTTGTTTCACAAAAACCCCATAGGCCGGCTTTTCCGCTTTTTAGATGAAGAAACCAATCCTCTGGAAGATCTGCAGGTAATGGCTTCTGTACCTCCTTTGCCCTTTATCAGCGCGTTTTTCAAGCTAAAAGCATTGCAGAAGGTATAAGCTGTTATAAAAAAACAATTTCCCGGGGTGCATCCTGGGGAGCACATAACCCGGGTAGCAACCCCAAGGGATTTGTCCGGGTTATTATGTTGCGGTTTATTTTTTAATATTGCATTAGCATACTACCCAAAACCCGATAATAGTAAATACCTTGGAAAACAGGCAGATCATAAAATTATTAAAACTGGCGGCTTCGCTCATGGAGCTGCATGACGAAAATCCTTTTAAAATCAGGTCATACACTAATGCCATTTATGGCTTGGAGAGGGTAGAAGAGCCCCTGGCCAGCCTCTCTACCTCTGAGCTGGAAAACCTGGATGGTGTAGGAAAAAGTACAGCTGCTAAAATTGCAGAAATGCTTGATACCGGCACTTTTGCAGAGTTAAAAAGGCTGCTGGATATAACACCCGAGGGGGTTATAAAAATGATGGATATTAAAGGAGTAGGCCCCAAAAAAATACGCACCCTCTGGAAAGAACTGGGAGTGGAAAGCCCCGAGGCGCTTATAGAAGCCTGCGATGCCGGTAAAGTTGCAGCACTTCGCGGCTTTGGCGAAAAAACACAAGCCTCAATCAAGGAGGCCTTGGCACTGGCTGCTACATACGAGGGAAAACTGCTTTATGCCCAGGCCGAGCCTTTGGCCAATGCCCTGCAACAAGCGCTGCAAAAAGCAGGTTTGCCTGGCCAGATCTGCGCCACTGGCGATGTGCGGCGTAAGATGGAAATAGTAGAGAAAATGCAGTTTGTAATCGGGAGCGACTCGCTTGCTAAAGTTATGGATTTGCTGAACGATTTGCCCCTGCTGGAAAAAGATGAAAAAAGATCGGGTCCATTTGCGTGGCGTGGCAAACTTATTGAAACAGGTATTGAAGTAGAGTTTTTAGTGTACCCGGCAGCTAAGTTCTGGAGCCAGGTATTTATAAATACAGGGGCGTTAAGCCACCTTACAGCGCAGGCTGCCAGCCAGGAGTGTAACCTGCTGCAAATAGCACGTAGCGAGTCTTTTAACACTGAGGAAGCCATTTATAAAAAGGCCGGCTTTGCCTACATAGAGCCCGAGTTGCGCGAAGGTACTTTTGAGTTGGAGGCAGCCCGCACAGGTAAGCTACCCTTATTGCTGGAAATGAAAGACCTGAAAGGTACTCTGCATAACCACTCCACCTATAGCGATGGGCGTAATACCCTGCGTGAGATGGCCCTGCATTGCAAAGCGTTAGGGTATGAGTACCTGGGTATATCCGACCATTCTCAGACTGCTTATTATGCCGGTGGTTTAAAGGCAGACGATATACGCAGGCAACACGAAGAAATTGATCAACTCAACAAAGAGTTGGCACCTTTCAAAATTTTTAAAGGTATAGAGTCTGATATTCTGCAGGATGGCTCCCTGGATTACCCGGATGATATCCTGGCTTCTTTTGATTTTATAGTAGCTTCTATCCATGGTAATTTAAAAATGGAAGAAGCGGTTGCTACCAGGCGTTTAATTAAAGCGATAGAAAACCCTTATACCACTTTTCTGGGGCACCCAACCGGGCGGCTGTTGCTTAAACGCGAAGGTTACCCTATCGATCATAAAGCTGTAATTGATGCCTGTGCCAGACATGGGGTAATTATTGAGATCAATGCCAACCCTTTGCGGCTGGATATAGACTGGCGGTGGGTGCATTATGCCCTGGAACAGGGGGTAACCATAAGTATTAATCCTGATGCGCATGTTACAAGCGGATACAACGATATGTACTGGGGTGTATGTGTAGGTAGAAAGGGAGGTCTTTCTAAAGAGCAGACGTTCAATGCTTTGCCACTGGCCGAGGTGGAGAAATATTTAGAAACAAGAAAGCAAAAGCGTTAAAAGTCCGGAAAGAGGTCTTATATTTGCAGATTAAAGTAAACCGCATGGAGCTGCCACCGGGCAGTTCCAGCTTCTGAACCGACACATGAAAGCCGAACACTATAACCGCATATTTGAGCAGAGCATACTGGACTATCATCATGCAGATCATGTAGATGCTCCTCTTATCAATCCTTTTGCAGAAGGTACCATGGAGCACCTGGCTTACCTCAAAAACTGGATCGATACCGTACAGTGGCACCTTGAAGATATTATCCGCAGCCCTTCTATTACAGCCGGTGAGCTGGTGCAGATCAAACGCAGAATAGACCAGTCCAACCAGCACCGTACTGATACGGTAGAGAAGATGGACGATTTCTTTATGGCCGAATACAGCCATGTAGTGCCAAAACCAGGAGCACGCTTAAACTCAGAAACCCCGGCCTGGCTCATTGACCGGATGTCTATTCTGATGCTAAAGATTTACCATATGCGCGAACAAACCCAGCGTACAGATGTTGACGGGGCACATATACAGCGTTGTGAAGAAAAGCTTGCAATATTGCTTGAACAAAAGGCAGACCTTGCTCAAAGCCTGGATGAGCTATTGGCTGATATCAGTGCTGGCGACAAGTATATGAAGGTGTATCGCCAGATGAAAATGTACAACGATACCACCTTAAATCCTGTTTTGTACAATAAAGTACAGGTGCTCTGATTTTTGCGTTAGAGGTTCAACTATTAAATTATTACTAGCATATTGCTGAGAGCATTATATGCATTAGCCTTTATTTTATCCACCACATTAATTTTGTTTCAGTATGCATTTGTTGGTGTTCCGGTTTTCGGCCATGGGAGATGTTGCTTTGCTGGCCCCTGTACTCAGGCAGGTTCTGGTGGAATATCCTCATTTGCACCTTACCCTGGTTACGCGCAAACAGTTTGTGCCTTTTTTTGATAACACTCCTCACCTGGAGGTAAAAGGTATAGATCCAGATAATTATAAAGGGATTACAGGGTTGTTACGCCTGTTTAAAGAATTACAGTGCCAGGGAGAGTACGATGCCATGCTGGATATGCACCAAAGCCTCCGCACGCGTATTTTAAGCACTTTCTGGCGTATCATAGGTTTGCCCGTATACACGCTCAATAAGCACCGTAAGGAACGTGCGGCACTTACCAGGCCTAAAAACAAAGTGCTAAAGCCTCTGCCTCATGTAACAGAACGCTATGCCAATGTATTTAAAGAAGCTGGCTTTGCAATAGATGTTACAAAGCTCCCCACCTTACAGCCACTGCCACAACAAAATGTACACAATTGGTTGGCAGCAAAAGGGCTAAGCCATAAGCAGGGGGCCTGGGTGGGTATAGCACCTTTTGCCCGGCATGCACCTAAAACCTGGCCCTTTTCGCGGGTTAAGGAGTTGCTGGCTTTGTCCCGGCAGGCGCCTTCTGTTACTTTTTTTCTGATGGGAGGGGGAGAGCAGGAAACAGAGCAGCTTCATCACCTCAACAAGGAGTATCCGCACAATACAGTTGTGCTTGCCGGTAAGTTAAACCTGCAGGAGGAGTTGTATTTTATGCCCATGCTGGATGCCGTTGTGTGTATGGACTCTTCTAACATGCATATGGCTGCCTTATCGGGTGTGCCGGTGCTATCTATATGGGGGGCAACGCATGCTTTTGCCGGCTTTAGCCCGGTTGGGCAAACAGCACAAAACCGTATCGAAATAAGTACCGGTGAGCTGCCTTGCAGACCCTGCTCTGTATTTGGCGATAAGTCTTGCTACCGGGGCGACCATGCCTGCATGGAGCGGATTGAGGCTCATGTGGTTTGGGAGCAGTTGCAGGCTATATTGCGACAGCCCTCAGCCAAAAAACAAACCGTTGGTTGAATGGTTAAAACAAAAAAAGCTCCCTTTAGAGGAGCTTTTTTTGTTAAGCGAAACAAAGGATTTATATATTAAATTCTTTTAACGTTCACTGCATTCAGGCCTTTTTTGCCATCTTTTACTTCGAAAGAAACTTTGTCGTTTTCCTGTACCTCATCTACAAGGCCAGATACGTGAACAAAGATTTCCTGGTTTGACTGATCATCTTTAATGAAACCGTAGCCTTTGCTAGCATTAAAGAATTTGATAGTTCCTGTTGACATAAATTAGAAAGAAATAGAAATTATTATTAGGGCAAAGTTATGCCAAATAATTGTATAAGTTTTAGTAAGAAGATATTTATTTTTTGTGCAGGCACCCTTGTTTTGGTATTTTTTGTTTTTATTGGTTCTGTTTTAGGTGTACCCGCTCAATTTATTGCAGTTCTGCTGACTCTGCTTTAAAATGCAATGGATACAATGGCCTATGTTAAAAAGAAAAAAGCGCCTCCCATTTTCAGGGAGGCGCTTTTTAATTGCTTTGTTTACTTATTGCTTTATAAAGCGAGTTGTTTGTACACTATCATTATTCATGATTTTTACTACATACACACCGCGGGCAAAGCTGCTTGTGTTAAGTGTAGCCTTGTGCAAGCCATTGTCTTTGTTCATTACAACTGTTGCCACTTCTGTTCCCTGTATGTTATAGACTTTAGCAGTTATGTTGCCATGTACCTGTGGAGCCGTATACTCAATGGTTACCATATTGGTAGCAGGGTTCGGATACAGGCTAAAGCTGGCAGCATTGGTTGCGCTTAGGCTGGTTGCCCATACATCAACTGCAGTAGATGTAACATTACCACAAGTGTTACTAACACGCAGTGTATATCTGCCACTTTCTGTTGCCAGAAGGGTATCGGCTACAGCACCTGCAATTTCTACCCCGTTGCGTAGCCACTGGTTGCCCGTTGCACTATTGGAACGTAACACATTGCCAGCAAAAGTGATGGTTGGCTGGGCAGGGAGAGCTGTAACTATTACTGCTTTGGCGTCAGAACTTACACTTTCGCAATTGCCGTTACCTACAAACACGGTATAGTTACCAGAGGTGTCTACAGTTATGCTTTGTGTAGTAGCTCCATTCGACCATCTGTAGGTAGCAAAGCCTGCAGGGGCTGTAAGTTCTACCATATTGCCTTCGCAGAATGATGTTTCGCCAGATGCAGAAATTTGTGGTTTAGAAGGCTTGGTTACAAAACGAACTGTGGCACTTTCAGAAACCTGGCTATCGCAATTTCCATTGTTTACAGTTACTGTATAGCTACCACTGCGGGTTACAGTAATGCTCTCTGTTGTAGCACCTGTAGACCATTTGTAGCCTGCAAAGCCGGCTGGCGCGGTTAAGATGATTTCATCACCAATACACAGCGTCATGTTTTTATTGGCAGTTATGCCAGGTCTGGCCGGTACGGCATTAACGGTTACAGAAGCGGTACCTGTTACAGTGCCGGTGCTGCAGCTGCTTTTTGCATCTCTTACACTTACCAAGGTAAAGGAGCCTGCCTGTGTGGTTGTAAATGAATAGCTGTTTGTTGTGATATTCTCTACAGTAACCGGCGTAGTACCATTGGTATAAGTAATGGTGAAAGGTGCAATACCAGTAAGCGCTATGGCTACATTTGCCTCAGTACCTTCGCATACCGTGTTGTTACCGCTAATTGTAGCAGTAGCCAAGGGCAGAACCTGTACATCTACCTTGGTTCTTTGAGCAGTAGCGCAACCTGTTGCTTTTATCTTCCAGTCGTACATAAAGTAGAAGAAAGAGTTGCTAGGGTTTCCATTATTACCTGTTATAGATACCACACCTGGTATAGTATAAGGGTACGTTGCTGCATCGGCTGTATTGTTACGGTAAGCAGTAGCATTACCACCAAAAGCAGAAATCATAATTGTATAATTTTTGCCGGCAGACGGTATAAACAGGTTTACATCGTATTCATGAACACCAGGAGTAAGGTTGATTACGCGTCTGGCAACTATGGCATTGCTCAGGTCTTTGTCAAGCAGGTCAATGGTAGCGGTACGGGCTCCGTCTGTACCTGCTGTAGACACGTTCATGGTTACTTTTTCCAGGATAAACGGCATCTCTGCATCAAAATACATTCTTCCGTTGTTAAAGTTGGTAAAAGTGCCACCTGTAGTTTTGCTGGCACTTCCTAAAGTACCTGCATACTCATTAATGCTTGCAAAATAGCTTTTGTTTCCTGTTAATACCGGAGTAGTAAAGCTATTGCCTGTTCCTACCAGGTTGCCGCCTGTAGCTGCATCATACCAGAAAATAGTACCGTTATTGGCTGTTGCGTTTAACTGGGCTGTACCAGAATTACCACAAATGGCAACTGTAGTATTGGCAACAGCGAGGGTTGCATCTGCATGGGTAATCTCAAATACCTGTGAGGTTTTGGTTTCGCAGGTTACACCCGATACCTCTACCTGGTACCTGCCCGGGGTAGTAGCATTATAGCTAAAGCCGGTAGCGTCCTCTATAACTGCACCATCTTTACTCCATTTGTAAGTAAGTATGGTAGAGTTTATACCGGTAAGGGCCTGTAGTACTACAGGGGTTGTGCTACCTGCACAAAGTTGAGGGGAGGTAGTAGACACCAGGTTAACAGAAGCTACCTGTGGGTTAATGGTTACCATAACCGTATCAGACATTATAAAGCAGCCGTTAGGGTTGGTTACCCTTACTCTGTAGCTGTTTACCTCTCTGTTTGTAAGTGCATTTGCCGATACACGGCTTGCATTGAACGTTGCACCTGTTGCGCCGGTAATTGCTGTTGAACCTCTAAACCACTGGTAGGTAAATCCATTGCCTGCATTGGCTGTTAATATTACCTGGCTGCCCTCGCAGAAATTGCTGGCGCCTCCTTTAGTGATAGTAGCAACGGCTGCCTCTGCATTCTGTACAGCAACTTCGGTCCTGGTTTCAGAAGCACAACCTGAAGCCTTTACTTTGATCTCGTACATAAAGTGATAGAAACCATTGTCTGTAGCAGTGCTGCCGGTAACCGTCATTACATTATTGAGGGTAAAAGGGTAACCCGCATTCTGGGTGGCACCGAGGTTATCGCGCCATGCACCAGCGGTACCTGTAAAGCCCAATACAGTAAGTCTGTAGCCTGTGCCGGCATTAGGTACCAGCAGGTTAAGCGGTACTACAGCACCTTCTTCAGCAGCGGTAGGGCTGTTGGGGTTTACATCGATATCAACATTGCTAACTACAAAGCCACTTGCTGTAGTAACTCCTATGCTTATGGTGCCTGTACCAGCGGTGCGCATGCGTATGCTCTCTATGATAAGAGGTATCTGGGCATTAAAGATAACTCCATTATTAGAGAAGTTTTGACCTGTTGCTGCCGTTGGGGTATAGGTTCTTCCTATTGTGCCATTGTACTGGTTAACAGCTGCATAAAGGTTGCCGGCTGGTAGAGTGCTAAGGGTAAGTTGGTTGCCTGTGCCTACCAGGTTACCTTGTGTTGGGGCATCATACCAGAAAATAGTGCCATCACCAGAAGCCTGAAGCGATACAGGTCCGTCACCGCACTTATATGCTGCTGCTATAGCCGCTGCGGTAGTGCCTGATGTTTGTACTGAGGCGGTTGCTTTATCATTTAACGGGTTCACATCGCCATCTAAAGAGGTAGCTGCTTCAATGGTATAATTCTTTCCGCTTAGTGCCGGCACAGAAACCGGAATGGATACGCGGCTTTCGCTAAAGCTGCCCAAGGTGCCGGTAAATGTGTAGTTTAAAGAGGCTACTGTAGTGGTGCCATCTTTAACAATAAGCTGTACCGGAATGTTGCTCTGTGCTCTTGATCCAAAGTTTTTAAGTAAAACCGAAATCTGGTTAAAATTACTGCCGCCGCAAAGCAACTTAGGATCCAGTATTGAGGCAATACCAACATCTGCAGAAGGGTTGCTGAATTTAACCAGGTATTCCTGGGTTTCGCCTTTAGAGTAAGTTCCACAGGCTTTTACTTCGTTGGCGTTGCTGGTTTCAACCAATACAATACGCAGGCGCGATACATCATTTGCTTTTACTGTAGCTGGAACCTGTATTGTTGCAGTTAATTCATTGCCTTTGGTGAGTACAGCAGAGCTGGCAACCTGCTCTCCTGCATCATTAAAGTCGCCATCGTTGTTCCAGTCAATATAAGCCTTTACAACTGCATCTTCTGCACCGAAGCAGCTGCCTATTTTTACACTGAAAGGCACAGCCTGTCCTATTTCTACAGTGGCTATTCTATCGGTAAAATCCCTGTATGTAGTGCAGCCTGATGCAGTGTTGATTTCAAAGCTGCCTAGTGTTACCCTGTCAATACGGGTATCTGCATCATACAGAGCACCAGAAGTGCAATAGGCAGTTCCGCCAATGCCACTCACAATAAGGCCATAAGCTTGTGGGCCGCGCTGCAGGGTACCTTTGTGCGATACGGTAATGGTGTAGGTTTTGCCTGGTACGGCATTGGTAATAAATACCTGTTCTACGTTGTCGCGGAAGTTATCACCACGGGTGGCATGTGCTGCGGGTGTTTCAGGATTCAGGATCCAGGGCATATGAGTGGTACTGCCTTCGCTGATGCGAATATCCAGGTCGTTTACCAGTCTGGGTGCACGGTTATTAATATTGGCAGCGGTAAGAGGTAATACTTCGCCTTCAGGGTCGGTCCAGGCGATGGTGGCCACAAGCGGCCCTGCACCTGATGCAGTAACCTGGAAGGTATAGGTACTGCCCTGGGTCATATCTCTTTCCTCAAGCAAATGACCTTTACCCGACTCAGAAATAATTTTAGCAGCACGCTCTGTGTTAAGTAGACCCCATCCATAAATATAATCAGGGCCCGGGTTGCCGGCCTCATCGGCTGTATGCGCAACCAGTGCCTTTAGTGTAGAGGAGAGCATAAACCTGTTCTGGTTTAATTTGGCATGATGCTCCTGCAACAGGAAGAGTGATCCCGATACGTTGGGTGCTGACATAGAGGTTCCACTGATGGTGGCATACGCATCGTCAGAGCCAGAATAGGCAGAAAGCAGGTTTACACCATTGCCTACAATATCTGGTTTAATACGGCCGTCATCGGTTGGGCCCCAGCTACTGAACGTGGAAATCTCTACGTCAGAGGCTTGTTTGTAGCCATTTGGAATGGGGTTTACAGCACCAACTGTAAGTATGTTTTTTGAGTTGCCGTAGGTAGAAATAATATCGTATCCATTGTTGCTGCTGATACCGGCTGGCCGCGCAGATACAAGCTCCCACTGGTTATTGCTGTTAATGCGCCAGTAGGGTTGGCCTACAGCAGGACCCGTCTGGTTACGGTTGTTGCCAGATGATTTTACGATCAGGTAATAGGGTGCATTGTATGCTATCTGGTCCCATGTTCTGGCTTCCTCTGTATAAAAACCAAACTTCCAGTCGTTGGCTGGGTTGCTGGTGCTGGCAGGGGTCAGGTCAAGGTTTCCCCACCACTCCCATACAGATCCTGTTCTGGCTGAGTTTTGTCTCCAGCCGGCTATAGAGCCATACGAGTGGTTGGAAACCAGCAGGCTTGCCGCATGAGCTGCCATATTAGGAGTGGCTGCGGTAGTCTGGAAGTTGAAGGCGCGCAGGCGTGCTGCCCCGTGCGACATACCTTTGGCCAGCGGGTTAATTCCATTGCCCATCATGGTGCCGGCTACGTGAGTGCCATGGTCGCCAGCAGTGGCGGGTCCGTCTTCCTGTACAACTCTTCCATTAAACTCCTGGTGAGTTAGGCGAACAGGAGTATCCCACACACCAAGCTTGCCCAGCATAATAGCACTGCTTCCGCTCAGGTTAAGGCCCGAAGAGCCACCTGCCCATAGTGCATTGGTTGCAGTTGTAGCAGCAGCACGTGTATTGTTATCAGTTATGTCATAGAGGGGTCTGCCTAACTCATCAAGGCCTTTAAGGGCCATTACAGATCCATCCGGAAATGATTGGTTAATTACCCATTTATGCTTTTTGGCAAGCTCCAGGGCTCTCTGGTAGTTTGCTTCATTTTTGTTTTTAAGCTCAGCAGATAATTTCCGCAGGGCTTGCTCATTAGTGGTCTTTGGCTTTGGGGCCTGTCGCTGAGCCTCGGCAGGAGATAAGCCCAGGCAAGACAAAAGAGCACTTACCAGGAGTAAATGTTTCTTCATTCGGTATAAAAATTAATTATAAAATGTTGTTTGGTTCTGAATTAATACAGAGAAACTTTGTTTGGAAAAATTCTGAAATATTTGCTTTAATCGTCCTGTAAAGATAGAGTGAAGAAAAAGTGAAGAAATTAAAATTCGATTAAAGTTTTACTAATGGAATATTATTTTAAAAAGATTGATATAAACAAAATAATGTTATGTAATAATTGCCTGTTTTTTGCATGGAAAGGTAGAAGAGATACAGGTGCTTGCTGCAAGAGTTAAAAAAAATAAAGCGCTCCCTGAGCCAGGAAGCGCTTTTAAGTATTGATGGTTTATTAATGTTTATTGCTTTACAAAGCGTGCGGTAGTTACATGCTGGGCACCTACCACGCGCACAAAGTAGCTGCCTTTTGGCAGGGCAGAAACAGTAGCCCTGGCTCTGTAAATGCCGCTGTCAAAGTGAAGGGTAATGGTGCTTAGTACTATACCCTGCATGTTGATGATCTGTGCCTGAACAGTTTCGTTTTGCTGCTCAGCCTTGTATTCAATATTTATAAAGCTATTGGCAGGGTTGGGGAAAACAACCAATTCAGCAGCGGCAAGTTTTTCGGCTATGCCTTTCGGTGTATTGCCAGAGTTACCAGCCTGCGGTGTAACCACTACCTGAACCACATCTGATACAGGGCTTTCGCACAAGCCATTGCTTACTATAACTGTATAAAAACCAGCTTGCTTTACTGTAATGCTGCGGGTAGTTTCACCAGTAGACCACTTGTAGCCTGCCATGTCTGCAGGAGCTGTAAGGGTTACGCTGCTGCCTTCTGAAATGGTAGTGCTTCCGCTGGCAGTAATTACTGGTTTGCCAGGTACAGGGTTTATAGCTATATGGGCTGTGCCGCTTACAGTACCAATATTGCAAACTGCTTTGGCATCGCTTACGCTTAGCAGGTTGTAAGTAGTGGCAGTAGTATGGCTAACATTAAACTGGTAGTTGTTTTGCATTACGCCAGAAACGGTTACAGGAGTAGTACCATCGGTATAGGTAATGCTAAATGGAGCCACACCCGTTAATGCAACAGACAACGTAGCACTTGCACCGGGGCAAACAGAGGTACTACCGCTAAGGGTAGCGGTGGGCAGCGACTGAAACTCTACATCAACCTTGCTGCGCTTTGCGGTAGCACAACCGGCAGCCTTTACTTTCCAGTCGTACAGGAAGTAGTAAAAGCTTGATGGAGTAGTTTGGTTGTTGCCTGTAAGTGATACTACTCCTGGTAAAGTGAACGGATAGTTGGCAGACCCTGAAGTATTGTTACGATAAGCAGTAGCGCCACCTCCAAAAGCAGATACCTGGATGCCATAGTTTTTACCGGCAGAAGGAATAAACAGGTTAACAGTGTACTCATTTATGCCGGGTGTAATAGCAATAGTGCGGCTGGCAATAATAGCATTGCTAAAGTCCTTATCTACTACTATAATGGTAGCTGTGCGAGCACCGGTGGTACCTGCAGTAGATACGTTCATAGTTACCTTTTCAAGTATAAAAGGAATATCAGCATCAAAATACATTCTGCCACCCGAGAAATTAGTAAAGCCTCCGCCTGTTGAGTTGCTGGCAGAGCCTAGCACGCCGGCATAGTCATTTATGCCTGCATAATAGCTGGCAGGAGCGTTTAGCAGAGGGGTGGTAAACTGGTTGCCAACGGCCAGCAGGTTTCCGCCTGCAGGTGCATCATACCAGAAAACAGTACCATGGTTAGCCTGGGCAGTTAATACGGTGCTACCTTCTGTGCCACATATTATTCCTTTATGGGTCGCAAGCGTAGCATCTTCGGCAGTAACCACTAATTCTGCAGACAATTTGGCATCGCAGGGGGTGCGGCTTACTTCTACCTGGTAAGTGCCAGCAGACGTTGCGGTATAACTGAAGCCTGTAGCGCCTTCAATGACCTGTCCGTTTCGCATCCACTTATATTGCAGTAAGTTTGCATTAATACCTGTAATAGCTTCCATCACTACTGCTGGTGTAGTTCCCGCACATAGTTGAGGGGATGTAGTAGAGATCAGGTTTACGGCCGGACTTGCCGGATCTATGGTAACAGTTACCAGTTCTGAGGTTGCATTACAGCCATTAGGGTTGGTTACCCTTACACTATATTGGCTAACCTCTCTGCTTGCTAGTATGGTGTTTGCAACCCTTTCCGCTGTATAGGTTGAGGAAGTAGCCCCTGCAATAGCAGTACCACCACGGAACCATTGGTAGGTTAAACCCTGGCCTTCATTAGCCTGTAGTACAACAGAATTGCCATCGCAAAAGGTTGTTGCACCAGCCGGAGTAATAGATGCAACCGCTGCATCTGCATTTTGGGTAGATACTTCAATTCTGGTTTCTGATGCGCAACCTGCAGCTTTTACCTTAATTTCATACATAAAATGGTAAAACCCATTGTCGGTAGCAGTACTTCCGGTAATAGTCATTACATGGTTAATTGTAAAGGGATAACCAGCATTTTGAGTGGCACCCAGGTTGTCGCGCCATGCGCCTGCTGTGCCTGTAAAGCCTAACACAGTAAGCCTGTAGCCGTTGCCGGGGCTAGGTACAACCAGGTTTAAAGGTACTATAGCACCCTCTGTAGCAGTGGTTGGACTGGCATCATCTACTTGAACATTCACACTGCTTATTACTGTGCCTGCAGCTGTTGTAACACCGATACTTATAGTTCCTGTACCCGCAGTACGCATGCGTATGCTCTCAATTACAAGAGGTACCTGTGCATTGAAGACAACACCGTTGTTAGAGAAGTTTTGGCCTGTTGCTGCCGTTGGGGTATAGGTTCTGCCTATAGTGCCGCTAAACTGGTTAACTGCAGCATACAGGTTGCCAGCTACCGGAGTAGTAAGTGTAAACTGGTTGCCAGCCCCAACCAGGTTGCCTTGTGTTGGAGCATCGTACCAAAAAACAGTGCCATCGGCAGTGGCTTGAAGCGATACAGGTCCGTTGCCACATTTGTAAGCTGCTGCTACTGCGGCTGGAGCCGGGTTATTTACTGCAATAGTGCCTGTAAACATATTGTTCTGCTCATCCATGTCATTAGCTAACAGGGTAGTAGCTTCTACGGTAAAGTTTTTGCCCTGTACTGCGGTTAATGCGGTAAACGGAACCCTGAACTCAGCCTCTGCATAAGCACCTAATGTGCGGGTGTAAGTAAGGCTGGTAGTTTGAAGTATGCTTGACCCTTGCTTAAGGGTAATTTGCACAGGGAAGTTGCTTTGTGCGGCTGTGCCATAGTTTTTAAGCAAAATGGTAACTGCGCTAAGGGAGGTGTTTGCACAAATGTTTTCAGGAGAAACCAATGCAGCAACGCCTATGTCTGTTGAAGTGGGTCTGAATTGTATCCTGTAATCCTGGGTTTCGCCTTTTGCATAGGTGCCGCATGCAGATACCTCGCTAGGGTTAGTCGTTTCGGTAAGTACAATACGCATAATGCTAACATTGCCAGGGGTAATATGTTGAGGAACAGGTATATTTGTTGTAAAGATAGACCCTCCGGTTAAAATGCCGGAAGTGGCTACCAGTTCTCCGCTGTCATCAAAGTCGCCATCTGCGTTCCAGTCAATATATGCTTTTACAATCATGTTTTCCTGGCCCGAGCAGCTGCCTGCTTTAACAGAAAGTGGCAATACCTGCTTTAATTCTGCGGTTGCAGTAAGGTTGGTAAAGTCTCTGTAGGCATGGCAGCCCTCTGCAGAAGTGTTTGTAAAGCTGCCTAAAGTTACAGCGTCAATACGGGCACCCTCGTTGCTCTGGGCTGCTGAGCTGCAATACGCTGTACCGCCAATACCACTTACAATAAGGGCATATGCCTGGGGGCCTCTTTGCAGGGTGCCTTTGTGCGATACGGTTACCGTGTAGGTTTTGCCTGGTACGGCATCTGCTATAAATACCTGCTCAACGTTATCGCGAAAGTTATCGCCTGTGGTTGCGTTGGCATCTGGTCTCTCTGGGTCTAGTATCCAGGGTTTATATGTGTTAGATCCGTCAGATATGCGGATATCAAGATCATTAACAAGCCTTGGAGTACGATTGTTAACATTGGCAGCAGTTAAAGAAAGTACTTCGCCTTCTGGGTCTGTCCAGCTGATGGTAGCTACAAGAGGGCCTTTGCCTGAGGCGGTTACCTGGAACGTATAAACCTCATTCTGTGCCAGATTTCTTTCTTCAAGTTTATGTTTGCTGCCTTTTTCTGAAATAACCTTCGCTGCTCTTTCTGTATTCATAAGGCCCCATCCGTAAATGTAATCAGGTCCTGGTCTGCCTGCCTCATCGGCAGTATGCAGCACAAGGCCTTTAAGGGTAGAGGCAAGCATAAAATCGCCATTGTGCAGGTTTGAATAGTGCTCCTGTAGTAGTACTAACGATCCGCTTACGTTCGGTGCCGACATAGATGTACCACTTATAGCAGCATACGAGTTGTTGTTAGGCGTATACGATGAAAGCAAACCTACACCATTGCCTACAATATCGGGCTTAATACGGCCATCATCTGTTGGCCCCCAGCTGCTAAAGCTTGAAATTACTACATCAGAAGGTTGCTTATAACCATCAGGTATGGCATTTACCGCGCCTACTGTCATAATATTTTTTGAGTTGCCGTATGTAGAGATGATATCATAGCCATTGTTGCTGCTTATTCCTTCCGGCCTGTTCATTAGAGTATAGGTGCCGTTTGCATTGCGTGCCCAAAAGGGTGCACCCACATTGGGGCCTACCTGGGAGCGGTTATTACCCGAAGATTTTACAATAAGGTAGTACGGTGCGTTGTATGCAATCTGGTCCCAGGTTCGGGCCTGGGTGTCATAAAAACCAAATTTCCAGTCGGTGGCAGGGTTTGCCGGGTCGGCAGGGGTAAGGGATATATCGCCCCACCACTCCCATGTGGGATCAGTAGCTGTGCCGGCACGGGCTGTGTTGTTTCTCCAGCCGGCAACAGTGCCGTAAGAGTGGTTGGAAACTAGTAAGCTGGCAGCGTGAGTAGCCATGTTGGTAGTGGCTGGCCCCTGGAAGTTCCAGGCTCTTAAAAGCTGTGCGCCAAAAGCCATTCCTTTTGCCAGTGGGTTTATGCCAGAAGCGATCATAGTACCCGAAACGTGAGTGCCGTGGCTACCGGGGTTAAGGGGGCCATCCACCTGTATTACTCTGCCTGCAAGTTCCTGATGGGTAAGTAGTACGGGCTCATCAAATACACCAATCTTTCCAGCCAGGGCAGGGCTGGATCCGCTTAGGTTAAGGCCAGAAGAGCCTCCGGGCCATAAGGGGCTGGTGGCTGTTGTAGCGGCAGCGGCAGCGTTAGAGTAAGTGATGTCATAAAGAGGCATTCCGCGCTCATCAACGCCTTTCAGAGCCATAGAGCTGCCATCTTTAAACGATTGCTTAAGTACCCATCCGTGCTTTTGAGCAAGCTCAAGGGATTTTTTGTAATTGGCCTCTTGTTTACGGCTTATTTCGGCTGCCACTTTTTGAGAAGCAGCCTCGTTGGTGCCTTTAACTGCTTTAAAGGACTGCTGAGCCATAGAGGGAGCAGTGCCCAAGCAGGAAAGTAAGGCGCCTACCAGGAGTAAATGTTTCTTCATAAATTAATTTTGTGGGTTTTGTTTAGGCTTGTACTTTTTTAAAAAATATTATCTCGTTTTGTGTTGAAATAACAAATCAAATATCAACTAAAAAAGCATACAACAAAATTAAAATTTGATTAAAATTTTATATCAAAATATTATTTTATGAAAATATTTTTTATGAAATAATATTTTAAATTGTCTATTTGGTGTAATAATGTGGTTTTAAGAGGATAGGTGCTTTTTTGCCTAATTTTATGTGTGTAATAAAAGGCTAAAAAATTGGGTCTAAAATAATAATATGGAGTGTAATAGTAGCCTTGATTTTAAGGTACTCCTGGCATGCTGGGTACGGCCTCAGAACCTGTACCCTATAAAGCCCCTTACATTATGGGTTATTATGTCAAATACAAGATTTTCAATACGGGCATCGCTGTAATCCAGAACCAGCGAAACACCGGTAATAAATTGTTTACCATTATACCCTCCGGCCAGGCGGCCATTGATACGCATGGCATTTGCCAGGCGGTTGTAAAAAGTATCGGGCAGTCTTTCATAGCGCTGGTATTGCGGGCCTACCCCTAAGTTTAAGGCACCGGTAGCGTAAAAGTTTTTATACACCCTTGTGTATGCATATCCCGGCATAGCAGATATAGCAAAAAATTGTCCTTGCCGTATATCTGTATAACCACTAAAGCCTTTGCCATCCGGATCGGCAATAAGCGTGGTATCGGCCTGGTAGGTAATACCATTCATGCTGATCATAACCAGAAAAGAGCCAGCGCTTTTTATTTGTTGCTTGGTATTGATAAATGCTGCCTGGTAGGAGAAATGGCTGTGGTTATGTATGTAGTAAAGGTTTAAGCCTGTATGGAGTACCCGCAGATCGGGGCGTTGAGGGTAAGGTTGCCCTGGTTGCCAATCTACATCGGCTACGGTTGGGTTGTTATTATAAAAGCCCCTGTAGCTTTGTATATTCAGGTCTGCACCTACTTTAGGGCCATACCCATTTAACTGTATATCCAGGTACTCGGTATCGCCATACCGTGCAGCACGGCGGGCCTGGTTGCGTGCTATTTGTACAGAGAGTGTGCCGCCTATATTGGCATAAACAGCACCTACACCAAATGAAAACTGGCGATTGGGCGAGTAGCTTACACTGGCATTGCGGTTTTCACGGTCCCTGAAACGGAAGTTCAATTCGCGGTTCATGAGTAACATGCGCATTGTTAGCTCTTTAGAGTAGCTTATTACATGAAGGGTATCCAGGTCGTCCTGCAGAAAAGAGGGGAGCCACTCCTGGCTGTAGCCTGGTTGTGCCCAACCCAAGCTTATTATTAAAATCAGCAGTATCGTTTTTTTCATGTAACCGTTCCGCAAAAAATAGTAAATAACAATGCTGCCAGCCGAGCGCCATCTTCTTGCTGACTGGTGCAAAAACTCCGGTTTTTACCAGCTAATGTTTAGCAAAAGCTTGTACGCATATAAACTGGTTTTAGGTAAAGCTGGTGCGGGTGCTTTTATAGATTTTGCACATTATATACCACAATTAAAATCAAAACAAAAAACCTCTCCAGCAATACACTGGGGAGGTTTATGGTTTTTTAAAGCACTGTATGTATTATGCGTTTCTGTTTACACAATTCAGGTCTTCAAAGGCTTGTTTTAAGCGGGTAATAATACTCTTTTCGCCTTCGCGCAGCCATACTCTTGGGTCGTAGTATTTTTTGTTAGGGCTGTCTTCGCCTTCGGGGTTGCCTAGCTGGCCTTGCAGATAATCTTTTTTATTGTGATAGTAGTTTCTGATGCCATCCCAGAACGCCCACTGCAAATCGGTATCGATGTTCATTTTAATAGCACCATACTCAATAGCTTCTTTGATCTTTTCTGGCTCAGATCCGGAGCCACCATGGAATACAAAGTGTACAGGGTTGTGGCCGGTATTGAATTTCTGCTGGATAAAATCCTGCGAGTTTTTAAGGATAATTGGCGTAAGCTCTACATTGCCTGGCTTATACACTCCGTGTACGTTACCAAAAGCTGCTGCTATGGTAAAGCGTCTGCTGGTTTTAAGCAGAGCCTCGTAGGCGTAGGCAACCTCCTCGGGCTGGGTATAGAGGTGCGAGCTGTCAATATCGGTATTGTCAACACCATCTTCTTCGCCACCGGTAACACCGAGTTCAATCTCAACAGTCATGCCCAGGCGGTCCATGCGTTGCAGGTAGGTGTTGCAGGTAGAAATATTTTCTTCTATTGCTTCTTCGGAAAGGTCAAGCATATGCGAGCTGAACAAGGGCTTGCCATGTTGCTCAAAATATTTTTCGCCAGCATCCAGCAGGCCGTCAATCCAGGGAAGTAACTTGCGGGCGGCATGATCGGTATGCAATACAACCGGTACGCCATAGGCCTCGGCCATTAAGTGTACATGCTGGGCCCCCGAAACAGCACCCGCTATAGAAGCCTGCTGCTTATCGTTGGCCAGACCTTTACCGGCAAAGAACTGCGCTCCTCCGTTAGAAAACTGTATAATAACAGGCGAGTTTAGCTCGCGTGCAGTTTCAAGTACAGCGTTTACAGTATTGGTACCTGTTACGTTTACGGCAGGAAGGGCAAACTTATTTTTGCTGGCGTAATCAAACAGTTCCTGAACTTCGTCACCAGACAATACTCCTGGTCTGAATTTTTTCGATGTGTTTATCATATGCATTAAATAATTTTCAAGATAAAAAATAGAAGCAGCTTGCAAAGCCGGGGCAAAAGCCAGTTGATTCTATGGTTTTTAAGCCCTGGGCGAACGCTTGTTTTCTGCTTCGGGTGTAAAGGTAATAATTAATGGAATAATCGGGCAATGATATTGCGTCATTCACTAATAATTACCGCCCGGCCAGCCTGTATACTCAGCAAAGCACATGAGTTAACAATATAAGGCCCTGGGGCGTTAAGAGTATATGGCAAAAGCAAATCTCCTGGAATTTCGTGAAAAGGGCATCTACTGCCCTCAAGCTGATATTTACATTGATCCATGGCACCCGGTACACAGGGCTGTAATTACACATGCACACTCCGACCATGCCCGCTGGGGGCACCAGTATTACCTGGCCCATCATAATTCTGCTACAGTTATGCGCCTACGCCTTGGGGCTGATATTAACCTGCAAACAGTTGGCTACCATGAGCCGGTGTACATGAACGGAGTTAAGATTAGCCTGCACCCGGCCGGGCATATCTTTGGCTCGGCCCAGATTAGGCTCGAGTACCAGGGCGAGGTATGGGTAGCCGCTGGCGATTATAAGGTAGAAGACGATAAGCTTTCAGGAGCTTTTGAGCCTGTTAAATGCCATGCCTTTATTACTGAATCTACGTTTGGGTTGCCTATATACCGCTGGCGGCCACAGGATGAAATTTTTAACGATATCAACGAGTGGTGGCAAACCAACCGTGATAATGGCCGCACCAGTGTTATTTTTGCTTACTCCCTGGGCAAAACACAGCGTATAATGCACCACCTCGATACCAGCATAGGCCGCATATTTACCCATGGGGCAGTATATAATACCAATAAAGCTTTAGAAGAAGCCGGCATGAAGCTGCCTCCTTATACCCGGGTAGGGCAGGATGTAAAGAAAGAAGAATATGCCGGCGGCATTATTCTGGCGCCACCCTCTGCCAACGGTACCCCCTGGATGAAAAAGTTCCAACCCCTGGTAACCGGCCTCACCTCGGGCTGGATGAACCTGCGTGGCGCTAAACGCCGGCGGGCTGTAGACAGGGGCTTTATCCTGTCAGACCATGCCGATTGGGACGGCCTTGTACAAGCCATTACTGCTACCGGGGCCGAGCGCATTTTTGTAACCCATGGTTATACAGCCGCCTTTAGCCGCTACCTGGCCGATGAAGGCTGGGATGCCCAGGAAGTATATACCCTGTACGAAGGAGAAAGCGATGAAAAGGAAATTGCAGAAGCAGGAGGGGAAACCGATGAAGTAAAGCAGAGTTTGTAAGGAAATGGGAGGAAGGAGACAGGATTTTAAAATTGGAAATAGCATAAGGCGTAGGAAGGGAGATGGGAGGAAGGAAGATAGATAGAGAGCGAGCGAGGTAACTAGGGAAGATAAGCAGGAAAGAAGTTTAGGATTAAAAGAGATTGATGAAGAGGTGTAAAAAGAAAAAGTATGAAGCAATTTGCAAGCCTTTTTGAACAGCTGGACCAGACCAATAAAACCAATGTAAAGGTTGAAATTTTGCGGCAGTATTTTGAAGAAGCCAGCGATGATGACAAGGTATGGGCAATGGCGCTGTTTAGCCACCGCAAGCCCCGCCGGCAGGTAAACGCTACCATGCTGCGGCAATGGGCTATGGAGGCTGCCGGCTTGCCGCTATGGTTGTTTGAAGAATCGTATCATGTGGTAGGCGACCTGGCCGAAACAGTAGCCCTGCTGCTGCCGCCCCCCAGCCGCGAATCGGACAGGAGCCTTACCGAGTGGATACAGATATTAAAAAACCTGGGCACTTTGCCTGAAGAAGAGCGCAAAGAAGCCATTATTGAAGCCTGGGATGAGCTTACACCCAGCGAGCGGCTGGTATTTACCAAGCTCATTACCGGCAGCTTTAGAATAGGTGTATCGCAAAACCTGATGGTAAGAGCACTCTCGCAATTTACAGCCCTTGAGCCAGCCACCCTGGCCCACCGCATTATGGGCAATTGGAACCCCGATGAAATAACGTTTGACCAACTTGTGCTGGAAATAGGCGCTGATGATGACATATCCAGGCCCTACCCGTTTTTTCTGGCCCACCCGGTAGAAGAAGTAGAAAGCCTCGGAGAACCTGCAGAATGGCAGGCCGAGTGGAAATGGGATGGTATAAGAGCACAACTGATACACCGGCAGGGAGAGTTTTTTGTATGGTCGCGGGGCGAGGAGCTGATTACCGATAAGTTTCCGGAGCTGCTGAAATATAAGGACAAGATACCGGAAGGGGTTGTGCTGGATGGGGAAATACTACCCTTTTTGGATAACCACCCTTTGCCTTTTGGGGTGTTGCAAACCCGCATAGGCCGTAAGAACATAACTGCAAAAAACCTGAAAGAAGCGCCTGTTGTTTTTTGTGCCTACGATCTTATTGAGTGGGAGGGAGAAGACGTGCGCCACTTGCCCTTGAGCGAGCGCAGAAAACTGCTGGAGAACATAATATCTGAGTGCGGGCAGGATTGTTTTATATTTTCTGATAAGGTAGAATTTGATACTTGGGACGAATTGCGTGAAATACGGGAACAATCGCGTGAAAACTTTGCAGAAGGCCTTATGCTCAAACGCCTCTCATCGCCTTACCAGGTGGGCCGCAAACGAGGCGATTGGTGGAAGTGGAAGGTAGAGCCCTTATCCATTGATGGCGTGCTTATTTATGCCCAGAAAGGCCATGGCCGCCGTGCCGACCTCTTTACCGATTATACCTTTGCCGTATGGGATGGCGATACCCTGGTGCCTTTTGCTAAAGCCTACTCGGGCCTTACTGATAAAGAAATACGGCAGGTAGATAATTTTGTAAAGAAAAACACACGCGAAAAATTTGGCCCAGTACGCACGGTAGCCCCCGAACTGGTAATGGAAATTGGCTTTGAGGGAATACAGGAATCTAACCGCCATAAATCCGGTGTAGCTCTGCGCTTTCCGCGGATACTGCGCTGGCGGCACGATAAAAAGATTGAAGAAGCAGATACTATACAAGCCCTGCGCGAGTTGTTGGCTATTTACAAGTAAAAGCCTTGGCTACTTATGCATTAAGGGCAAGAGCACACGAGCCTGTTAATGAGGGTATATTGTTTGCTTACAAAGCTGCATGCCAGTATTTTTTGCTATGAAGTATATATGAAAAGCAGTTTTTGCCGGAAACTTAAGGCTGTGCTTCTTTCTTCTTTACCAGCAGCAGATAATTTTCGTCTGTGTAGAGATAGCCATGCTCATAACAAAAGCCACTAGCACCCTCACCCTCTATCAGCAGGCAGCCTATTGAAAGCATAAGCATTATTAAACCTAAGGTGGCTCAGGGAACCAGGGTATTGGTAAGTATGCTTGAAGGTGTACTGGCCCTGCAGCTTGGTGTGCCGTACAGGCAGGAAGATGTACATTTTATTATTACTACTCTTGAGGGGTGCTGGCAAAAAGAAGCAAAAGCCTGGCTAGTACCCGACCATGAGCAGAACCGTTGCTTTTTGCGTGCTTATTTCCAGGACCGGCTACAGAAAAACAAAGCCACCGATACCCTTACCAATGCTGCTGCAAAGAAAAGAAAGCATAACGAAGCCTTGCTTGTACGAACCCGCGGACGCCTAAAAATAGATATGCCCTGTAACAAAAAGGTAGTAGAAACCATAAAAGCCATACCTGGCCACATATGGCACCAGGCTTCCAGAACATGGCTGGTGCCTTTTACCAGTACCACACGCATTACGCTTACAAAGGCATTAGAGCAGGCTGGCTATGTAGTACACTATAGTGAAGAAAAAAGACCTGAGCCTGTAAGCAGCAAAGTACCCCGCCCCGATGCTGCCAGCTATACCAGAGCTTGTCCGGAAGAGTACAGGCAAAAGTTGGTAATGCGCAGGTACAGCGCCAGTACCTTAAAAAGTTATGTATCGTTATTTACAGACTTTATTAATTATTATCCCAATAAGGAGCCCGATACTCTTACGCCCGACGAGATAAAAGCCTATATGCTTTACCTTGTTGAGCAGCGTCAGGTATCGGAATCGTACCAGAACAGTGTTATTAATGCTATTAAGTTTTATTATGAGAAAGTAAAAGGCGGACCCCGTACATTTTATGATATTGAGCGGCCCATTAAAACCTTTGCGCTGCCTACTGTATTGAGCGAGGAAGATATAATACGTATACTAAGTACCATTAGTAATTTAAAGCACCGCTGCATTATTTTTTTGGTGTATTCTTCTGGCCTGCGGCTTAGCGAGGTGGCTAACCTTACCCTAAAAGATATTCACTCTGACCGGGGACTTATCGTAGTACGTGGTGGCAAAGGGAAAAAAGACCGCACCACTTTACTCTCTGAAAGGATATTGGAAATGCTGCGGCTTTATTATAAAGAGTACCGACCTGTAGAATTTTTATTTGAAGGGATGGATGGTGGTATGTACAGTAAGCGCAGCATACAACAGATTTTAAAAAATGCCATAGCAAAAGCAGGCTACGACAAAAAGGCTACTATCCATACGTTACGGCACAGTTTTGCCACCCACTTGTTGGAGCGGGGTACCGACCTGCGTTATATACAGGCCTTGTTAGGGCACGAGTCGAGCAAAACCACCGAAATTTACACGCATATAACCAGCAGGGGAATTGAAAAGATTAAGAGCCCTTTGGATAATTTGAAATTATAGTATAGATTCAATAAAATTTAGCATACCGATGAGTGGAAAAGCCTATATGCAAGCAAGAATAAACATTCTGATAAGTTTATACCCCCACGTCTAAATACGAAACAAACGCAACAGTTGCGTTTACACTTATGTTATGGCACATTGGATAAAATGAAAATAATAATTGCAGCCATTCTGATTATATCTGTATTAGGATGTACAAACCAAGATTCAAGAGAAATGGGTTGGTTCAGAAAAAACAATCAAAAAGTAGAATTCAATATTGAAGCTATTCTTAAACAAAAAGATGAAGCTGATATTGTTATGGCAATAGCAGATTATCTGAATGCAAAATCAGATTATGGAAGCAATATGGCTGTGTTGACTGAAGCGCAGAAAGTACTGCTAATGGTATATGATTTTGAGGGTGAAGTGAATAACGGTGGCTTCAACCAATTTTATTTTAACTCTACTGGTGATTACAGTCACGAAACTGTTGAAGCTCTCTTAAAAATTGGAGCTGTTGAGACAGCCGAAGTAGTTAAAAGAGCAAACTCTCAATTTCCTAATAATGAAGTGCCTAAGGATAGAACAAAGAGGCAGGAACTGCTTATCACAATTGAGGATAAAGCAAAAGCAACTTGGGAAGAATGTGATAATAAAATATTTAGGAATAAAGAGTACCTTTCTGAATATCTAGTAGAATTTACAAAGAAAAATAAAACAGAATTTGAAAAGTAACGTGCCATAACAGCAAACATATGCAAGCCGGGTGTTCGTACTGCTTGTCGGCCAGCGTCATCCGCTCCTGGTGTAGTAGTGGCTCCGGTGAAGCGCTCGTCAATCCCCGCCCTGCACATGTTCAATCGTTAGGGCCAATCAACAATGAATAAATATGATAAACTATATACGATTTACTTTAATTTTATTAATTCCATTCCTACTTTCATGTAATCCTTCTGTTGATAGTAAAGTAGGATATTCCATTGCTGAATTATACAATGGAGAAGTTTCAATAGCAAAAGGTATTAAATCTAGCACATCTAATGGATTAGAATCAATATTCACGATTTATATTCTAAATAATGAATTAATTCAAAACAAGTGGCTTCCAGCAGACGCTATGGCTAACAACTGTGCAATGATAGCTTATAAATCAAGATCACAAGAACTAGATGATATTGACTTGCTTGCTGTTGAAATTCAAAATGATAAAATCGCAGAATTTCAATTTATGAAGCGTGATTTGTTAATCATGGAGCAAGATTATGATAAGATAAATAAAGTGATAAAACATTTTATACTAGCTCTAAAAGATGGAGTATACGAAAAGTGTTATGAACTTATGGAAAAATCAGATCAACCTCCTATTCCTAAAGAAGAGTTTGATTCATTTCTTAAAACAGCTAATAGTATTGTCCCTGATGATTTTGTTGAGAGTAGAGTATTAGGTTTTAGAACTGAAAATGAAGATTCCTCAGTCCGTGGATATTGGGTAACTGCAGTTATGATATCGGGTAATGGCTCACAGCGAATGCTAGTCTTTAAGCTTACTAAGATAAATGAAGGGTTCAGTATTTCAAGTTTCACAATATAAACACTTTAAAATAATGACTGGCCCTAACAGCAAATAACTAAAAGCAGGGGTGTAGTACTGCTTGTCGGCAAGCGAGCTCCATTACGAGCCTGCAAATGGCACCTGTGAAGCGCTCGTCAATACCCTGCCTTCAGCTATTCCATCGTTAGGCACCACAAAAATTAAATCAGGTTTCATCATTAGCGTGTGAATCTGCCTCATCCGAAAGTGCTGTAACCTTTTACCTGTGAAGCCACTTCCGCTTAGGGGCGTGATTGAATAGGTTTATAGAACGTGTAGCTTCCAGGTGCAGCCCTCGCAGTATGTGTCGTTTCGGCTGAAAGTGTTGTCGTCCGTTAATTGGTTCGCTTCAAAAGCTTGCGTTTCATGGCGCGGCTGAATGAATCGAGTTTAAAAAGAAACTGATTGCTTCTCCTTTTTTGGGGTTAGCCAAGTCTGAAATCCAGAGCGTAAGCGAAGGAATGCTTGAGTCCCTTACAGTCGATTGCGCACCGTCGGTCTTTTTCTTCCGCTCTTGAGGGCGAGTAAATGCTAAGTGCATCGTGTTGGATAGTGTCGGCTTTATTCGTAATTTGTTTAGCTACTGCTGTGGCTCACAGTTACGGTTGATAGAACACTAAAAAAGAGGATAGAAATTAAAAGAATAAATGGAATGCGGTGCCTAACAATAAACATATTCAAGCCGGGTTTCCGTGCCGCTTGTCGGCCAGCCAAGTCCGCTTCTGGTGTGGTATTGTCTCCGGTGAAGTGCTCGTCAATCCCCGGCCTAAATATGTTCCAGCGTTAGGGGCAAGCAAAGACAATGAAAACTTTAAGTATACTGATCATATTTGCGACGATGTCTCTACTTGGCTATGGACAAACTAAGGATACGATTTATCTTAAGGCAAATCACATAGTTATTAATGGCCAAGTATTTAATGAATTGAAGTCCGGTGTGAAGGAAGGATACTGGATTCAATATGAATTTATACCTTTTGCAAAAGAAGAAGGAGGGCCCTGGCACGGTCATAAGAGATGGGGGTACTACTCTGTAGACACTATCTATCGCCCCTTACAAGAGGGTGAATTTAGTGGGATAAAAAATGTAATAGCTAATGATTCAACGATAAGAGATAATGGATGGAAAAGCTATAATTATGAAGCTGAAATAATTATAGACTACATATTACCTTCTCAATATTATATAGAATCAAAAGGAAATTATAAGAATGGAAAGAAGATTGGACTATGGGAATATTATAATCAAGAAGGTAAACTTATAAGAACTGAGAAAAATGACTAAAAGTAGCCTGCCCCTAACAATGCATATATAAGAGCCGGGTTGTAGTGCAACCTGCCGGGTAGCCAGCTCCGCCAAGTGCAGCCAAGGTTCACTGGTGAAGTGCTCGTCAATCCCCGGCCCTCACATATGCTAGCGTTAGGCGCAATCCAGAGCAACTTAAACTCTTAGGATAAAATAGGTTAAAGGATAAATTTGTTTTAAATTGTTATGCTGCAGAAGATAAAGACATTTATTGTTATTATAATTTCTATATCATTAAGTACAGCAACGGAATTAAAATTAGGATTCCCTATTGCTCCTGCTTTGTTTGGAATAGGAATATTAGCAGCCAATCATAATTACACAGCATTTAAAGTAAAGATTCTTTCTTATATCCTAATCATGCCACTATTTATGATTGTCTTCATTTTGGGTGGCATGCTTATGTCATGGGTAGGTCTTGTTACCACAAGCTTTATAAATGAGGGTATTTCAGTCTATATTGGGAGTGGTTTATGTGCGGTTATTGTAGGTTTTATCTTTTCTAAAATGTTAAAGAATTTCAAACTCACGGTCTTGAATTCAGTAATATTATTTGGTTTAGGTGCAATAGCTTTATTGTTGTTTTTCATTTGGGTTAATCACCCTCTAGATAAACTATACAGAGGATTAAATATGGAAAAAGATTTATATCTTTTACATATCATATGGCAACTACTTGTAGGATTGGGTATTACAAATTTAATAATTGAGAAAGAAAATCTGAAGTCTTTAGACGGTGGACAGTTGCCACTATTTAATGAAATATAAATTGATTAAAATAGGAAGCGTCTAACAGCATATATCTTCTATACGGGTTGTAGTGCAGCTTGTCGGCTTGCCAGTTCCGCATGTTGTATCCAAGGGTCACCGGTGAAGCCCTCGTCA
>FPIC01028336.1_pt1 | contig 44655 bp, 41 predicted proteins | sample 1504481 | NCBI WGS metagenome assembly FPIC01 (sample SAMEA4475357, study PRJEB15587) | soil metagenome | biome: Soil; feature: Field | place: India | collected 2015-03-11 | depth 0 m
GGGTACTCCCGCCGGCGGGAGTACCCGGCCTTAGGCCCGCGTGTATCCAGGGGACGTTGTAATCCCAGTAGCCCGTCTTCCTAGTTTGATTAATTAGGTCTAAAGTCACGCCGAGGGCTTCGGGGTTTGTCCGGACCGTTTTAATAGCCCTTGTTGCCATCGCCGTTTTCTCTGGAGTAAGTTGGTCTAGTAGTTTAGCCTCAATAAGGGTATTTCCGACAATTTCAACGATTGTATTGTCCTTCATCTTAATCGCTCCAAATTTAGTATCTACGGGGTCGTCCGTCTTTGTGGCGAGGACTTAGTAGCCAGACGTACCATTCCGCTTGTAGTATATTATCGTGGTCTTATATTTGCCTATTATTTTGCCGTTTCCGTCCTTTACCACGACGTACAACTGGAAGACGCCGGAGGCATTGCCCTTTTTGTACAAAGTCACCTCGCGTTCCACTCTTTGGTAATCTACGGCGCATATACCTAAGTACGTATTTTTACCGAATATCCGTACCCAGATACCCCACCATTGTTTCCCCAATTGGCGTAGGTATGTTCAGCGATGACCTCGATGGGGACGGTGGCGGCGCCGAAGAAGTTTGTGAGGGATGCTGTGATCGGCCTAGCCACAGTGATGTCGAAGGTCTTCACAACAGTGTATGAATTTGTGAAGCCTTCTTCTTTACATTTACAAGAGCTCTCGGGCGCATGTGCCGCCCCGGCACAGCAACACGTCCGGCGCGGCGGCGTTGGCATTAACATCAGCGGAGTAGGCGAAACACATGGAGCTAGTATAGTTACCACCCAAGCTTCTTTAGCAACAACAATAGGTGATTATAAGCGGAGTGCGTTGCCTAGACTGTAAAAGATTCCACGCCGCATGAGATATTGGGCGGAGAGAAAAAAGGAAGGGGGATTACTCAGCTTGTGGGACTTCTGCTAGGAATCTTCTATATAAGGCATAGAAGGCGGCTGTGGTAAACACGACAACTGAGAATATGAGGAAGGCCAGTATTACATATACCGCGCCCATCGGAATGTCCATATAGAAGTTCGCAAACAGTGTCGCCGGCAGTCCCTTTTCGCCCGCTATGACCATGTAGGGGTAGCGGGAGCCGTCGTTGAGCACCTCTCCTGCAACTACGATAAATAGGGCAAGCGGGCCTAGCCACTTTACGTAGCCCGGCGCCGCCGCGCCGGCTTTGATTTTCCTATAGGCCTGAAGCCCCAGTATAAACAACGTGGCCACTGCCACCAGCTTGATGGCGAAGAGCGGGCCGAAGGTGGTATTCACCGAGTTGAAGAGCAGAGGTGCATACCAGCTGAGAGATAGCCAGTACAGCGGCCCCAGCGAGAGCTGCGCCATGAGTACCAAGAAGCCTATTTTCAAGGCGGTGGAGATGCCTTTGGGGTCTTTCTCAAGAGACATCAAGCTAGCCGCTACGAAGCCTCCAGTGGAAATAACAGCGGCCACGGTGTGTAAGTACAGCGTCCAGAAAAGCGGGTTCTCATACGGCATAAAACCAGGGTTGTTGCCAGTCTGTAAGTAGTAGCCCACCGCGACCGGGTTGTTTATTTCTGCAAATATGGCGCGGAAGCCGAAGGGTATTCCAAACCCAGACAGGGCCATTACCCACATAATAAGAGAATGCGTCTTTGGATGTATCTTGCCCCAGGTGTACCAGCTTATTGCAATTGTGGGGATCCGCACCATTATAGAAGCGATTGCGATGGCAATTGGGATAAACAAGGCGTTAGTGGCCAATGTCGTAAGCGCTGTGAAGAAGCCGGCGAGGAAGACGGTAATTATTGTCCCCCACACGCCGCTGAAAAGCTCAGATACTATCAATACCTTGAATGCCTTCCTCGCGAAGAGCTCTGACCACGCGTCGTTTTTCCTGTATGCAAGCCAGCGGTAGTACGCAGCGATTAGGCCAGTGCCCAGCGTCATTGCAGTGAATAATATGTGCAGAGTTACAGCAAGGCCGAGGCCAACAAAACCGATGAATACAGCCTCGTTCATGCCCCCACCTTGCTCTCAGATTTCTCCACCCCCGCCCCTCTTTTCAGTAGCTCTAAGAATTTGTACTCCCTAGTCGCTACTAGGTACATGGCAAATAAGCCGCCTAAGTTCACTGCAAGTATGACAAGATAAGTGACGGCGAGGAATCCTGGGCTTGTTGCATAGGGCACAGGCGTCACGACCTCAGAGGGGTACAACAAGCCATATACTGTCCACGGCTTTCTCCCGATCTCCCTCACGGCCCATCCTCCTACGGCGGGTATCACGGTGCCAAGCACGAGGAGCAAGGCAAGAATGAAAACTCTCCTCCTCTCGTCGCCCAGAATCCTCGCTATGGCGGCGGCCAGCGACGAGAGCCCTGGCACTTTGTAGAAGTAGAATAACAACACCGCCGCCGCTAGGCCTCCGATTATCGCAAAGGCGACCTTCACGTAGTAGGTGGTGTGAACCAGCGGCATATACGACATAGCTTTCTGCAAGTCGGCGAGACAGAGGTCGCTGAGCTTTAGAGAGGCGATGCCGTTTAGGTCCACGGTCTGGCCTGCGAGCTGGAGGACCGTGGGGATGCCCAGCGTCTTGGCCAAGTCGCCTACGGTGGCGTTTCCGTGGCTGAGACACGCCTTTTCAAACTGGTCGAAGCCCACGATCGGCTTGTTGGGGTCGCCGTATGCCACCAACGCGATGATGGGGTCGTTGAAAGTTGTAACGGCGCCCTCCATAAGGGCGAACTTCGTGGGATTGTACTCTACGACCATCTCACCCATGAAGTGGGCCACGATCGGCGCCTGGATTACGAAGATCACGGCGAAGGCCCCAGCGAGCGGCTTAACAATCTTCAGGTACTCCTCATTCCCGGTTTTGAAGTACTTATATGCCCAACCCGCAGTTGCAACTGCCATGCCTATTAGTATTGCCGCTAGTATGTTGTGGAATATCGAAACGAGGGCGTAGGGGCTGTACAGCGCCACGTTTGGATCCTTTAGCACAATACCTACGGTCTCCGCGAAGCCGGGCTTCTCAATAATAAGCGAAATCGGCGAGCCGGTTGCAACAGCCGCCAGCTTCAGCGCCACCAGCTTTTGAACATCCACCACGTTGGGGCCATACTCAGGCATAAACGGGTACAGAGCCTTAGCCACGGGGCCTACACCCCACGGCGCCTGCATCCAGCTGTTGACCGTGGTGATTAACACGCCCGAGAGGTAGGCAAACCCGGCATAGGCCGCTAGAATAGCAATACTGACAGGCGGCCTCACCCTCCCCAGGGTGACTATGAATAATATGAGGAAGGCTATCTCATTTGAGAATGCTATTAGCTCAAGAGCAAGCGGCACGAATGCAAACGTGGCAATTGCCAGATTAACGCCGGGCCAGATCTGGACCAGCCCAAATTCCACTAGCGTACCTGTAATTGCCCCCAACGCGAAGTTAACGGCCAAAACCGCGGTCATGAGCCTGGCGGCGCGGTAGTACACCTTGTCGCCGGTGCGCCACCACTTCCACAACATCACGCCAATTGCTACGGGCAGTCCAAAAGTCAGCGATATATACACGCCGTGGAAATATACCCCCAAAGCGCTTAGTGGTAGAAGTAGGTTTGGATTCGGCATGATGACCACAAATTTGGTAGTTAAATTTGTTGTAGAACAGATTTGTAGAAAAAAGATGCTTTGATGTTCTAGAATATATACGCGGTTAGGGGGAATCAACGTCGGCTCAACGTTCTGGAGATCCCCCGCGGCTCCCCAACGCGCGTAAAAGGTAAACTGTAGGCTAAACACCACCGGCATCTTCCCCCGCCCCAAAGGGCAAGGCTCGTTGTTCTATTGTCTAACTGTCAGATCCGGCGTGCGCAAAAGGTGGCCTAAGTCGCTGTTCAGTACCCCGCCGACCCTCCGCTTGCAACTACTTCCAAGGGAAGTGAGGAAGACGGCGTGGACGTCGCCTTGAGAGGGGTGGATCCACAGCTTATGGCATCTGAGGAGGGCAGGTGATTAACACATATAACCCAGAGGCTTGGGAGGTGGATATGGGGTGGGGCAAGTGGCTCCGCTCCGTGGACGTGTACGCAATTAATAGCTTTATTCAAGAATCGGAGCCGATAATGGCTTTCTTAGGTTATAGGATCGTTGAGCTGACAGAGGGGAGGGCTTGCGCGGAGTTTGACGGCGGACAGAATACCAGAAGAGTTGGCGGTGTGCTCCACGGCGGCGCCATCATGGTAGCGCTGGACGAGACCATGGGCCTTGCCGCGCTTACTGTAAACGACTGGGAAGATCAAGTTACGGTGGAGTTGAAGGTAAGCTTCTTGGAGCCGGGCGTCAAACCGCCTTTTAGGGCATGCGGCTGGGTTGTGCGGCGGGGTAACAGGTTGGCTTTTGTAGAAGGCGAGGTGAGGGATGGCGATGGGAGGCTGATAGCCAAGGCGTTCGGCACTTGGTACTTCTTAAAAAGGCTTGTGGGAGAAGGCAAATAAGCTTATAATCTGGAAACGCCTCCGTCTCCGTGTTGAGACTTGTGGTTATTGGGATTGCGCTGATTGCGCTGGGCTTTGCCCTGTTGGGTCTAGCCGCATTGCTCACAACCGCGAAGAACGCCGCAGTTGCGGGCGGGGCAGTGGGTTGCGTGTTGGTGTTCTTCGTGCCTATATGCTTCGGCGGCGGCGCCCCGGAGGCGGTGTACATCGGTGTGGCCGTGGCGGCAGTTCTAATGTTCGCAACGGCGGTGTTGCAGTGGCTTCTGTTAAAGAAGGCGGCTGGCTAGCGGAGGAGGGGTAGGAGGAAAAGAAGAAGCGCCATCGCCGCAAGCGCCACCGCGAGGATCAGCATTAGCCTGGCGATTCTTTCGCTTGTGCCAAACACAATAGGCACAGGTCCTATGAGCACAACCCCTCCCGCCTCTACCCGGCCCTCCTCTCCACTCCCCCGTAAAGCGGACAACAGCAAAGCGAGTACTATGAGGAAGAACCCGGCGAAGATCAGCAACAACGCCAACACTATTATGTCCACGCCCCCAGACACCGGTGTCTTTAAAAACTTGCAGGCCAAAACATATATAGCCGGATCAAGAGTATTTAGTGATTATTAAAAATAAGGAGGTACTTCTCCGTATTCCCAAGGCAGACGTCCTACTAGACGCCGTTGAGGCGGCCCTCGAAGCCGCCGATCCCTACAACGCCGTTTTGTCCAAAGTTAAGCTCCTTGGCAATTACGTCGAGGTTGAGGGAAAGAGGTTCGAAATCGGGAGGGCTGTGCACGTGGTAGGCTTCGGCAAGGCCTCGGCTAGGATGGCCGAGGCGTTGGTGGAGATCTTCGGAGACTTAATAGCCGGCGGCGTCGTGATCACGCCTACGGGAGGCAATCGCGTTGGCCCCGTTGAGGTGTTGAAAGGCAACCACCCCCTCCCCGGAGAAGACACGCTTAAAGCATCCAAGAGGCTTCTAGAATATCTACAAGAAGTTAGAGAGGGGGATACGGTCTTTGTGGCGATCTCCGGCGGCGGATCTGCCCTATTCGAGGTGCCGGAGGAGGGGGTAGAGCTGGGCGAAATCGCCAAGCTTTCGGACGAGTTGATGAAGAGGGGGGCCGACATCGTTGAGCTCAACACAGTTAGAAAAAGGCTCTCCGCGGTGAAGGGTGGGAAGCTGTTGAGGAACATAAAGGCGAGGCGCGTGGTCTCCCTAATCGTTAGCGACGTGGTGGGCGACCGCCTCGACACAATAGCCTCCGGCCCCACGGCGCCCGACGCGACGGACAAGACCTTCGCAGTTGCAGTGTTGAAGAAATACGGCCTCTGGGACTCGTTGCCCGAGAGATTGCGTCGCCTAATTGAGATTGAAACCCCTAAGGCGGGGGATCCGCTTTTCGATAAGGTCATAAACGTGCCTGTGGTCAACAACCTCGGCTCTCTCCAGAAGGCGGCAGAGCGCCTCGCCTTGCGCGGCTACAACACGATAATACTAACGTCCATGCTGGAGGGGGAGGCCCGTGAGGTCGGGAGGGTTCTCGCCTCTGTTATTAAAAGCGCGGCGCTCCACGGCTTTCCAGCATCTCCGCCCGTCGCAATTCTAGCCGGCGGTGAGACCGTAGTAACTGTGAGAGGCAGAGGAAGGGGAGGCAGAAACCAGGAGATGTGCCTCTCCCTAGCCATGGCGATAAGAGGGCTCAACGCCACGGCTGCCTGCGTGGCCACTGACGGCATCGACGGGAACAGCCCAGCCGCCGGAGCCCTCATCGACGGCGGCGTCGTAGAGGAGGCCGAGAGGCTGGGGGTGAACCCGGCTGAGTACCTAGACAACAACGACAGCTACACCTTCTTCGAGAAGCTCGGCAGGGCCATAATCACCGGCTACACAGGGGTAAACGTCAACGACATATTCCTCGCGGTTGTGGATAAAGATAAATAGGGAGACCCCCCAGCTGACGTGTCTGCTCTTCTAAGCCGGCTGGCGCGCAAAGGCGAGGAGGAGTTCTTCGCCCGCCTCCTCGAGCTGGAGAAGAGGGAATACGGCCTTAGATACATCCCGGCAGACGCGGTGGGCTACGCCGTGGTCTGCCCCCGCTACGGCGCCCTATACGCAGAGGAGCGGGAAGTAGCCGTCTTCGCCAGGGCGCTGATGGACAGAGTAAAATACGCCGTCTTGCTTAGAATAGCCGACTCGAAGGTTGTTGACTCACTAGTCGCCAAGGCGGCCAGCGGCGACTCCGGCGCGGCGAGGAGGTTGCTGGACGTCGGCCGCGGCCTCACGACCAGCGAGTTGCAACGCGCCTTCGACGATCTAAAACGCGATTTTGAACACTACAGCAAGGCCGCGCGTGGTCCTCCGCCACACGGCTCAGCAGAGGAGGCCTACCACTTCTACAAGTACGCGGAGGTCCTCCCCTACGTGGGCTACGCAGACGTCTGGGAGGACATGGTCATCTACTCAATAGCCGGCATAGCCGACGACTACGTCTACGTGTTTAAATACGCGGGGGGCGGCCTGCAGTACGAGACCTACAAAGCCATGGCGGCTGCGGAGGGCGACGTCGCGGCAAAGATATGGGGGAGGCGGAGAGTGAAGATCCACATACAGCCCCGGGACGCACCGCCCAGGCTCTCGTGGGGTGAGCCCAAAGATCCCGCCCCCCACTACAAGGCGCTGAGGCGGGGAGAGTGCAGAAGAGGGCCGCTATGCCGCATATGCCCGTGGAGGGGAGACTGCGAATGTTTCACGAAATGACAAGTGCGCTGGAGGGCTTTACCTGGGAGCGGTACGGGGTGAGGTTCGCCCTTCTCTTCGGCTCGAGAGCAAGGCGGGGGGTGGCTGTGAAGGGAGACTGGGACATAGCGGTGTGGCCGGACCCCAGGGATAAGTATGGAGACCTAGTGGCAGATCTTGCAGCACGTCTCGGCGTGAGGGAGGAGCAGATAGACCTCGTAATCCTCGACGATGAGACGCCATGCGCCTTAGTTTTAGAAATCGCCGCGGGGAAGCCCCTCTACTATAGAGACCTCAAGGAATTTCTAGACGTCCTCTACCTCTACGTGAATGTGTGTATCGACCACTTCATTACGTTGGAGAAAGTCGGCTCTTGGGAGGCCCAGGTTAGGAGAGTATGGCAGTCTTAAAAGAGCTCGCACGTAGCGTGTTGGGATACGCGGCGGAGCTCGACGCCTATACCAAGGAGGATTTAGAAGATGCCAAGAAGCTCTACGGGGCGATGTACCTGCTGATGTCCCAGAGCCAAGCCCTTATAGACATGGCAGAGAGGGCAGCGTCGCTACTGGGCGTCGCCCCCAGAGGCTACATAGACGCCGGCAAAATACTAGCTACACACGGCGTTTTCTCGGAAGAGGACTTAGCCCATTACATAAGCATTGTGAAATTCAGAAATATTCTGGTACATAAGTACCAGATTGTAAAGACAGAAATAATTAAAGATAGTGTATTAAATAGGAAATATAAAAAGGCTGTTGAACTCGCCTTGAAGATTTTACGACATTTTGAAGAAGATCCATGAGGTTCTTCTTACTTCTTCTAGCGCCTTTTCGGCGGCTTCTGTGAACATCGCTAGCAAGCTACGCCGCTGTGAAAAGCCGCGGCAGTCACAGCCGCCGGAATCAAGCCCCCTCATAGCCCTCAGACATCCCCAGACACGAGGCGCGTGTTAGAAGGCCCGACTGCCGCACGTCTTGACTGTGGGCGTCTCGCCGCCCCCTCGGCGCGGCGTATTATTCGCCGGGGCTGACCTCCACAGCCAGTTCCAGCGGCTCTCCGCCTTTCGACGGCCTTTGCGCCGTTTTCAAGGCCACCTCAACGGCGTGGCAGGTGTGTCCAAGAACGCGCCGTCTGCCGCCCGCGTAGAAGAGCGCGTAGTCAACCCCCTCCCGCGATCAGATGTTAGCTCACCTGCCAAGGCGCTGGGCCTTGGCCAGCCGCCGGCCTGTTAGAAAACGCGGCGGCGGGCGCGTCGTACACATGGCTTAAGAGCGCCGAGTCCCCTACGCCGCGCCTCTTCCCACGCGGCCGAGGCCCTCTCTGGGCTTGGGGAGTATACCAGCCTCGCCGTGTCTGTGCCTAACAACGTAGCCCACCACAAGGCCGGCCTCCGGGGAGAAGAAGACCCCCTCCAAATCAACCCCCTCAACACCCCCACGTAGCCCTCGACGAAGGATCTCAAGTACTCCTCAAAAAGCCCCGAGGAAACCCCACTCGGCCATGGTAAATGGCATGGAAATTTCCGACTCCATCGGCGAGAATTTGCCGAAGACCTCGACTAAAGCAATCTAAGGTTTTATCTTTACAACTGTACAAGACCGTCGTGGTCTAGAGCTGGATTCTCCTAAGTATCAACATTTGTTCGAGGTTTAAGCGTTGAGATGCCTCCAAGTGACTGGTAAATAGAGTCCTCGGCTGAGTCGTTAGTTGACTTCCGCTAACACGCGGATGCCTCTCGTAGGACGCAGTCTGCGGCCTATCAGTCCCCGGGCAAGTCATACACGCCAACATAGGGTTAAGAATCTCGGCGCGCCTCCCTATGCTGTCAAGCTTTTAAAATGTGGGTAATGTGTAGTATGTTTACAAATGAACGCGCAGTTGCAAGGTGGCTTGCTAAAACCCTAAAGGGTTGCGATTCGCGGCTTGGCGAGGTGTTGCTGGAAGGCGCAATATCGAGAACGCAGATGGAGGCGCTTGCCAAGGGTCTTGGCTCTCGAATCCCGGCTTTTATGGCTAAGCCGGACCTCGTGCTAGTTGTGAGAGAGCCGGAAAGCGGCAGGCACGTCCTCGCCGCTGTGGAGCTTAAGTACTTCAAAACCGCTGGGAAAAAACGTTGGAGGAGGGCCTACCGTGAATTTGGCCAGCCGCTTAGGTACTACCTCTACGGCTTCGACGTGGCTGTCCTCGTACACGTCTTTGAAAGTGGGATAGTAGACGCGGACGTGGAGACCTACAGCGAAGTGGTAGGAGAGGTAGTGGAGAAGCTCAAGTTGCCAACAGCCTACATCTCTCTGAAAATAGCCGACGCTGAGAGGGGGTTGCTGAAGGCGTTTAAGCCCCAGAAGCTCGGAGCTGTGGGGATATGCCACGTCGCCAAGTGGATACTCGAATACTGCGCCGAGGCGAGAAACCCGCTACTACCCAGCGACAAGGAGATTTTAGAGAGGAGAAACATCTTAAAAGCCGTATTGTGCCGTAGCCGCTGTTGAATATGGACGGGCTTCGGCGTCTGCCAGGCGTAAATGAGGCTTGCTGGAGGAGTCTCGTACCACTGCCTATGCGTCGCAACGTTCCAAAGCCCTTATCGATGACGTATTTCCGCCAGCGTAGGCCAGTGAAGGGCAGTAGGCTCTACGTCTCTCATTCTTAGTTATTAATAACGTCGCCAAGGGTTGTCGCGGATTAGACGGCTTAGACTAAATCTGGGCGCAACTACAGATCTTACGGGAGCTCTCCGCGCAGAGGCACTAGAAGCCCAAGGCGAGGGGCTTCTACGACTTGCTGGACGAGTACCTAAGCCGCTAGGGAGACGGAGACCGGAGACCCCAGGGGGTAGCCGTGGAGGATGCGGAGAGGGACATTAAAGCAGTGATAAAGGATGTAAAGGTGAAGTGGGAGGGCGGCAGGCCGAGGATCGTCGTGGAGTACGAGGCAAACGGCGAGGCAAAGTCCCTCTCCTTTATCTGGGGCGTAGCGACAGGCGGAAAGGTCATTGCCGGCGTGAAGCTAAGCTACGAAAAAGCCGCCGTCCTTGCGGCGTTAACGGGGGACGACAGGCTGAAGGGCAGAAAAGGCGTGGCGGCACTTTACGCCAAGCACCTATTCGCCTTGGCGAAGATAAAAGGCGTCGGCTGGGGGCTTTTGAGGTGGTACACCGAGGCAATGGCCGAGTAGACGGCAATAAATAGCTTAAGTTAGTTATGTTATGTGTGATGACTCGGTTCTATGCTGAGGTTGATGTGTGCCGAGTTCGCTGATAAATATAAAAAGGGGGGCGAATAGCCTTATGTGAAGGTCGAGGAGTCTGGGCGTTTTTCTGTGAATATGCCGCCTGAGAGGGTGGTGGAATTGCTCGCTAAGCCAGAGGTGGTAGCGAAGTTGATACCCGGCGTTGGGAAAATCGAGAAGGCCGGCGATGAGTACATCGGCGAGGCGCAGGTGAAGCTGGGCCACTTGTCGGGCAAGATGACCGCCCGTTTTAGGTACGAGGCTGTGAGAAGCGATGGGGTTGTGGTGGTGGGGAGGGCAACGGGTCTGCAGACCACGGCCGATTTCAGAATAGAGGTCTCCGTGAAGCCCAGCGGGAGCGGGTCGGACGTGTACTGGAAATTCGCGGGCGAGGCCAGGGGGCTAGCCGCTTCGCTCGCCCCCGGCATAGTGAAAAGCGCCTTGAAGAAAATGGCCGAAGACGCGGCGATTAACCTTGCCCAGTTTTTAAGCCAGTAGGAGGAGGACGGCGGCGGCCACGCCGATGGCGTGGGCCACCGTGCAGTATATACAGACCGCCCTGAGCTTGAGCTCTATTGCCACTAAAACCGATACCCCGAGCAGGGTCGACACGCTCCAATACGCGCCGATGCCTGTAAAATAGGCAAGTGGCAGAAAGGCGAACCACGCCGCGCCGACTGCCTCCAGCGGAATTCCAAATGGCCTAGCATAAGGGGAGGAGAGGACGGCCTCGCAGCCTCCCACTCTGTACCTTGAACAAAAGGCACTCGGCTTATTGCCTATGGTGTGGAGAAGTCCAGATGCTGCGATGAGGATCACCGCGGCCTCTCTCATGCCGGCGATCCAAGTAACCGCTCCAAACAACGCCAGGGCTACCACATATAGGTATCTCAACACAACGGCAGATGGGCTTTGATTTTAATTGTTATTAATCTGTGCAGTTTTCGCCTCATGAAAGGCTATTACCTATTCCCCGACATTCACGGCGACGAAATCGTATTCGTCACAGAAGACGACTTGTGGCGATACAGAGGCGGGGCTGGCCAGAGGCTCACCTCAGACTTCGGCGTGGTTATAAGGCCGAAGTTCTCGCCTGACGGGAAGTGGATAGCCTTTACGAGGCTACAACAGACTGACCAGGGCACGACGTCGGACGTCTATGTAATACCTGCGGAGGGGGGCGAGCCGAGGCGGCTGACCTACTTCGGCACTCCCTTCACGAGGGTGGTCGGTTGGACGCCTGACGGCCGGGTGTTGGCCTACAGCGACTACAAGACGCCGTTTCCCCAGTGGCGGGAGCTATATGCAATAGCCCTAGACGGGACGTACGAGAGGCTAAACCTGGGCCCAGCCACGGCCCTGGTCTACGGCGACGGCGGCGTAGTTGTCCTCGGCAGGAACAACTACGAGCTCCCCCACTGGAAGAGGTACAGAGGCGGCGCGAGGGGAGTTTTGTGGATTAGCAGAGACGGCGGCAAGACCTTCGCCAAGTTCCTAGACCTCCCCGGGAACATCACCTCGCCGATGATAGTGGGCGGCCGGGTGTTCTTCGTCTCCGACCACGAGGGGGTGGGCAACCTCTACTCAGTTGATTTGTCGGGAGGCGACTTGAGGCGCCACACCAACTTCACCGACTTCTACGTGAGGAACGCCAGCTCCGACGGTCGGCGCATTGTCTTCCAAGTCGCCGGCGATATCTGGCTGTACGACCCAGCCGCCGACAAGCTGGAGAGGCTGGACATAGACCTCCCCCTCTCCCGCAAGGCGAAGATGGCAAAATTCGTAGACCCCCTCAAATACCTGGAGTACTTCGCCCTGGCGTCTGGGGAGAGACTGGCCGTAATAACGAGAGGTCAGGCCTTCCTTGTGCCCAGCTGGGAGGGGGCCGTGGTTCAGCTCGGCGAGAGGGGCGGAGGGGTGAGGTACAAGCACGTCGCCACCGACGGGGAGAAAATCGCAGTGGCCACCTACGACGGCGCTGTGGAGGTCTACTCCATAGACGGCAGGATTGTCAAGAGGATAGAGCCCGGGGTAGGCCTCGTGGAGGCCCTGGCGGTGAAGGGCTCTAAAATCGCCTTGGCGAACCACCGGGGGGAGCTCTGGATCTTGGACTTAGAGAGCGGCGCCGCGTCGCTGGTGGATAGGAGCGAGTACGGGCTGATTACGGAGATGGCTTGGCACCCGTCGGGGAGGTGGCTGGCCTACGCCAAGCCCGCCGGAGTGTACGCCCAAAACATCCGCCTCCTCGACGCAACCACCGGGAAGGCCTACGACGTGACGTCGCCCACCGCCTACGACTACTCGCCGGCGTTTGACCCCCATGGAAGGTATCTCTACTTCCTGTCAAGGAGGGCGCTGAACCCAGCGCTTGACCCCGTGCAGTTCGTCTACTCCTTCGCCAAGCACTCAAAACCATACCTAGTAGTGTTGAGGAAAGACGACGCATCGCCCTTTGTCGAATACAAGAGACGGGAGGAGAAGGTGGAGGACATAGACGTGGAGGGGATTGAGAGGAGAGTGGAGCCGTTCCCCGTTGAGGAGGGGCTCTACTCCGCCGTGGTTGGCCTAAAGGGCGGGAAGGTGGCGTGGCTAAAATACGATGTCGAGGGGGCCCTGAGGTACTACCTCTGGTCTGCGCAGGAGCGGCGGGGCGCCGTCGAGGTCTACGACTTGGAGACGAAGATGAGGGAGCAACTGATCTCCGGCGTCTCGGCGATGAGGGCCTCCCCAGACGGGAAGTACCTCCTGGTCAAGGAGGAGAATAGGCTACGCCTTATCGACATCGAGAAGAAGCCCGACGTCCAGTCGAGGGAGCCGGGGAGGAAGTCAGGCGTGTTGGACATGGGGCGGGTTAAGGTGTATGTCGAGCCGGAAAAGGAATGGAGGCAGATGTTGCGGGAGGCGTGGTTACTCATGAGGGAGAACTACTGGAAGGGGGATATGAACGGCGTTGATTGGGACGCCGTTTACAAGAAGTACGAGCCGCTCCTAGAAAGGGCGGGCACCAGGTACGAGCTGAGCGACGTGATTAACGAGATGCAGGGAGAGCTGGGGACGAGCCACGCCTACGAGATCGTGCCTGATTTCGAGGTGGATAAGCCGTACCTCGTCGGGGGGCTCGGCGCCGAGTACAAGTGGGATGGGAAGTGCTGGCGCATCGTAAAGATATTTGCGGGGGATCCCTCTTACGAGAACGAGAAGTCGCCCCTACTGGCGCCGGGGGTGGACGTGAGGGAGGGCGACTGCCTCGTCTCCATCGCTGGAGTCAGGCTCGGGCCGGGGGCGCCGCCGGAGTACGCCCTCCTCAACCGCCCTGGCGACGTCGTCGCTATAGAGGTAGATCGGGGCGGCGAGGTGAGGACCTACGTCGTGAGGACGGTGCGCGACGAGAAGTACCTAATATACCGCCACTGGGTGGAGGAGAACAGGCGGAAGGTGCATAAAGCCACTTGGGGCCGGGTTGGCTATATCCACATCCCAGACATGGGGCCTGCGGGTTACGCCGAGTTCTTTAAATCCCTAAACGCCGATGGCGACAAGGAGGCCTTTATCATCGACATCCGTTACAACCGGGGCGGCCACACGTCGGGGATGCTGGTGCCGAGGATATGCGTCGGCGTTTTTGGGAAGTTCCTCACCCGCCACTTCAAGCCGTTTCCCTACCCGGAGCTTGTACTGCCTAAAAAACTTGTGCTGGTGACTAACGAACACGCGGGCTCAGATGGCGACATATTTACATACGACTTCAAACACCTAGGCCTTGGGCCCGTCGTCGGCAAACGGACGTGGGGAGGTACTGTGGGCATAGACACGAGATACAAGCTTGTTGACGGCACCATTATCACCCAGCCTAAATACGCCTTCTGGGGCGAGGGCGTTGGGACGGGAATAGAGGGCTACGGAGTAGACCCTGACATTGAGGTAGAGATCGCGCCGCAGGACTACAGAGAGGGGAAAGACCCGCAATTAGAAAAAGCGCTAGAGATTTTCAAAGAGAGTTAGCGAAATTCCTTTTCCTTTGGGGCCCGAATTCCTCATGGGTAATTGCGCCGATCTTTTTCGATATGATTTCTAGGAAGAAATGTTAAATACTCAACAAAAAGATAGTTTCCATGTCAGAAGTAAAAGGTCCGTATCTGGGGATGCAGATTCCAGAAGATCTGTGCTTCAAGACCGACCAAGGAGACAAGTGCTTCCGCGACTACAAGGGTAAGTGGCTACTTCTCTTCAGCCACCCAGGCGACTTCACGCCGGTGTGCACCACGGAGTTCGTGGCGTTTAGCCGGAAGTATGAGGAGTTCAAGAAGCGCGGCGTGGAGCTTCTCGGCTTGAGTGTCGATACAAACTACAGCCACATTGAGTGGAAGAGGCAGATTGAGCAGGCATTCGGCGTAAAGGTTCCGTTCCCGATAATAGCGGATATCGACGGGAAGGTGGCCAGCCTCTTCAACGCAATACCGCCAGGCCAGACCTTGACAGTGAGGGCCGTCGCCTTGATAGACCCCGATCTGAAACTTGCGTGGCTGGCGCTATACCCATACACCAATGGCAGGAATATAGACGAGATCTTGAGAGTTATAGACGCCATTCAGTTCTCCTACAAATACGGCTACGCGACGCCGGCTGACTGGAAGCCCGGCGACCCGGTCATCGTGCCGCCGCCTCCCACCGTTGAGGCGGCTGAGAAGAGGCTCAAGGAGCCGGGCATTGAGTGTAAATACTGGTGGTTCTGTACTAAGAAGTACGAACTGGTGGCCAAGGCCTAAACCCCTTTTTTCAACTGTTCATACACCTCCAAGGCATATTTCTCCCTCTCCGGCCTCGCGTCGAATTTCTTGAAGTGGTAGGCTGAGTAGGCGGCCTCCCACATGTAGTCGGGGAGGCCTACGTCGGCCCACACACAGCCGCCTGGTATGTCGGGGCGGTATACCTTCCTCACTACCATTCCGGCGCCTATTTCGAAGATGTAGTTAAACTGGTCGAATAGAGCGAAGGCAGCTAGAAAGGCGGCGGTGCGGTCGTCTAGCCTTATCTTAACCACGTCGCCGAACCACCTATTAAGCCAGATACTCCTCTCCTTGAGAAATGCGCCGAGATCGGGCGCCTCAACGCCAACGTAGAGGGAGGGCCTCCCGCCGTGCATCCCCCAGTAGTGGATCGAGTCTATCTGCCTCTCCACCACAGCCTCGTCCACCTCTATATAGAGCACCCCGTTGACGGCGGCCCTAGACCTTATCTCTATGTCCTCCACATCGCTATTTCGAACTTACAATTTATCATTGGCTTCCTACTACGCGTCTCAAACTACTTATTAAGTTGCATTGAAAAGTTTCAATGCCAAGGCCTTAGTGTCCACTGGTGCTCAGGAACTTGCCCGAGAGGTGACTGGGTTCAGCGCATTTTTATTTTACGAACTAAGTTAAACGAAATTGTTTCGGAAGTATTTACTATGTTAATACAACTTCCGTTCGCATTTCCAGACTTGACTTGATAGGAAAGCTTTTTATAGTAACATTGTTAATACCGTTCGTGGTAAAGAGAGTGGCCTTAATTGGTCCTCCGAATGTGGGGAAGTCTTCGCTATTTTTTGCCCTTACTGGTCGCTATGTCAAAACTGCTAATTATCCAGGTACTACGCTGGAAGTGAACGTGGGTAAGATAAGGGGGACTGATGTGGAGGTTGTCGACCTACCCGGCGTGTTTAATCCGAGCAATCCTAGAGACGAAGATGAGAAGCTGGCGGTAGACGCGGCGCTCGGGTACGACGTCGTGGTTGTTGTCGGCGCTCCACACGCCTTGAAAGAGGCGCTTGAACTAGTAGAATATTTCAGCAAGTTCAAGCCAGTAGCTCTCGTTTTGAATATGGTAGATATCGGGAAGCCTGAAGTGCCGGCTAAGGAGCTCTCCACAAAGCTGGGAATCCCCGTCTTCTACACCTCAGCGGTGAGGCGGGTAGGCGTCGTAGAGCTTGCCGAGTTCTTGAAACAGTGGGCCCCAGGCGGCCCCACCCCGGTTAAACCCGTCGAAATACCTGTCAAGCCATCAACAAGAGTTGTCAGTGCAATATTCTCGAGACCTCTCGTAGCGGCGATCGCCGTCTTTGCGCTGTCAATGGCAACAGTGTTTTTCATGTTGGCCGTCCTAGAGGGGGTACTACCTTGGGGGGCGGAGGGCCCCGGCTTGCTCCCGGCGATAGAGCCGTACCTAGACGCTGTTAGAGAATGGATTTTGGCCGCTGGTTTCCCCCCGCTGTTAACCTCGTTTCTAGCGTATGGACTCTGGACCGGTGTCTCGGCGTTGCTGACCTTTTTGCCCTATGTGCTCGTCGCAGTGGCCCTAATGGCTCTTTATGAGGAGAGCGGCTTGATAGGCCTATTGACGAGGACTCTAGAGGCGAGGCTAGTGGCGCTGGGCATACCTGGCCGGGGTCTCCTCTGCCTGGCGGTGGGCGCCACCTGCAACGTGCCTGCTCTTTCCACAGCGAAGGTCATATGGGGAAGAGGAAACAGAGTGCTCACGGCGCTGCTCGTGCCCTATGTCCCATGTGCCGCTAGGCTTTCTCTATTTGTGGCGATAGCAACTGCGGTGTTGTCCAATAAACCACTCCTCGTCCCCTTCGCTGTCCTTGTCCCATACGCCGTGTCGGCCATGGCTATACTGGGCGCCTCAGCTGTCTACAGGAGCGTTTTCAAGACTAGGCCCTTGGTGGAGGGCCTCCCTCCGACTCCGTTGATGTTGCCTAACTGGAGGATCTACCTGCTCAAGATATGGCTCTATTTCAAAGACTTCCTATACAAGGCAGGACTGCTCATTGTGGCTCTCCCCCTAGCCCTGTGGCCTTTGACGGCTTTCGGCCCCGCCGGCCCAGCCGAGAGTCCCGCCGACTCGTGGATGGCGGTGGTCGGCAGATACCTCGACGCAGTGTTTGCGCCTCTCGGCATCCCGTGGCAGATATCGGCTTCGCTTATCGCCGGCTATATTTTCAAAGAGGTTGTGTGGGGCTTTATGCAGGCTTTTGGCGCTGTGGAGCTCATCCCGAGTCTCTCCCTGCCATCAGCCATGGCCTTGCTGGTATTTCTGGCGATGTATTCAGCATGCATCGCAACCACCGCCACGTTGATAAGAATCGTGGGGTGGCGCCTAACCATGGCATCCCTAGCCCTACAGCTAGCACTCGGCCTAGCCGCCGCATACGCCGTCCATTACATTCTGGCCATATTTAGCCCATAACACCTCACAGTCTCTACAACTAATCTCTCTCAACTACCTTCTACACATTACACACATTAGCAATTATGTGATTTTGGCAAAACCGCCGCCACCGGTATTGAAGTAGACTAGGTGATCTGATTAATTAATAGCCAGGCCACGTAGAGCTTTACGCGCTGTCATTACCCCAAGCGGATTTAAAATGTGGCATAGACAATGTCGGAGATCTGCCGCTGGGTTTTGAGGCTTATGTACACGCCAGCTCACTTACTGTCCTTTGCCAAATAGTAAAGCGGTCTGACGCTGAAATCCTAATATTTTGACCTACTGTAAAAAATTCACGTTATTTTGTATCTCATGAAGGAGGTTAACCCAGAGCTTGCACACTACGTTATGTACCCCGCAACGGTTCCAATTATAGCGGCGAAGTCGGGGAACGAGCTGGGGGCGATGCCTGCTGTGTGGACAACTGCTGTGTCTATGTCGCCGCCTCTTGTATTGATGGTGTTAGCCCCCGAGAGGCGCACTTACCGCCTGGTGAGGGAGAGCGGTTTCTTTACGGTAAATTACCTAGATTTCTCAAAGGTGGAGTCCCTTGCCTTAGTCGGCGACGTCTCCGCCAGGTTTGCCCCTGACAAGTTAGAAAAAGCTGGACTCAGGCTCGTGCCGGCTAGAAAGGTGCCGAGCGTGGCCGTGGAAGACGCCGCGGCTGTGATAGAGTGTTCATTAAAAAGCGTCTTTGACGTGGGGGGAGACCACGACATATTCATCGGACGTGTGGAAGCCTTGTACGTAGCTGACGACTTCACAGAGGGAGGCTGGAGGCTTGAGACGTATAAACCGATTCTCTACGTGGGGAGAACCAGGCGCCCTGGTCCAATTAAGAGGAAGTTCGCCACCGTGGGCGAGGTGAGGGAGGTCGAATACGGCCGCGGCATGGAACAAGCTGTGGAGGAAAGGAGAAGAGCGTACCAACTGGCAGAAGAGGCGGTTAGGGAGCTGGCGGCTAAGATGAGCAGAGACCCACATGACGTCGCGTACATCCTGCTCGATGTGTTAAAAAACTTACTTGGACCCAGTTGGAGATAGGTACCTTTTCTTCACCTCGTGTATCACCCCGGGGATGTCTATGCCCATTGGGCATACCTCTTTGCAGTTGCCCGCGTGGACGCACTTGAGCGCATGGGGGCCGGCCTCCTCTATGCCTCTCGTCACGGCGGTCCACATCACGCCCATGGGGCCGGTGTAGGGCGGCACGCCGAACTCCCTCCCCAAGGCGCGGTAGACTGGGCAGTGGAGGTGGCAACGGCCGCACCGTATGCAGAGGAGTGCCTCCCACAACACCGGATCCCTCGCAACGGCTCTGCGGCCGTTGTCTACCAAGATCATGTAAAACTCCTTTGGCCCTTGGGCGGGTGAAACTCTGTGCATCTCCACGTCTGCCGTGGAGCTGGGGCCGGCGGAGATGTTTATATAGGTGGGGGGGTAGAGGCCGGCGTAGGCGGACTGCACCGCCGCCGCGGCCATGGCGTCTACCAGTGTCGGCACGATTTTCTCCACGCCGTCGTAGACTATGTGCACTGGGGGGAGGCCAGACGTCAGCCTTATGTTGCCCTCGTTCTCCACCAGCACCACAGCCCCCGTATCTGCGGCGATGGCGTTGGCCCCCGTGATCCCGACGTCTGCCTTTATGAACTTGTTGCGGAGAAACTCCCTCGCCCTCTGCGCAATGGCCTCGGGCTCAGGCGGCACCGCCATTCCTAGCCTCTTTGCCAAGACCTCTGCAGCCCTCTCCTTAGTCATGTGGACAGCCGGTGCTAATATGTGGCTAGGCTCGTCATTAGCTAATTGTACCAGGAACTCCCCCAAATCCGTCTCCCACACTTCGTTTCCAGCCCTTTCTAGACCTTGGCGCAGACCTGTCTCTGTCGCCACGTTGTTTTTACTCATGACAACCACCTTGCCTTGCCCCACAATTTTAACCGCCGACTCTACTGCCTCTGTGGCGGTTGACGCCAAGATAAACCTGCCCCCTATCCTCTCTACAGCCTTTCTGGTCTCTTCTATGTAATTATCAAGGTTTCTAATAACCTCTTCTTTTACTTTCCTCACCTCTTTAGCCAAACTCGTGATATAGCCAAAGCGCGAAAGAACGTCGTACGTCCTTGGTATAATATGCAACCTCGCTCTCTCTACTGCTTCTTCCCAACTCATATGAAATAATATTACCTCTATTTTTAAGCATAGACACCGAAAGTTATTATCAAATTTATCATATTTATACTCATCAAAAACTCATTTTTTAAAAAATCTTTATAAAATATATATTTGTTTATATTAAGCCCAAAGCTCTACCAACTGAAAATGTCATAAATATTATACACATAATCATAAATATGATATTTAGCAATATAATCGACCAGTTCAGTCTAAGCTCTTTAGGCATCTTGTAGTTTAAGTAAATTAAAAACGGAATACCCCATAAGGCACCAGCATTAGCCATATTTGCCGATATTAGAATTAGTACGCCAGGTGCTGTAGCGATAAATGCCATTGCAGCCCATATTAGATACACAGCCACTAGTAGATAATACAAATACCTAATATCATTTCTAAAGAATTTTCTTATATTTTCAAATTTCCAAGCAGCATCAGACATATTGCGTACCACAGCATCAACAATACCAAGTTGCGTCTTAAATAATACAAAAACCCCAACTAGTATTCCATACCAAAAAGCCGCAGGACCCCACAAATCCCTTAAAACAAATGCCAACCACATAGGCATATTCCACGTAACACTCAGCCCATATCCTTTCGCAAATGCATATGACAACGTCATGGGTAAAAGCATTCCGATAATTGCCCCCAAGAAGAATATCACCATGAGCTCTTCTAACGCCAAAGAGGTCCACCGCTTAAATACCTTAAGATTTTCTGGAGTAAGTGTAAAAGTTTTTCCCCACGCTGACACTTCTATCCTTCTTCCGCCTATAAGAGCTGGAATATATCCAGTAAGAGACGACATTCCAAACCCCTTATCTTTAAACCATGCAGTTGCATAGTAGTTAAGACCAGTAGCGAGTCCAATGTAACCCCACCATGCCGCAAGCAACACTGGGTCGATGCCTGCAGGTATCTGAAACGATACAAGACCTCTAGCTAACTCACCCCAAACAGGTGGTGGCACTAATATAATAGTTAAGATAATAAAAGAAAGAAATATAAACCCCAAGTCTATCCAATTAAATATTTCTAGGGTTCTAGCTATTCTCCGCCCTAGAGCGAGCATTAAAAATGTCAATAGTAGTAAGATAGTTCCAGAAACACCGATCAGGTAAGCGTCTTGTGGACCTGGAGCCCTTCCTAAAATCCCACCGGCAAGCGCAACTGCCGAATTATAGGCCCAGCCACCCCATATATTACCGAATAGCACACCTAAGGCGCCCAGCCAACCTGCCCACATGCCGATTCTAAACATTAGCGTCACAGGTGTCTCACCGGTGGCGATTGTCAATTTTGCCCAGCTATACATATATATAGCTTGTAAAAAGGCGCCTATAGGTACTAGCCACGCCAGAACTAGACCATATTTGACAGCTTGGGCAGGACCTAGGAGAAACTCGCCACTACCAATACTTACGCCAAGCGCTATTAATGCTGAGCCGTATAAAACAAGCAAACGCTCTTTGATTCCAATTTTCTTTAGCTTAAAGACATCTTCAGGTGTGGGTATCTTCTCAACAACTTCTATTGGTAATTTTCCGATTCTAATCGAATTTTTCTCCATGTGAAAAATATATAATGCATTATTAAATATAACTATTTAACTAACTATAATTTTCTCCATACTTAATACAATTATACTATATGTATAAATAAAGCAGTAAATATACAAATGAAAATTTTAAAAAACATTTTGGAAGCAAAAAATTAAAATTTTAATAAACAAAATAGAGTATGGCAATCGGAGTTATGTCACTACCTACATTTGGTCCTTTTGATTTAGTTATTGGTATGTTATTGATAGTTTTTTCTGGTATATTAATAGAACAATTAGTATACTTTATTTCTTGGAAATTACAAAGATCTACTTTTGGTGTTGCTACAATCTTTGCTCCGATTTTAACATCTGCTCCAGAATTATCAGTATTTCTCATCGCATTATATCTGGGCAACGCGGCGGTGGCTTGGGGAACTATAGTAGCTCAGCCCTTTATGGCTGCCACGATAATATACCCTGTATTAGTACTTACAACCTTTATATCGCGATATGCCGGAAGAAGGCAATATATAATGCCACGCGTTGATAAAAGTGTGGCCCATCCCCTTATAGTATTTACCATTCCTCTGATCCCCATATTGTTCTTACATCCAGAACGATATAGTATTTTAGGTAGAGTTTATGGTCTTATTCTACTTCTTGGATATATTATATATGTAAAAAAATTACTAAAAGTAGAAAAAATTGAAAAATTAGAATCAAAATTTTGGTTAAGAAATTATATATTACAAACAGTAATTGCAGTTCTTGCAATCTATCTAGGGGGAGAATACATGGTACACGGCATTATAGAGCTTGGAACCGTTTTTAACATAGACCAGACAGCTCTTACCGTGATATTAGTCCCCATAGCCACAGTCATCCCCGAATCAATTGTGGGGCTTATTTTTCTAGCGAAAGGCAAAGACGATGAAGGCGTTGGATCCGTAATCGGAGAGAAGGCGCTATATGGCACCTTCTATCCTGGTGTTGCAATGACCTTAGGGATATATACACTTCAACCAGCGGCTGTTATGGCCTTAGTAATAGCCGTGGTCGTGTCGGCGGTCGAAATATTGGTGGTACGAAAATTTGGAATTTTCGGAGCCTCAGCACCTCTTGGGCTACTTGCATATATTTATTACATCAAAATGTTTATTACATAAAATAAGTATTTATATATAAATTAAATTATTTAAACATTCAATATATTAAATTAACTTTAATTATATAAATCATCCACAAAGCTACAACTGATAAACTCGCTGAATTATGACGTTCATAATGGAGGTGTCTAAACATAAGGGCCATGGCAAATTTGAAGAGAAGTGTCTCACCTTAAAGCACAACGAGGCTAAGTTATGGGATTAAGCCTCCGTGTCACGAGGCTCTTGTTACACCTCTCAACTAGCACTAGCACTGGAGGTAGACGATGCCACTGGCCTAGATAGAGAGAACAAGGGAAAGTAGTAGTGACAATCTCTAAAGTTCATGCCGATTACGTGTTGACTGAGACGGTGGAAGTGAGAATCGCGGTAGGTAGGGTTGCGCTTATGTGCATGCGGCTGACCTATGTCTTAACGTCGAGGATATCTCGGTTTACGTGGTTATGGGTATTTACTAGATTCGCGATAAAGTCAGGCATTCACCTCACCGACGTAGCGCTAAGTCTGGGATGTACAACCGCCTTATCTAACATCGTGAACGTAGTCGTAGAGCTCAAGGGCGTAGGGCTTCAGCTTGCCCTCCTTCACTAGCCTCTCCACCTCCTCTCTAGGCGAGAAGATGGCCCTTAATACGGCGTCTCTCTCCTCGTCGGGCAGAGGCGCCAAGGCCATGATTAAGCGGCCGCCGTGTTGTAGATACATAGGCGACTTCAGCTTCGCCCTCAGAATCTCCATTATGACAGGGGCGAAGGACCTGTCGAACCTCGGCTGGTTCTCCACCACAGCCCTCTCCAGCTCCTCCACCGTTATGGACTCGGCGATCTTCTTAGCGGTGTCTCGCGGCGACTGGTACCTGAACGGGCCGGCCTTGTAAGCCTCGGCGACCGCGCTCCTCACCCTATTCACGAATCTGTGGAGGATCCTCTCGGCCGCGATGCGGTCCAAGTCCTCGTAGAAGGCAAGAGTCCACTCCATGTGGAGATCCCACAACTTGTCAAAGAGCTCCTCCGTGAAGCGCGTGCCCGCCGCCACCTTCACCCTATCCTCAGCGGGGATTACTCCAAGGCCTGTGCGCGCTGGACCCTTAAAGGCCCCGTCTTTCGTGATGACCGCGTTGTGTCTCAGCAAGGTCCACAGCCACGTCGAGAATATGCGGTAGGTCGCCAAGTCGTTCATGAAGCGTTGCCCCAGCTCGTAGTCGTCGATAGCCGCCGCGAGGTTGCCGTTTAGGAGCTGGAAGCCGTAGTTAGCGGCCATGTAGAATGCGTGTTGGATATGCTCAGCCGTGATGTCGCCCTTGGGCGGCTCGAAGAGCGCTGTCCACAAGTCCTTGCCTCCCCACAGCTCGGGGTTGCCCAGGAGCTTCTCCGGCGTGTCCAGCATGTCGGGTCTTATCACCCAGGGGGTTATGTTGCCCTGTTCGTCTAAGAGGCCGAGCCTTATGAAGAGTTGCCTTTCCTGCTCTGTCAATCCGCTATCCACGGTCGGTATCTTCACGCCGTCCACCTCCACGAACTTGACTGGGCGGTTTATCATCTGCTGGAGCTCCTCCAAGCTCGCACGCAAAGGCTCGTTGCCTGCTTTTACATACGACTCCTCCGGCGTCGCCACCCAGCTCTGCCTAAATAGGTCGAAGAGCCTCCCCTTGACCTTGCCCTCGAGCACGTCCCTCAGCGTGACCTTCTTCACAGGTTCCTCCGTCACGAAGATGAGGCCTATGAGTCTCTCCCTGAGCTTGTCAAGCCATATGGCCCTCAGCGCCCTTTGGTTGAAGCGGTGGCGCTGATACGGGTCGTCCGGCCTGTAGAGCATGACCGCCGCCATGCCGCCTACGGGGCCGGCGTTTAGCTTCCCCTGCCTGTCTAGCCCCGCCATTAGGCACATGAGTGCGTTCCACTTCTGATACGCCATCATGACGGGGTGGGTCATTGTGATGTTCTGCGGATCAGGGTAAACCGCCTCGTCCTTCCACATCTCAATAAGGGAGCCGAGGTAGTCCCAACGGCCGTTGTTGCTCTTTACCAACCTCTCGCGCCATATCCAGAAAATAACCGGGAGGTACAAGCCGGCTCTGGCCTCCTCGTAGAGCATCGCGATCTTCAACTCGCCCCGCCTCAAGCCGAGTTTGTCCTCAACTCTGCGCAACAGCTTCTCTACAACCAGCGCCTCGTCCGGCGTCTGGACCTTGGGGACGTAGAAGTAGACCCCTGACCCGGCCCTCTTTAGAAGGTCGTAATTATTAACTGTGTATATCACCACGGAGGTTATTATGGCCGGGACGGGGTTCCCGTCCACCCTGATGTCGAAGTCTAAGATGTGGAGGCCGGGCACTCTGTGTATGAGCGTAGGCCACTTTTCCCTCGGCTTCTTTATCCTGTACTCCTTGCCCCCCTCGTAGTAGGGTTGCGGCACATCGCCTCTAAGCACTCGGTTTACTATACGCCGGGCCTCCCACACCGCAGCCGTGGTTCGCCCAGAGCCGCGGGGGATGTACCAGGCTGGCGAGGCGTCCTCCTCGTCCTCCATCATAGACGCCACGTCGGCGTTTATCTGGTGAATTGCCCTACTCATGGGGGACCACGGCCCCGTTATCTCAAGGCCCGGGTTCTTAAGCGGGTGGAGGTCGTCGGGGACAGGCGTGTTCCAGTTAAGCCCCCAGCGCAACGGCGTGTCGCGGCCGAGGAGGTTGTCGATAAGGCCCTGGACTATCTCCCTGAAGGTCCTCACGTTGCCGTCTGCGTCTGTGAACTTCTCTTCCCAGCTGGGAAAGGCCGCCTTTAGCTTCAGGGGCCTCTTGTCGTTAAGCCACTCGCGCCTGGCTCTAATTACCCTGTCTATCTCCGCCCTGAGTTCTCTCGTCAACTCCTCTATAAGCCCCTCGACAGATATCCGCCGGCCATTGACCGTTTTCTCGCCAAACAAGTCGCCATATTCGCGCAGAACTGAAGGACTAATCTCTATCATAGAAGTCAACCAGAAATATAATTTTTAAGCATTTCTGCTAAGTTATCAGAAGGGAAATTTTTATAGGAAAATAAAATAATCATATACATGACACCTTTTACTATATGCACTTTACCTAATAATCGAATCCCTATCCTTCTAAGTGTTATAAAAGACGTAGTCCTGTCTAACTCCTCGAAAGAGTCCACTATTCGCAATCATGACCACAGGAATAGGCCGTACTCAACAACGTTGCTATGATGCGCCAAAGCGTGATTGGGGTATTTGCAAAAAAAGCACGTGAAATCTTAGGAGAGGAAGGCGTTCTTCAAGAAGAAGTGGATCTACTCGTCTACGAGCAAGACGGCACCTTGGCGCTTAGAGGGAGAGCTGATGTCGTCGTCTTCCCGCGCACGACGGAGGAAATGGCGAAAGTCGTAGAGCTTGCCTACAACTACGACATTCCGATTATAGGCAGGGGCTCGGGCACAAGCCTCAGCGGCGGGGCGGTTCCCGTCAAGGGCGGCGTGATTGTGAGCACAGCCCGCATGAACAAAGTTTTGGAGATAGACTTAGACAACGAAGTCGCAGTGGTCCAGGCGGGAGTCGTGAACGACTGGATAAACTCCTACCTAGCGCGGATGGGCTACCAGTACGCCATAGATCTGGGCTTCCAGTATATGGCGGATCCCGCCTCGCAGAGGATCTCCACGATAGGCGGTAACATAGCCCATAACTCGGGTGGCGTTAAATGCTTTAAATACGGCGTGACGGTCAACCAGATCAGAGGCCTCACAGTGGTTTTGCCCACGGGCGAGGTGAGGAAGATAGGCGGCAAGGAGTTCGAACAAGCCGGTTACGACTTGATAGGCCTCTTGGCAGGCTCCGAGGGCACTTTAGCCCTAGTCGCGGAGGCTGTGCTCAAGATAGTCCCGACCTACGAGACTTCGGCTACTATACTTGCGAAATTCGACGATCTGTCTGTGGCCGGCCGCGCCGTGTCGGCCGTCATAGCCTCGGGCGCCATGCCGGTGGCCATGGAGCTCATGGACAAGCTTGCTGTCGAGGCCGTCGAGTCAGGCCCCTACGCTGGCGGCCTCCCGAGAGATGCCGAGGCGATCTTATTAATACAAGTCGAGGGATCCCCGCCCGGAGCCAAGGAAGAGGCCGCCAAGGTGGCTGAGATCTTGAGGAGAAACGGCGCAGTGGGGGTCGAAGTGGTCGAGGACCCAGCGCGGGCCGCGAAACTATGGGCCGCCAGGAAGCAAGCGTTCGGCGCCATGGGCTTCGTAGGTCCCAACTACGTAGTCGAAGACGGCACGATACCCCGGAAGAAGCTCGCTGAGGCCTTGATGATAGCGAGGGCCGCCGGCGCGAAGAGGGGGCTTAGAGTTGCCAACGTGTTCCACGCAGGAGATGGGAACCTGCATCCGTTGATACTTTACGACGAGAGGAAGCCCGGCGAGCGGGAAAAAGCCATCGAGGCGGGTGAGGAGATCCTCGAGGCTTGTGTGGAGCTCGGCGGAACGATAACTGGGGAACATGGAGTTGGTTACATGAAGAAGAAGTTGTTGCACAAGATGTATAAGAGGGAGGAGATAGAGCTGATGAAGGCGATCAAAGCGATCTTCGATCCTAAGGGGCTCATGAACCCCGGCAAGATATTCCCATGAGGCCTAAATCGGTAGAAGAGCTCGTGGAGTTCATAAACGAGGCAAATAGGGATAGGAGAAGGTTGCTCCCGATATGCAGGGGCTCTAAGGCGCATCTAGGGCCGCCAGTTGAATACGACGAAGAGCTCCAGCTGTGGGATATGCCCAAGGTACTCGAGATAGACGAAGAGGAGATGGTTGTGAGGACCTCCGCTTGTATTTCAGCTGTAGAGCTCCAGGAGGAGTTGAAGAAGAGGGGGAGGAGGCTCGCCGTAGATCCGCCGTTGTTCCGAAAGTCCTCTATCGGCGGGATATTGTCGACTAACTTCTACGGCCCAATGGCCTATCGATACATGACTCCAAGGGATCAGCTACTAAGCGTTAGGATAGTTACAGGTAAGGGAGAGTTCATGAGATACGGCGCACCAGTCATGAAGGACGTCGCTGGCTATAACATAAAGAGACTTATAGCTGGTTCATGGGGTACCTTGGCAGTCCTCGTGGAGGCGTATCTACGGATATACGCCTTGCCTGATACTGTGGCCGTCTTGGCCACTAGCAGGAGGGCGTTGCAAGAATTGAGGAAGCTATATACCGTCGGCGCCGCGGAGGTCGACGGCGTTCTCTACCTGCGGTTCGAGGGCGTCAAGTCGGAAGTCGAATACAGGCTATCTAAAGCTGGGCGAGGCGATGTGTTCTACGATAGGGAAGCGGAGGAGAAATGGGGCGCCGTGACTGAGGCAGAGGAGCTCTTCGCTTCTAACGAGGTCGTCAAGGTTGTGGCTCCGCCTGCGTCTCTCCCCGATGTCCAGCCCGGCGTGAAATATCTACGTTATCCCCTTCTCGGCGTTATGTACATAGCCGGCCCGCCGCCTGTAGGCGTTAAGACTTATTGGTTGAAGCCGCAGAGAAGGTGGGAAATAGAGAACAGAGATCTGATGGAGAAGATAAAACAGGTGTTTGACCCCAAGGGGGTGTTGTCGCCCGGGAGGTTGCCATGACGGCATTCGACGAGCTCTACCGTTGTGTCCACTGCGGCTTCTGCCTTTCGACCTGCCCCACCTACTTGGCCACAGGCCTGGAGGGAAGTAGCCCCAGGGGGAGGCTATATCTAATGAGGGCAGTCATCGAGGGGAGGGCGAGGGCGGAGGGCAAGCTCCTGGAGTACCTAGACGCTTGCGTTTACTGCCTCAGATGCGAGACCGCTTGTCCGTCTGGAGTCAAATACGGCGAGGTGTACGAGGAGTTTTTCAAGAAATACAGGAGGGACTTGCAGTCGGTTAGCTACAAGCGCTATATCCCACTATTCAATGCGCTGAACACGAGGCTGGGCTTGGCGGCGGCGCCTTATGTGAAGTACTTGTCGCCTGAGCTGAGGCCCATAGCCTCAGGAGGTAACATCTCCGACCTGGTAGGTAAGGTGTACAAAGCCAAAGGCGATGTCAGGGGGAGAATAGCTTTGTTCGTAACTGACGAGTGCATTGCGTGGCGCTACCGGCGGGGAGTGGTTGAGGCCGCCATCAGAGTGCTTACCTGGAACGGGTATGAGGTGGTGGTGCCGCGCTTCGGCTGTTGCGGAGCTCCCTATAGACACAGTGGGCAATTCGAAAAGGCCGAAGCCCTAGCGCGCCGTAATCTTTCAGTCTTGGAAAAACTTGGAGATATAGACGCAGTGGTTGTCCCCAACTCGGGTGGATGCCAGGCTGAGCTACTTCGGTACTTGCGCAATATAAGGGTTGTCGATGCCGTACAGCTACTTGCCGACGGCTTGAGAGGCGCCCTCGGCGAGGTGAGGATTAAGCTGGCTGTACAGCACAGCTGCCACTTGATGAACGTGGCCAAGGCGCACGATGTGGTGCTTAAAGTTCTTTCTAAAATACCGGGCCTAGTCTTGGCGCCCCTACCAAGCGCAGATGTGTGTTGCGCCGGGGGGAACATGTACCCACTCAGACACCGCGAAATTGCAAACAGAGTTCTCGAGAAGAAGAGAGAGGAAGTGCTTTCGCTGTCGCCCGATGGGATACTTGTGGAAAGCCCCTCTTGCCTACAACAAATGGGTAAGCTAGGTCTCCCAGTATACTTCCCCCTAGAAATCCTGGATGCGTCGTATACCAAGGCCCCCAACGATGGCTATAAAGAGGTCTGGGCCAAGCCTCTTTAGGGGTGCTCTGAGATCTGAAAAGATATCTTAATTCCCGACATAACAATGAGCAAGGCATCTAAATTATATCGATGTAATTGAGTCTACTAACATAGAGAAGATTGGTGACACCACATATTTATATTATGTTATTTACCTTGATTGTGTTAGAGTCGCTTGTGGCTGAGGCTTCTAAATGCCAGTTCTGTGGTTTCTGCGAATTTGCGTGCCCCACATACCGTGCTCTTAGGATGAGACAATTCGGCCCTAGGGGCCGTATTAATATCATAAAAAATTTTGATGGAAAGATATCGGAGGAGGCGTATAGAGGCGTAATGACCTGCCTATCATGCGGGGCATGCGACCCACAATGCCCCGCCGGCATAAAAATAACAGAAACCATCAAGGCCTTTAAGGCATATTTAATACGGACAATATAGGAGCGGGGCCTAGCGATGTGGAGAATTGCAAAACTAGCCGGCAACTTGTGCTGGAGCATCCTAGCCTCCTTCACCGTACCGACGAACTGAGGATACAGAGTGTGAGACCTTGGTTCAACTATCTGGCAGAGCTACAGACGCGACGTATGGTCCTCACTACGCAGTGGCTTCTGTTAAGATTTCGGGGAGGTAGTGTAGGTTTATCCGCCCCTCGGCGGCTCTCTTCAAGTTGACGTAGCATATGGGGCACTGAACCACCACATCTTTGGAGAGCTTGGACAAGTCGTTGACCCGGAGACTGGCCACTTTCCTCGCCACGTCTGGGTATATCGACTCGATAGGGCCTCCGCAACAGCCCGCCGTCTCTCTACCTGTGTAGTAGGGATCTTCAACTGGTTGTCCCGGAGAGAGGATCTGCCTGATTAGGCCATATCTGTCGAGAAATCTGGCGTAGAGACATGAGTCGTGTATGGCGAATCCTTTAAGCGCCACGCCGGTCCCCTTAATGTAGTCTAGATAGCTTGAAATTTTGACGTCGAAGCCTGGGACGTAGCGTGGGTACACCTTCTCAAGAATGTAGTGGGTGTGGGGGTCCACTGTGATGATCTCTTTGACCCCTCTCTCTTTGAAAAATGTGGCAACTCTCTTGGCATATTCTGCGAACTCCTTCTCAAAGCCCAGTTCGTAGAGCAGGGCGCCGGAGTAGATCTCCCTATCTAGCAACCGCACCTTTACTCCCCTCTGTGCCAGCAGGCGGTAGATTCTCCTCATCACGCTGTCGGCTCTATCCACCTCCTCTCCCTCTGGTTTAAGGATTAGCCGACCTACTGTCTTGGCGGCGACAGCCGCAAATCTGCCCCTAAGCCCCCCCTCCGTCACGCCGAACCTCTCCAAATTCTCAACAGCCTTCTCTATGACGGGCGCCAGGTGGTAAAGGCAGGAGGTGTACAATACAGGTCCCGAGGGGTTGGAGTCAAGCCCCTTCTTCCACGACTCGCACAGATCGCCGTCGGTAGGAAAGGGAAGCCAAGACCTTTCAAGAGAATTTACAATCAAGTTACGAAGCTCCGAAAGCCAAGACCTAGACACAGAATTGTTCTATTACGTCTTTAAATATTTTCAGATCAGTCGTGCGGAAGTTTCTCAACAATATCTCCACATAGGTAATAATCGCCATGCGCGTGCTGAGGTGCGCATCTAAGTTTATGCCCTCCTTCCAGCTGGTCGCCCACTATTAAACCTCTTTGTGTTATAAAAAATGGCTTTTGGATTTTCCGCTTTGACCCATTCCAAATCACGTACTCCTCTCCCCCAATTTCTACATACAAAACCAGCGGATCCCACGACAACGGCTCCACCGTGGTTGCCTCCTCCAACTCTAGCCTCTTTGCGCCTAGAAAATCTCCGCTCAGTGTAATTCCCTTTAAGATCATGGAAATCCCCTCATCGGTGGCGACTATGTCGGAGATTATTGCCCTCCCGTGAGTTAGGAAATCTATGTGATACGAAGAGCCGCAGGGCGCTGATACCACTCTATACTCGCGGGGAGTAGCCACTACTACAAACCCGTCGGTGCAGAATATCGACTTCTCATCAGCAAAGGGATAAGACGGCATGAAATCCCACTTGCCGTCACACTCCAGGAGCCTCACAGGCTTCCACGTCTCTAGGTCCACCACATAGGCCCTCTCCTCGATGACGAAAATTCCAAAACGTGGCTGGGTGTAGCCATCGCTGTAGAGGCCATAAGGAATTGCCACTAGGTTAAACCTACCGGCGAGCGATCCATCAGGCTTGTACACCTCCCCCTTTTTCACAATAGCCGCGCCGTAGTGTATGCCGTCGTCTACCCAAGGCACCTCAACCCGCCTCCCCTCCGGCCCTCTCGCTACGCCGTCCTTGACCACCCAGAGCTCCCCCCTACTGTTTCCTACGATCAACATAGCCAGCCGCGGAGAGGATGAGGTAGTGGACTGACAGCTGCACCGACGGCCCGACTAGGAGAGCGTAGAGGGAGTACTTAGACTTTGAAGACAGAGCGGCGAAGACCGCTAAGGGAAGTAACAAAACCTGGCTTAGGCCTAGGCCAAATACGAAAATCATCCCCATGTAGTAAGGAGAGGCCAATACTGCTGTGAGAGTCAATGCGCTTGCAATAACCGCCTTTACAAGCGCCTTCCGGCTAATCCCCGCCGTGAGGGGGAGGAGCGCCCATGCCCACTCCAAATATGGCTGAGCTGCAAGTGCGCCGAGCTCCTTCAAGGCTCCTTCAACTAAGTAGTAGGCGCCGTATGCGCAGGCGATTTTCGACCTCCAATAGAGGGCAGATACCGCCGGGAGGAGGAACAACGCCTTCACCCCTACGCCGAGGTAGTCGTGGGCTAGATCTAAGCCGGCAAGTGCCACTGCCAGCGCCCCCAGAAGCCGCTGTCCCGACCTCCCAAATAGGAAAAAGGAGTAGAGATACAGCGCCAGCATGGACACATAGCCAACCCACTGGATCAGCTGGAATAGGACATACGTGGCTGGGTTGTGCGGGACGAATATCCAGAGTCTGTTAAGCGTTCTGTTAAGTAGAAACTCTAGAAAAAGAAGAAGGAGAAAAAAATCCATTTACTTTTTCCGGAGCGCTAAGCCTGCCAGAAGCGCTATCACTGCGATCAATACTCCTATAACTACCCACGCCCATGTCGGCGTAGTCTCCACCAGCTTTGTGGTAGTTATGGTGACCGCTTGCGTGGCTCCAGGCGCCGGTGTCGTTGTCTGCGTTGCTGTTGCCGTCTGCACGGCAACTGGCATCTCTAACTGCAACGCAACCCAGCCGCTGGTCGCCTTGAGGCCGCCCCTCTCGCCCCTCGACCCGTCCCATGTGGCAAAGGCGGCGTTGAAGGACTTCCCGGCCAACGACGCCATTAGCGGGTGGACGGAGCCAAGAGGCCTTATTAGAATTACGTACCACTTCCCGTCTTTATACACCGCAATGTCTGTGACTACTTGGGCTGAGGCAGGCAGTAGCTCCACAGGAGACGTAGGTGTTGCCTGGAGTCCCAGCGCCTCCCTCTGCTGTGGGTTCAGGCCGTAGCCCGCGCCGGCCACCAAGTTCTCAGCGCCGAGACCTGCCTTCCAGTATATGATATTCACCGGGTTGTCCACAGTACCCATGCATATATAGGGAAGCTGTGCCCTCGACACTGGGAACTGCACCGCCACGGCGTCTGGGAACACGTCTAGCCCGCCCGGCGTAACTACGTCCTCTGTCGCGTCGCTCCACACTAGCAGAAACGCTATGTGCGTCCCGTTGTGCACAGCAGACACCGACACCGTGCGGCTATCAGTAGCGGCGGGAAGCGGGTAGACCAAGGTCTGCGAGGTCAGCGGCACGTCCACAGGCTTAGGCCAGGCCGAGGAGGCGGGGTCAGTCGGCAACGTGCCGTTGACGAATTTGACGACAACCGCCGCCTCCTGCGCCGTTACCACCAGCACGCCTGTCAGCGCAAGCAACAAGGCGGCAACAATTATCCCCAGGTGAATTATCGCCGACCTCATGGCAACCCCGCCACGCCCCTTTCTACGTATGGATTGGCGGCATACCTCTTCGGATTTGTCGGAATTACAAACCTGTCCTCGTACCGCGCTATGGCGAAGAGGCGGTACATCTCCTCGGCGTCTGCCTCTGTTAGCCCCGCCTCTGCCAGCGCTACTTTGGCCTTGTCCGCCAGGCCGGGCTCAGCCACGTTTTTAGCCCTCTCATATATCCTAACAGCCAGCAACTTCTTAAGCGCTTGTTCAATAAGCATGGTGTCGCCACCTGTGAACATGTTAGCCAGGTACTTGATAGGTATCCTCAATTCATTCACCTTGGGCATAATGTCTGTGATCTTCGCCCCGTAGGCCCTCTCAAACGTAGTCACCACCGGGCTGAGGGGCGGCACGTAGAACACCATTGGCAGAGTCCTAAATTCAGGACGCAACGGGAATGCCACCTTCCACTTCTTCACCATTTTGTAGACAGGCGATCTCTGGGCAGCTTTAATCCAGTCGTCTGGAATCCCACTTTCCTTAGCAACGCTCACAACCGCGGGGTCGTAGGGGTCTAGTAGCACTTCGTCGATGAACCTCTTCACCAGTTGTGACACCTCGGGGGTCGCCGCAACGTCAAGCACTTTATCGGCGTCGTAGAGCAACACGCCGAGGTATCTAATCTTCCCCACGCACGTGAGAGAGCACACAGTGGGCTGGCCAGCCTCTATTCTCGGGTAGCAGAAGACGCACTTCTCCGACTTTCCTGTCTTCCAGTTGTAGTACACCTTCTTGTAGGGACAAGCGGCAACGCAGTAGCGATAGCCGCGGCACCTATTCTGATCCACCAACACTATGCCGTCTTCCTCCCTCTTGTATATGGCCTTTCTCGGACACGCCGCAAGACACGACGGGTTGAGACAGTGGTTGCAGATTCTCGGTAAGTACATCATAAACACGTCCTTGAACTGCTGGTAGATCTCCTTCTGCAAACCGTCCAAGCCGGGATCCTCCAAGATCAAGTCGGCGCCGGCAAGGTCGTCGTTCCAGTTAGGGCCGTAGGTCACGTCCATGGACTCGCCGTCTATCAACGAGATGGGACGCGCCACGGGCTGCTGGTCTGACTGCTTCTCCGAGAACAACACCTCGTAGTCGTACGTCCAGGGATGGTAGTAGTCCTCCATCGAGGGCGGTTTGTAGTTCTTCGTGATCTCAATCTTTAGCTTAAGCCTGCCACCATCCAGCGCCCAGCCGCCGTTGTACCTGTTCTGGTTCTCCCACTGCCTCGGGTAGCCAGGCCCTGGGCGCGTCTCCACGTTGTTCCACCACATATACTCAGCTCCGGCTCTGTTCGTCCACACGTTTTTACAAGTCACAGAGCAAGTGTGGCAACCAATACACTTGTCGAGGTTCATCACCATGGCGATCTGGGCGCGGACGTTCATAGCCTCACCCTCCCAGCAGGCCTCACTACTACTAGCGTATCTCTGTTCACGCCGGTAGGGCCGTAGTAGTTAAAGGACCAGCTCAGCTGGGCGTAGCCGCCCACCATCTTAGTCGGCTTTAGATGCGTCACCGTGACGCTGTTGTGGATGCCGGCCCTCTTACCTGTAAGCGGCGATATGGGGACATATACGTGCCTCTCCTGGGCGTGATACATGATGGCCGTCCCCCTGGGAATCCTAGGGCTGACGGCTGCCCTCGCCACAATTACGCCATTGGCGTTATATACCTCAATCCAGTCGTTGTCCTTAATGCCCAGCCAAGTGGCGTCCTCGTTGTTGATCCACACAACCTGGCCGCCGCGGAACAGCGTGAGCATAATTAAGTTATCCCAAAACTCGGAGTGGATATTCCACTTGCCGTGTGGAGTGAGGTAGCGTAGTACTAGGAACTTCTGGCCGCCTGACTCCACCCTGTACTTCTTCTCGTCGTACCACCAGTCGCCGAGATTAACGCCGACGAGCAGTCCCGCCATGATCTTGTCCATAGGCCTCTTGTACGTGGGCAGGGCCTCTCCCAGCTCTCTGAACCATTCGTGGTCGATGTAGAAGTGCTGCCTACCTGTGAGGGTGCGCCACGGGACGAGGCGCTCTGTGTTTACGGTAAACGGCGAATAGGTCCTGCCAGGCGCCTCAATGCCGTTCCACACCGGAGAGGTAGTCACCCTCCTAGGCTGAGCCACAATGTCGTTAAACGCAATCCTATGCTCCTTTGCTGGGAGATCCTTTAGCGGCAACCCCACGACCTTTTCCAGATTACTCCAAGCCATGTAGGCCACCTCGCCGTTAGACTCAGGGGATATCGCCAACATGGCCTCTGCCGCCTGCTTATCCCGCTCAATGCTGGGGCATCCGCCCACGTTGGCGCATTGGCTGAGCACGTAATCGGAGGCGGCCTTCGTCGCGCCGTTTTTCTCCACAAGCCACTTGTAGCTCTCAACCGGCTTAAACGCCGGTATGCCCTTAGCCGTGACGCCTGTGGTTACTACAAGCGGGCCAAGGGTGATGTACATATCGTAGACGTCCCAGTACCTCCTCCTCACAAGCGTCACAGCGGCCATGGTCTTGCCAGGCACGGGATCTACTTCGCCTTTCTTCCAGTCTTTCACTTCGCCGAAGGGCTGGGCGATCTCCGCGGCTGAGTCGTGCATCAAAGCGGTTAACACCACGTCGTATGCCTCCTGCGGCAGATACTTACGCGCCATCTCTGAGAACTTCTTTGCCAGCTCTCTGAAGATGTCCCAGTCGGCCTTTGCCTCCCAGGGTGGGTCGACGGCGGGAGTGAACGGGTGTATGAATGTGTGCATGTCCGTCATGCTCAAGTCGTACTTCTCGTACCACGTCGCCGCCGGTAGCACAACGTCGGCGTAAACAGCAGACGTGGCCATCCTGAAGTCCAGCACTACTAAGAGGTCGAGCTTCCCCTCAGGGGCGGGCTTGCGTATGTTTACCTCCTTGACTAGGCCCTCCTCCACGGCCACCTCCCTATTCATTACGTTGTTGTCCGTGCCTAAGAGGTGTTTTAGGAAGTACTCGTGGCCTTTAGACGAGGAGCCGAGGAGGTTCGCCCTCCACACAAAGAGCACCCTCGGCCAGTTCTCCGGCGCGTCGGGGTCTTCTATCGCCAACTTGATCTCGCCGTTTTTCAACATCTCCGCCACCCTCCTCGCCACGTAGGCCCCCAGTTGGGCCTGTTGGACGCCTTGAGCCGCCGCCTCCTTCACCAGCTTGTCGCCCAGCTCAAGCGGGTTTACGTTAAGCGACGGGTAGAAGGGAAGCCAGCCCAGCCTCACCGCAATTACGTTTGCGTCCATCTCGTGTAGGTTGCCCCACTTCCTGGCCCAAGGCGCGGCGTAGTATTTTGTGGTAATTGGGTCGTAGCGCCACTGGTCGGTGTGGACATACCAATAGCTCGGCGAGTTTTGCTGTCTAGGCGGCCTGATCCAGTCCAGGGCAAAGGCTATGGTAGACCAGCCGATCAGCGTCCTTATCTTTTCTTGGCCCACGTAGTGCGCCCAGCCGCCGCCGTTCTTTCCCTGCGTCCCTCCCAGCAACACCAACAGTAGCACAGACCGGTATATCAAGTCGGCGTGGTACCAGTGGTTTATGCCCGGCCCTACGAATATCATCGCCCTCCCCCCACATGGAGTCGTGTCGTCGCCGAAGAACGGCGGGTCGGAGGGGTTGCCGTACACCGGCTTTGAGTAAACTGCAGTGTTCATAAACTCCCTAGCCACTTGTATAGCGAGGTCGCGGGAAACGCCGGTTATCGCCTCCTGCCACGCCGGGGTGTATGGCTTGGGGTCGTTGTAATCGGCAGGGTAATCCCCGCCGAGGTCTCCCCTCTTCACGCCAAGGTGAGCCGCCAAGAGGTCGAAGACTGTCGCGACGTATTTGTCGCCCACTTTCACAGCAGGCACCTCCCTTACTACATAGCCAACGTCGAAGTCCATTGCGAAGAACTTCACTGGCACTTTCTCATAGCGGCCTAGTTCCATGATGGAGAGCACGGGGTCTATGTCCCCCTCGCCCTTTGCAGTTATGCCCTTCAGCTGGAGATTCCAATTCCCGCTACCGTCCCACCTAAAGCCGATGGAGCCGTATGGCACGGCGAGTGTGCCGTCCTTCTGGACGACCACAGTCTTCCACTCGGGGTTGGCCCCCACCTTGTCCTTAAGCTCAGGCACATCGCTTGCCCTCAAGAACCTCCCCTGGAGGTACGTCCCGTCGCCAGCGGGCTCGAGGATGACTAAGAAGGGAAGATCGGTATACCTCCTTGCGTATTCCCTCAGACATTTGAACTGCCTATCCACGTAGAACTCCTTAAGCGCCACGTGGCCCATTGCCATACCCAGCGCCGCGTCTGTGCCTGGGAGCGCCGGGACCCATATGTCGGCAAATTTCACGTGTTCACTATAGTCGGGGCTTACCACAGCCACCTTGGCCCCCCTGTATCTGGCCTGGGTGTACATCTGGGCGTCGGGGGTGCGGGTCAAGGGGAGGTTGGTCCCCCACACAATCATGTACTGGGCGTGGAACCAGTCGGCCGACTCAGGGACGTCTGTCTGTTCGCCCCACATCTGGGGGCTGGCCGGCGGCAGGTCTGCGTACCAGTCGTAGAACGAGCCCATGACACCGCCTATTAGCTCTATAAAGCGGGCGCCGGCTGCGTACGAGACTGGGCTCATGGCGGGAATTGGGGTAAAGCCGTATATCCTGTCGGGGCCGTACTTCTTGATTGTGTATATCAACGCGGCTGAGACCAGCTCAAGCGCCTCGTCCCAAGTCACCCTCGCCCAGCCGGCCTTCCCCCTCGCCTTTTGATAGGCCGCTCTGTTTGCGGGATCCTCCACAATGCGGCGCCACGCCTCCACTGGATCTCCCGTCTGCTGTTTAAAGCGGCGGTACATGTCTATCAACACGCCGCGTACGTATGGGTACTTAACCCTCAGCGGGGAGTAGACATACCAAGAAAAGGAGGCTCCCCTGGGGCAACCCCTAGGCTCGTAGTTGGGTATATCTGGCGCGATGTCGGGATAGTCTGTGGCCTGCAACTCCCAGACGATAAGCCCGTCCTTCACATAGACGTTCCACGAGCAACTTCCTGTGCAGTTGACGCCGTGGGTAGATCTCGCCACCTTGTCGTACTGCCATCTCCGGCGGTACACCTCCTCCCAGCTACGATCTGGGTACTGGAGCCTCGTCTCACGGAACTCAGCCAGCGGCTTCAAATACTGGAGATTCTGCGCCAACGCCAACACGCCTGAAGCGGCGCCAATTGTGGCAGCAGCGGCAAGAACTTGTCTACGAGTGATTTGCATATATCCACAAACAACCTCTTACTAAAATTATTATATCGAGAAGACAACGGAAAATACCCTTCAATATTCTCGATATTGAAATTTTAAGAGATCATGAAAAAAATACTAGTTATTTCCAAATTTTCTTTAATAAAATAAATATGGTAAATAATGAAAAAGACATAAAGGACATAGTAAGACCTATATCAATAATTGGTAAAACTCTAGTTTTCAAACTTGCAGAAGCCGCGGCGAGTTGGACTCCGACAATCCCCTTGGAGAACATGGGCGACAGCTCGTAGATAAATGCGCCGGCCAGCGCTGTGGTCCCGCCAATACCCAAGAGGTAACCCGGCACTACGCGGGCGAGCCCCTTGAACTCGTCTAACAACAGGAGGAACATGGCAGAAGCTACCACAAAGGCGAGCATATGCCAATGGGCTATGTTGAACGCGATTTCGTCTTCTAGAGGCCAGAGAGTCCTCACAGTCTTTAGCTGAGAGGCCACCATGGGACCTGTGGAGGTTACAAACACAACCATCCATATGGGCACTAGGAATAGGCCTAGCTTCACCGGGTCCCGCCACCCGCCTCCCTTAAGCATCGAGACGAGTCTCAGCCAAAGGAAGAAGAGGGCTAGGTGGAGGGGCCCAATCCCGCCGAAGATTATCTGGTGTGCTATAGGCCTCCACACAGGTACCACCGCGCTCCCGAAGAGAGTTACCAAGACGCCGACTGCTGTTAGGATAAGCGAGGCCTTGTATAGCCTAGGCTTCCACTCCCACATTTTCGCCCACTTCATGCCGATAAACATAACTGCGGCGGCCCATAGAGCCACTGCGGCGTGGGCGTGGCCAGTCGCTAGAAGCTGGAGCGGCGTCGACGTAGGCGCAAGGCCTCTATACTCGCGAGTTGAGTGCTCCTCAAGGATATATATCTTCACCCCCTCGTCAAAACCGAGATGGGCGGCGTATATTGCGCCCATAACTACAGCGCCGAGTAGAGAAACCGCGACGGTGAAGGTTGCGGCGCGCTCCAGGGTCTTCTCCCCCCAGCTTATGCGCAACGGCGACAAAGAAGCCGTGAACAAAAGCCCCGCGAAAAACATCAATGAGAGACCAACTAGCCAGAGGCCGTGGGCCACGGCGCTTCTGCCAAAGTAGGCAAAGACGAGGCCGGAGAGCACTGCAGTGAGCCATCCCGCCAGAGCTGTTGCCCTTATTAGGGGGTCGAGCCTTTTGTCGTGTTCAACATATACCAACGCGAGGTAGAGCAACGCCGCCATGGCAATAACGGCGGCTATGTGGTAGACCATAATGGCCCTTGCGGCGAAGTCCTCTTCGGTGGGCCGTATGGTGAGGTACTGAGCCAACGCGTCTTTTACCCCCGCCTCTGCCAGCGGGCCAGACAACAGGCCGAAGAAGATCACAACTGGTAGAGTGATGAAAAGGAGGAGGTTTACCTCCCTTATCTGGGAGAGCGTCATCTCCTCCCCATTATAAAACCGTAGCCGTAGAACAACACCATTAGCAGAAGGATCCACGGCAACAACGCCGCCACCACTTCAAGCGGCAAGATGGGCCTCGCCATGGCGGCGGAGGCTAAGGCTAGCCCCCCGATTCCTATTAAAACGCCCCCAGCCGTCACGCCTAGGAAGTGCATGGGCATTGTCCTCTTAACCACGGCGTATATGGGCAATAACACGATGACTAGCCCCGCGACGGCGTGTATGGCGGGAACGGCGGGCCTAAACGCCGAAATAGCCGCCAGCCCCACAACTACAAATATTAGATACCACCTCCACCACTTGGGGAGAACAAGCTTGAAAACCCCCAGCGAGATGAAGAGGGGGGTTAAAGCCCCCAGGGGGGCGGCCAGAGGCGACTGCAACGCGGTGAGGCCCACCGCCGCGAGAAGCGCGCTTAGAATGCCTAAGGCAAAAAGCCCCAGCGCAACAAAGACATCCCCCACCTCCCTTTTCTTCACGTAGCTGTAGAGACAGTAGCCTCCCAGAGCAAAGCACATCACACTTACCAATATAAACACGGGGGACATGTGTATATATGTACTACGAATCCTTAAGTTTTATCAACGAGAAAAATATCGAGATGATTACATGCTTTTTCTCGATTAAAAAATTTAAAAATGTTGAATTGTTATGTTATTGACTTTTCAAACCCTTCGGCAATCCCCTCAGCATATATATTAGAAATAAGGCGATCCCCACGGCGGCTACTATGTCGCCGATCATCCTAAGCCAAACGAAGGTCTTTATGTCCGGCCTCTGCCAGAATCCGGGGCTCCCGTCTGGCGCAAATAACGCCTTCATAGCCCAGTAGCCCTGCGACGTAGCCGCTGCGAATTGGTTAGTCATCAAGAGCATTAGAGATAGTAATACTTGTAGGTAGAAGCCAGCTGCCATCACCACGACGGCAAGCCTAAGCCTCCTCAACTGTGCCGCGCTGAACGCCCCGGCCAGCGTAAATGCGACGACCCACATGAGCATTGAAGGGACGCCGTATGCCAAAGGCATGGCTAAGTGGGCGTGGACCATGGTGCCCTGTGATCCGTGAACCCAGTAATTTATCACCGGCATGTTGATCAACCCGGCGCCGAAGGCAATAACGCCTATCGCTCCGCCGAACGCCGCAACAAGGACAAAGGTGAGGAGCGTCTTCTGGAGCTCCGTCTTCACCTCGCCCCTCCTCCAGAGCACCAAAGCATAGGCTATGAGGAAGCCGATGGGTAGCACCTCCAGGGTGGAGACCACGGCGCCGAGGTACATCCAGAGGGTGGGCTGTCCGCCCCAGTAGTAGTGGTGCGCCGTCCCGATCATGCCGGTGGCTATTTCAAGCGTTGCGTCCAGCCCAGCGGCGGCAACTGCAAGTCTCGGCGGCACCATGCCGGCTATGACGAGGAGTATGAGCAGTATAGGTATCACGATGGCGGGCCAGAAGCCCTCCACAAAGCTGTGTATTAAAATCCACCTAAAATACTCGTCAATTGTAAAGTGATACCACGGCGATACCACGGGCAACGCGCCCATAAGGGTGCCGAAGGCGGTGCCGGCCAAGGCGATGGACAAAATCTTAACCAACGGCTGGATGGGCTCCGGGGAGGTCCTCGACGCCTTCCACACCGCCGCGGAGAGGTATGCCAAGAGGGCTGCGACTAGTATCAGCCACAGCGTGCCTTGGTTGACCACAGGCCTTCCCTGTGACCCTATTATGAACCACCATGGGTCTCGTATCATCTGTAGGTAGGAGGCCCAGATGCCCAGGAGTATGCCTAGGGCGACGAAGGTGCCTAGGCCAAGGATTGCGAGGACCTTTGCCCTGGACAGTTGCACCCCTAAGTATGGGAGGACGAATAGGGCGAACGACACCCAGGTCACGGCCATCCACAAAATTGGCAGGTTGGAGTGAAGTGCCCTGGCCACGTTGAAGGGTAGCCAGTTGTTTACGCCGGGGATGCCGTATAGCTGGGCGGGTTCTGTATACTTGTGCATTAGGTAACCGCCCAGCAGTCCTTGGACAGATAGGCCTAGTACGGCCAGCACGAAGCCCAGCAACGCGAGCCTCTGTGTGGGGCTGGGAGGAGGTAGCTCTAGGCTTATCCTGGGGTCTCTCCAGTAGTCGATAAACTTTAGAATTATGTAGCCCGCGGTTGGCATTATGATGAGTAGCAGTATGAAGAAGGTGGCCCACGTCGCCGTGGTGACGTCGAGGCGGGGCTGCGTAATTCCAGGTAGGTAGGGGAAGCCGTTGGTGTAGTTGGCTAGGCTAATCAACACGCCCCAGGTGAAGAAGGCTACAATTTTCCTTATCTGCTGCTGGTCTGTGATTAGGTTGGGTTTAAGGCCGACTTCCTCCGCCTTGGGGCCAAAGTAGTCGCTGTAGAACTGCACCGCGGCTTCAAAAGCCTTGCCGAACTCGTCGCTTACAACTACCCTGCCGCCTTGGGCGGCAAAAAGCGTAGATGGGGGTGCCTCAAAGTGGGGCATCAATAGGCTTTTAACCTGAGTAGCCGTCTCGGGAGAGAAGGTCAGTCCCCTAAGCTGGGCCACCTTGTCAGCGTAGAACTTCATGGTGTAGGCCACATAGTCTATGCCGAAATAGCCCCCAAAGCCGAGGAAGGAGCCGTAGTCGAGCAGTCCGTATTTCTGGACGAGGTACTTGCCCTCAATCACGTCCTGTCCAGTAAAGAGCAGAACGCCGCTCTTGGTCTCCACCCTGTCAGGTATGGGCGGCAGGTTGTAAAAGGTCCACACGGCCATTGCCATGTATACCACGTAGACAAAAACCGTGGTGGCGAGTACTAGGTAGGTCCAGCCGTTTTTCATGACTCTCTCCATCGTTTTTTCCACAGATAACCTCTACGGTTAACCTCGTTAACTGCATTGTTTTTATGGCGTAAGGCTTTTAACTGGTGGTACCACCAGCTACTGGTGGTTGTACCAGCTCTCTTCAAGCTAGAGCCCAAGGAGTCCTTGGAGGAGCTGTACGACTTTGAGAAGGAGCTGGAGGAGCTGAGGAGGGGGTATGAAGATGGGAGGATTGTGGCTGTGCTGGGGCTTAGAAGGATGGGGAAGTCCAGCCTTTTGAGGAGCTTTCTAAACAGCTTTTCCATCCCCCATGTCTATATTGACGCCAGGCGCGTGGCGGTGGCTACGGGGAGGGCCACGACTAGGGGGTTTATGGAGGAGTTGGGAAGAGCGCTGGCCGAGTTTATGAGGAGGGAGGCGCCGCTGAGGGATAAGCTGGCCGAGGCGTTGAGGAGGGTGAGGGGGGTCAGCGTGGGCCTCAGCCCCGTGACAGTGTCGCTCAGCTGGGGGAGGGAGCGGGCCGACTTAATTTCGCTACTGGAGGCTGTTGACGAGGTAGTGGGCCGGGCGGCGAGGCGGCTGGCGTTGGCAATTGACGAGGTGCAAGAGCTACGGGGAATAGGAGTGGATATACCCCGCCTCCTTGCCTATATCTACGACAATTTGCACAACGTAGTGGTGTTCGTGTCGGGGTCGCAGGTCGGGCTCCTCTACGACGTGCTTGAGCTCGACCGCCCCCAGTCCCCTCTCTACGGCAGGGCCGTGTTTGAGGTGAAAATGAGGAGGCTGAGGAGGGAGGAGGCGGTGGACTTCTTGAAGAGGGGCTTCCAGCAGGCGGGCATCAGTATCAACCAGCAGGAGCTTGAAGAGGCTGTGGACTCACTCGACGGGATAATCGGCTGGCTTACCTACTTCGGCTGGTCGAGGGTCGTGGGGGCGAAGTCCCTTGAAGAGATCCTCGACGCCGCCGCTAGGCAGGAGGCGGAGGAGATATCGAGGTTTCTAGCTAAGTCGCGTTCCGAGGATAGGTACAGGGCAATTTTAAAAGCCGTCGCCGCGATGCCGATGAGGTGGTCTGAGATCAAGAGGGTTTTAGAGGCGGAGGAGGGAGCCGCAGTAGACGACCGGAACTTCACCGACCTGCTCCACCGCTTGGAAAAGGTGGGGCTTTTAGAAAAGAGGGAGGGGTTATACGCGATTCCTGACCCTGTGGTTAGGCTTGCAGTGGAGAGGTACATAAGCAAGGCTCCTGCGTAAAGCTTATCAGCCGCTGGGCGTAGCCCCGCGCGACGGCCGTCTACCTTTACGGCTCAACGAGAGGTAACCAACAACACGGCGCTCTTTAGCTTGCCGGCGTATTCGAAGAGCTCCTGCCTCCCAGCCCTTTAGGCACCCTCCTCGCCAATGCGTAGTTAGAAGAAGCAACAGATATCGCTACTGTAAACATAGCGACATCCATGATTGACGCCGTGTAGTATTCTAACTAACTGCCTGTTCTACACTCTCTCCGGGCACCCGCGGGGGTCTCGTCATCGTTGTTGCTAGGCGCTTGTGGTGGCCCGCGCCGCGGCTCTCCTCAGCGGCCTCTCGGCTAGGCGACAGATGTAGGACTCCCCGTCGAAGAAGGGGCAACCAATACACGTTCTTGGAGTTTCGACTAGGCCTCTGTCTATCAGTTCGCCTATTATCTTGGCGAAGAGCATGTGCAGTAGGGCCCTCTCGGCGTAATTCAGCCCCGCCACCGCGGCGGCG
>FPIC01093964.1_pt1 | contig 44430 bp, 31 predicted proteins | sample 1504481 | NCBI WGS metagenome assembly FPIC01 (sample SAMEA4475357, study PRJEB15587) | soil metagenome | biome: Soil; feature: Field | place: India | collected 2015-03-11 | depth 0 m
ATTTATAAATGGGTCACTTTTTTATTACGCCAGGTTAATTGTTTAAGGCTTTAGGCATAACGTAAAATCTATAGCTTCAGATAAATGCTACAAGCTAACAAATCAATGTTATCCTTTGTGCCTTCTGATGCCTAGCCTGCTTGCGTTGCAGGTAGCTACAATTACTCTATGGAAACTGGAAACGTTGTGTCAATATCGGTGCTGCCAGGCGTTTCGGAGCCATCTTTAGTACCTACCTGGTGCCTTAAAATAACCCTCAGAAAACCATTACCTGGCGCACCTGCTGAAGCATTTGCCTGCATGCCAAACGGAAGCCCGTTACGATCGCGGTCGGTAATTGAAATGGCCAGGTTTATACCACTGGGTTTATAAACAAATAAATGGTTGTGTGCATCATCCCGGATTTCCTGTGTTATATTTTCAGCAGATGCGGCGGTTTCGTTTAAAACACCATCAATAGTGAGGGTATAAGCGGTGTTGTTTTTCAACCGTATATGGTCTATAACGGGCGGGTCTCCTCCTTCCCCGTCCAGGTCTTTCCAGGTTGCCAGCACTATATCGTTAGGGTTAGTTTTATTTACAAATTTTACCCGGAGGGTGGTAATTAATTCATTTTCGCGCACATCGGGCAGGGGGGGCTCTGGCCGTATGCAGCCCGAAAAGCTATAGGTTAATAATAAAATGGCAAGCAGGTACAGTAATTTAACTTTATGCATACAGGTATATTAATAGTTTTTCAAATTGGTACAGATATCCGCAGTGCTACATTGCGCCCGGTATCATCAGCAAAATACCTGAAGGCATTCATATAGCTACGGTAGCGGGTGTTTAATAAGTTGTATCCGCTCAGGCTCAGGGTAATATGGCGGCTGCTTATCTTGCAGCGGGTGCTGGCATCTATGTTAAATAAGGTATAAGCGTTTGGGGTAGGGGCATAATCCTGGGTATCTTTTACACGCCACTGCCTTGCAGTATAAGCAGCATTAAATGATAAAGCGTTTTCTGTTAACCTGCCTTTTTCTGGTAATTGAAAAGTAATTATGCCCGTAAGGCGGTCGGGTGGAATAAATTCCAGGTGTTGCCCTCCATCAAGGTTGTAAGCACGAACGGCCGAGTATTTAAGCGCAGTGCTTATATTATTACCAATTTTGTAATTAATGGTAGCGTCTGCCCCGTAAAACTCAGCATTTACCTGTACATAATGGTAGGCCAAAAAAGCCCCCCTGATCGTAAGAATTGCCTCATTACCGGGCCTCAGGTAAATATAGTTTTGTATGGTGTTGTAATACAGGCCTAGGTCAGCGGTAAGCCTGCCCTTGCTTTTGGTAATTCCTCCCTGAAAGTTGATTGTTGATTCTTCTTTCAGGTTTCTATCGCCCAACTCATAGCGGGCACTTCCATGATGTACCCCCTGCGAGAATAACTCATTAATAGAAGGAGGGCGCCAGCCTTTGGCCAGACCTGCATTAAGTTGCCAGCCAGGGTACAGGGTGTAGCTTGCGCCTACAGTGCCGGTAAGCTGGCCAAAAGTAAAGTCGGGACGAATTTCAGGGCTATTGCGGTCGGTAGGAACTTCGCGCAGGCGTGCCCGCATATATTTATAATCGTAGCGTAGCCCCCCCTCCAGTTCCCATTTACGGTATATCCACCGCTCTATTAGGTATACCCCCGTATTATAGCTTTTAAAGAATGGAATAAGGTAGCGACCATCGTAAAAATTCTGCTGAAATTGTCCGTTAACCCCAAGTTTGCCTCTGATATTTAGAAACGAACCATGCTCCAGGTGTAGGTCTAGGACCTGGGTAGTAAGGTCAAACTTTAGCTGGTAGGTGTTTTCATGGGCCTGGCGTACCATATCATACTCCTCGCGGTTATTTTGCTGCAGGCTGTATTGCAGGTTAAGGGTGCTGCTTGCGCCAACTTTATATATTGTTAATGATTTTAAGGTATGATGGTTAATCAGTTGATAAGGCCTGCCGACGTTGTATGAAAAAACACCTTTAACTAAAGGCTCCTGGCGGTTAATGGCTGCCAGCAAATCGGTAGTATTGCCTATATGGGCGCCTTGGTAAATACCCAGCTTTGAATTGAAAGTACTGGTATATACCTGTGTTGAAAATCTGTTTTTTGCAAAGCCCAGCATTAGTGCTCCGTTAAGCTCCCTAAAACCAGTGTTGCCCAGGTAATAGCCCGGGGTGCGTGCATTGCCTGCCCGGCGCGAGGTAACCTGGGCTCTATAGCTAAAAAGGCTGTTGGGGCTGGCTCCCTCGGTGCTTACCGCTACTGCAGCCATGCCGTTGTTACTCATCAGTGTAGATTCTATTTTTCCTCTCAAACCGGGGCGGTAATCCAGCGGAGCAGGCTCTACCATAACTACCCCGCCAAGAGCATCAGGTCCATACATAACACTGGCAGCACCCTTAATAACCGAAATGGAGGTTGCAATATAAGGGTCTACTTCAGGGGCATGCTCGCTACCCCATTGCTGGCCTTCCTGCCGTACACCTGCATTATAAATTAAAACCCTGTTCGAGTGCATACCGTGTATAACAGGCTTGGCAATTGAGGGACCTGTCTGTAACATAGACAAGCCAGGTATATTCTGTAATGCCTCACCCAACGACTGGCCCCTGGTGAGCTCCAGCTCCTGTTGCGCCAGGGTATACTGTTGTAATAAAGGTGTATTTATTTCTTTAAGCCCTGTAACTGATGCTTCGGTAAGTACTTTAACAGAAGGTTGAAGCTTGAGGTCTATTTGCTTATCTGAGCGCAGATCTATCTTGCTTTCCAGGGGAGCATACCCAACAAACGATATGTGCAATGTATAAACCTGCGGGCAGAGGTGTTGTAAAGAGAAGGTGCCCTCCTCATCTGTAGTGATCACCCTGTTTATTTCAAGCACCTGGATAGTGCCTCCGGGAAGAGCTTCGCTATTTATAGCATCTTTTAGGCTGCCTTCTAATACATGAGTGCACCTTTGGCCAAACAAGCACAAAGGCAAAAAAAGTAACACACTAAGTAATAGTAAGCAAGAACCTGGAGGGTGCTCTTTGAAAAATAAGTTGATCACTTAACCCGAATTTTATTTATGCATCAATGTTGCAAATATAAACAAGGCCGCTATATTTGCAACATTGTTTCAAATATAGCCCAGATTTTTATTATGAAAAAGTTGTTTACCCTGCAGAGGTTTGCTTTGGTTTTTGCAGCCGGAGCTGTTCTTTCGGCTTGTCACAAAGACCATGATCACGAACAATTTGATGAAAAAAAAGAATACAGATACGTACGCGTATTGGTGAGTGATGAAGCCTCAAACCAAGTGACCCAGATTATACCTGCAGATGCCAGTATAGCTACTTTTGAAGCCAGGCATCCTATGGCTACACTTTATCGCTCTGCTACAAACCGTTATGCGGCCCTGGTGTATGGCAGCCAAAATACTACACAGTTTTTTGATACAGGCTTAGATTGGCACGATGGGCATGTGGATACCAAAGGAACTCCCAAGTGGGCAGCGATTATTGCAGAAGGGGCAAGGCCATCTTATTTTAAAAGCAGAGGCAAAACAGCAGCCATCTTTAATGATCAGGATGGAACCTTGAGCTTTGGAGATGAAAATAGCTTCCATACTTCTGGTGCTCGTTTTTCAAGAGTAAATGCTGGTTTGCCAGCTCACCATGGCGCATTTGAGCTTTTTGATAACGGCAATATTGCGGTAAGCACTGTAGGTGGTACTGCTACCAGTCCTAATAGGGTTAAGATTATCAACAGTAGTGGCGCAACCATGCATGAGTCTACTGTTGAGGGAGCTCGTTTGCATGGTAGCGCATCTGATGGTGCCAATGCTGTATTTGGTAGCTTTACAGATGCTACGCAAGCCACCGGTGGTGTGCTTGTAGTAAACCAAAGCGGCCAGCAGCGTATGATTGCCAACCCCGATGGCTTTGGTGCTACCCGCCTGGGTACAATTTTATATGCTAAAGGCGCAAATAAATTTGTAGGCTTTGGAGGTACAAAAGGTGCTTATTTAATTGACCTGGCTGCTAACCGCATTACTCCTATTTATGAAGGTAATGATGCTTACCAGTGTAAAGTAGACTATGCCGGCAAAAACCTGCTTGTGCTTACTCTTGATGGTAAGTTAAGAGTATATGACCTTGTTACCATGAACCTGAAAAAGGAGGGTGTTATTACAAACGCTGTTGCGGCCAGCGAAGCAATGAAGCCTGTGCTCGAAGCTACTGAAAAATTTGCTTACCTGGCTGTGCCTGCTGCGGGCGAAGTACATCAGGTTAGACTTACAGATTTTAATGATGTAGTAAAGCATGCTGTAACAGCTAGGCCTGTTCGCCTTACATTGCTTGGTTTTGAAAGCAATGAGTCGCACTAATATATAATTTACAACATACAAAAAACCTCCTGAATAGCGCTTATGTCCATTCAGGAGGTTTTTGTTTTGGGAGAGTATGCTAATATACTTCTAAAGCCGTGTTGCTGTTTTAAAGGGTAAGATGCTTCAAATTTACTGTACCCTAATAATTTCTACCGGGCCATGATCATCGCAATGTCCATTGTGCACATGGTGTAAACGGCCATCCACCAGGTAATCCATATGGTCGCCATGGGGTACCATTTCATGTCCGCAATCGCTATCGTGCTTACAGCCACATGGAGTTGGCTTATGTTCTGCCGGGTTTATTTCACTTACCGGAATTGTACATTCATCCCAGTGTCCGTTATGCTCATGGTGAAGGTGTCCGTTATGCACATAGTCAATATGATCATCGTGCTTTATTTTGGTGTGGCCGCAAGCAATACTATGTTTATGCGAGTGGTTGTCGTGCACATGGTGTTCTTTTTGTTCCTGGTTCATAAGTTCTCCTTTCGTAATAAAAAGCTTAAACATTTTACTACGATGAGGAGCCCTGTGTGTTTGAGAATTTTCTATTAAAAAGATATTGCTATGTGTTCATAGTCAGCAATATACCCTGTTGGTAAATATAGAGGTGTTTTTTGTGCAGGCCTGTTTACTGCTGGTTGCATTTGTGGCATTGCCAGATATTGATGATATGACAAAGTATTAATCCTGCAGAAGCAAAGTAACTTAGCGTTTGTGTCCAGGCAAAGTCTTCTTCAAACAAGATTGAAAACGCAAAAAGGCAAAAAAACAACCATAAAAAATAGGCTAGCCCATTTGTGCTATTGTGCCGGCTACTCAAATACACCGCCATAAAACTTCCCATTAATAAAATGGCACTTACCATGGTTTCTATAGCACTACCTTCGGCAGGCGTATCTTTAAAAAAATACAAGGCCAAAAGTGGAAAGGCGATGCAGTGAACTAAGCACAATCCTGATGCCGCAACTCCCAACACATCGGGCAGATAGGTTTTTCTGATATATTTCATGCTACTGAGTTATAAAGCAAATATATTAAATGGAAATTTATTTGCAACAATGTTGCAAATAAAACATTTCGTGTATTTAGCTATATGCTGGGTTTCGTATAGTGTAAGGCTGCTTTACTGGTTTGGTTAAACTAAGTTTTATAGTTAATATTGACTGTACAACTTAAAATGGCACAGTTATTAGTAACTATTGCTCAGTATATTACCAGTAATCCATCACTACTATGAGTTTATCTGTAGCAACAATGGCAGCCTTAAGCCTGGGGGCAGTGCATGCGCTTGAGCCTGGCCATGGCAAAACGTTTATTACCAGCTATCTGCTTACGGGCAGGAGCAGCCGTGCCCAGTTACTTATTATGGGTTTAAGTATGGCTTTATCGCATACATTGGTTTTGTTGCTGTTAGGATCTTTGCTGTTCTTTTTTTCTACGCAGGTAGCCGAACTGGCTACAGATTTTATTTTAATTGGCTCTCCCTTGCTGGTGGCAGGTATTGGGGCCTTTATGGTTTACAGAGTCCATTTTAAAAAGAAGCATATAGGTTGCTCTTGTAAGCATCATGCAAAGGGCCATAGCCATGCACACGATGTTCAAAAAATCAACTCCAAAACCGCTGCCATGGTAGGTTTTACAGGCGGTTTACTCCCTTGTCCATCAGCGATAGCTGTATTCTCTTTATCGGGTACCAGTGGCGATCCGCAAAATGCATTTTGCATGATGTTGCTTTATATTGCAGGCTTTGTATTTGTAATGTCGGGGCTTATTATAGGAGCTTCGTTTATTAAAAACAAAGTAGTAGCAAATTACTTTAATGAAAAGAAGAATTTGCTGGTGCAAAAACTAAGTGCCTATGCTATTCTGGCAACGGGGTTGCTGTATCTTGCCCATAATCTGTTTGAGCATTTATAAATACAGTTGTGAGAATGATTTTAAAAAAGCTACCCTGTACACAGGGTAGCTTTTTTGTTTACAGGCTGATGCTCTTGCATAATTGCCCTTTATACTGCTACCTTTAAGCCATGAGCAACACAACTCCTAAACTATTTCTGCTGGATGCCATGGCCCTTATTTACAGAGCCCATTTTGCATTTAGCAAGGCGCCGCGTGTCACTTCCAAGGGCATGAATACCAGCGCCACTTTTGGTTTTACCAATACATTGCTCGAGGTATTGAGCAAAGAAAAACCTACGCATATAGGCGTAGCCTTTGATACCAGCGCGCCTACCTTCAGGCATGTTGAGTTTGAATCGTACAAAGCACAGCGGCAGGCACAACCTGAAGACATATCAGTAGCGATACCCTATGTAAAAAAAATAGTAGAAGCCTTTAATATACCTGTGCTGGTAAAAGACGGCTTTGAGGCAGATGATGTTATTGGTACCGTTGCCTTAAAGGCTGCAGCAGAAGGCTTTGAAGTGTATATGATGACGCCCGATAAAGATTACGCGCAATTGGTGCGTGATAATGTGTACCTGTACAAGCCCTCATTTATGGGCAAGGGTGTGGATATACTTGGGGTAAAAGAGGTGCTCGAAAAATGGGAAATAGAAAGGGTGGAGCAGGTAGCTGATATTTTGGGGCTGCAAGGTGATGCTGTGGATAACATACCCGGTATACCCGGCATTGGAGAGAAAACAGCCAAAAAACTTATAGCCGAATGGGGCTCTGTGGAAAACCTGATTGCCAATGCCGGCAAGTTAAAAGGCAAGCTGCAGGATAATGTAGTACAGTTTGCAGAGCAGGGTGTTTTGTCTAAACGCCTGGCTACCATAGATGTTAATGTGCCTGTAGAGTGTAATTTTGATAAGCTTACCTACCGAGGTCCGGATAAGGAAGCGCTTAGTGAGCTGTTTGAAGAGTTGGAGTTCCGAACAATAGCAAAACGCCTTTTTGGAGAGATATCCACAGCCCCTGTGGATAAAAAAGTGGCTCCAGGGGGACAAATGGGCCTTTTTGAGCAAGAAACTTCAGAGATATCCACTTTTTCCACAGCAGAAGGGCGGCTATCCACGGAGTTTTCCACAAAACTAGGGGATATAAACACAGTTATCCACAATTATCACCTTGTATCCACAGCCGAAGAGCGAAAAATGTTGATAAGTCACCTGCTTATGCAGGATGAACTTTGTTTTGATACCGAAACCGATAACCTGGAGGCACTTCAGGCTAACCTGGTAGGTATTGCATTTTCGTACTTGCCTGGCGAAGCTTACTATGTTGAATTTCCTGCTGGCAGAGAAGAGGCGCAAGCCATTATAGAAGAGTTCAGGCCGGTTTTTGAAAAGGAAAATGTAACCTTTGTTGGCCAGAACCTGAAGTATGATGTTACGGTGCTTAAGCGCTATGGGTTGGAAATTAAAGGCAAGTTGTTTGATACCATGCTGGCGCATTACCTGTTAGAGCCCGATATGCGTCATAACATGGAGGTTCTCTCAGAAAGCTACCTCAATTATACCCCGGTGCCTATTGAAAAACTGATCGGCAAAAAAGGCAAGAACCAGAGCAATATGCGCGATGTGGACCCTGCGCTTATCGCTGAGTATGCCGGGGAGGATGCAGATGTAACACTGCAGCTAAAAAAATTATTTGAGCCTGCTCTTAAAACCCAGAAGCTGGAAGGTTTGCTTATGGAGGTAGAGGCTCCGCTTATCCAGGTGTTGTCTGATATGGAAATGGCGGGTGTGCGTGTAGATATGGATGCGCTTGGTGAATTGTCTGGTATATTGGGTGGAGAAACGGCTGCCCTCGAAAAGCAGATTTATGAAATTGCCGGGGTAGAGTTTAACATAGGCTCGCCAAAGCAATTGGGCGAAGTGCTTTTTGAGAGATTAAAGTTGGATGACAAGGCCAAGAAAACCAAAACCGGCCAGTATGCTACCGGTGAAGAAATCCTAACAAAGCTTGCATACAAATATCCTATAGCCAAACTGATTACCGAGTACCGCGAGCTGCAGAAACTAAAATCAACGTATGTAGATGCGTTGCCGCTCCTTATTAATAAGGAGACCGGCCGGGTGCATACCAACTATAACCAGGCAGTGGCTGCTACAGGTCGTTTAAGTTCAACCAACCCTAATCTGCAGAACATACCCATCCGTACAGAGCGTGGCCGGGAAATACGTAAAGCCTTTGTGCCTCGTAACGAGGAGTATACTATATTTTCTGCAGATTATTCGCAGATAGAGCTTCGTATTATGGCTTCGCTGAGTAAGGATGAAAGCATGATAAATGCCTTCCGGAATAATATAGATATCCATACTACTACGGCCAGTAAAGTTTTTAAAGTACCCTTAGACCAGGTTACTTCAGAAATGCGCCGTAAAGCCAAAACGGTAAACTTTGGTATTATTTATGGTATTTCTGCTTTTGGTCTTGCACAGCGTATCGATATTCCTCGCAAAGAAGCCAGCGAGATTATTGCAGCTTACTTTGAAGAGTTTCCGGCCATTAAAAATTACATGGACCAATCTATACAAACCGCGCGAGAACAGGAGTATGTTACTACTTTGCTGGGCCGCAGGCGCTACCTGGCCGATATCAACTCCCGCAATATGACCCTGCGTGGTTATGCAGAACGAAATGCTATCAATGCACCTATACAAGGCAGTGCTGCAGATATGATTAAAATGGCCATGATCCGCATACATGACTGGATGAAGGGCCAAAACCTGAAATCTAAAATGATTTTGCAGGTGCATGACGAATTAGTTTTTGATGCACACTGCTCTGAGCTGGATCTGCTACGCGAGCAGGTGGCTTACCACATGAAAGAGGCTATGCCTCTTGAAGTTCCTTTGGAAGTAGGCATGGGAGAAGGTGTTAATTGGTTAGAAGCACATTAAAAGGTACACCTATCAAAAATTGGTAAAGCCTGTAGCTATGTATAGCTGCAGGCTTTTTTTATACTATGTTAAGAAATTGTTAAGGACTTTTGAGGTGTTATTTCAAATTTGATGCCTTTTACGGAAAAGCCCAGCCAGGTGTTGCAAACTTTCTATACTTTTCCTGTAAAATCATATTAAATGTTCTTAATTTATTAACATTGAATTCATCAAAATATCCCTATCCCCAATATAATTTTGTGGCAGAAATATAGACCTGTACTCGATAATTTATAATTATTTGCTCATGCACAGGCACTTGTTTTCAAAATTCTACACTTGAAAGAATATTATTCTTTATAAACCAACACAAACAAACAAAAACAAAAGCAGTATGTTAAAAAGACTATTGTTTGCATTTCTTTTCACACTACTTGGTAGTGTGTATGGTTATGCACAGGGTGTTACTACTTCATCATTATCTGGCCTTGTAACAGACGCCAACAAAGAATCACTTGTCGGAGCTACCGTTTTGGCTGTTCATACACCATCGGGTACACAGTATGGGGCTGTAACCCGCGTAGACGGCCGCTTTGTTATTCAGAGCATGAGAGTGGGTGGTCCTTACAGGATCAGAGTTTCTTATGTAGGATACAAGGAAATTGTAAGAGAAGGTGTTTTTCTTGAATTAGGTGCAACAACAGATCTTAGCTTTTTGCTGGTAGAAGAGGGGATGCAGTTAGCAGAAGTGCAGGTTATTGGAACAAAAGAGGTGTCTTCTGATAAAACAGGAGCTTCCACAAACATCTCTAAGGAAACCATTAATGCAATGCCAACCATAAGCCGTTCTATCAATGACTTTACCCGTCTTACGCCTCAGTCAAGCGGCAGGTCATTTGTTGGCCAGGATGCGCGTTTCAACAACATTACTGTAGATGGAGCTATTCTTAACAACAGCTTTGGTTTATCAGACCAACCAGGTGGCAGAACAGGCTCTACCCCTATAAGCTTAGATGCTATTGAGCAGGTACAGGTAAACATTGCTCCTTTTGATGTTAGGCAAGGTGGCTTTGTGGGTGCTGGTGTAAATGCGGTAACCCGTAGTGGAACAAACGAATTTGAAGGTTCTGTATTTACAACCGTTAGAAACGAGTCATTTATTGGCCGTAAAACAAAAAGCGAGTCTGTAATTACTGATGATTTTGTAAACAGGCAAACAGGCTTCAGGTTAGGTGGGCCAATCATTAAGAACAAATTGTTCTTTTTTGTAAATGGTGAGGTAGAAACCAACAACCGCCCTGCTACTAACTTTGTAGCAAACCGTGGCCAGTCTGGCGCTAACGTAACCCGTGTATTGGCTTCTGACCTAGATAACCTGAGCACGTTTATGCGCGATAAGTTTGGATACGAAACCGGCCCTTACGAAAATTACTCCAACGAAAGCAAAAGCAATAAATTCCTTGCTAAGCTTGACTATAACATTAATCAGAATCACAAATTCAGCATCCGTGGTAATATTTTAAATTCAGCTACTGATGTTCTTGCCAGCAACAGTTCTTCGCTAGGCTTTGGTAACAGAAGAACAAACCTTAACGCTCTTAACTATCAGAATACAAACTACATTCAGTATGAGAACATTCGTTCGGTAGTTGCTGAGTTGAACTCTAACCTGGGAGGTAACTTAACTAATAATATTATAGCAGGTTATACTTCTCAAGTTGAAGACAGAGGTTCAAGAGGTTCTTTCTTTCCTTTAATTGAAATACAGAAAGACGGTACCAATTATATTTCTTTAGGTACTGAACCATTTACGCCAAGCAATAAGCTTTCTTACCAGACATACCAATTCCAGGATAACCTAACTTATTTTGCTGGTAAGCATGTGCTAACAGCGGGGGTAAACGTTGAGTATATGAAGTACAAAAACGTTTTCTTTCCTGGCTCGCAGAGTGTGTATGTGTACAACAGTTTAAATGACTTTTACGCAGATGCAAATGCTTATTTGAACAACACTACCTCTGACGTTACCTTAAGAAGGTTCCAGTTAAGGTATTCGGCCCTTCCCAACGGAGCCGAGCCGGTTCAGCCAACAGAGGTTCTTTATACAGGTGCTTATATCCAGGATGAGTTTAATCCTTTCCGTAATCTTAAAATTACTGCTGGTTTACGTGCTGATGTGCCGATTTTTAGAGAAACAGGCTACTTTAACCCTAGGGTGGCTGACATGACTTTTAGAAACCCGGCAGGTGAAGAGTACTTTATTAACACAGCCCGTTTACCTAAACCCAATGTACTTGTTTCGCCAAGAATTGGTGTGAACTATGATGTAATGGGAGATAAGACTACAATTGTACGTGGTGGTTCTGGTTTATTTACCGGCCGTCCTGTATTCGTATGGATTTCCAACCAGATTGGTAATAACGGTGTATTAACAGGCTTTGATCAGATAGATAATACTAAAACCCGTCCTTTCAATCCTGATCCGACAACGTATGTACCTGCAGATCCTTCTGCTGGTTTGCCAAGAACGTTTGAAATTGCTGCTACAGATCCTAACTTTAAATTCCCTCAGGTGTGGAGATCTAACCTTGCAGTAGATCAGAAATTAGGCTATGGTTTTGTGGCTACTCTAGAAGCTATCTATAGCTACGATGTAAATGGTATTGGATATTTCAATGCAAACGAAAGAGCTTCTGAGCTTACATTTGCCGGTCCGGATGACAGACCAAGATACCCAGGTATTGCTGCTAATGGCCGTCCGTTAACTGGTTCGGCTCTTAATGCAGCTGTTCGTACTAACCCGGATATTACCAATGCCATCGTACTTACAAACTCAAACAATGGTTACTCTTACTCACTTTCTGCTAAGTTAGAAAAGAGCTTCAGCAATGGTTTGTATGCTATGGCTGCTTATAACTTTGGCGAAGCTAAAAACTATATCAACCCAGGCTCTATTGCAGCAGGTTCATACAACGGTCTGCAAACAGTAGGTGGCAACAACCAGGCTCCATTGGCATTCTCTAACGATGATCAGCGTCACAGGGCAATTTCTGCTCTTTCTTACAAAAGATCATTTGCAAAAGAATCTTCTACGCAAGTATCAATCTTCTTTGAAGGCAGAAACCAGGGACGTTTCTCATATGTATATGCTCAGGATTACAATGGTGATGGTATCAATGGAAATGACCTGATCTATATACCTAGAGATAAAACAGAGATGAACTTTGCAGCCTTTACTACAGGTGGTGTTACCTTTACAAGAGAGCAGCAAGCAGAGGCTTGGGAGGCATTTATTCAGCAAGATAAGTACCTTTCTTCAAGAAGAGGCCAGTATGCCGAGCGTAACGGAGGTATTATGCCTTGGGTGTTCTCTGCAGACCTTAGTGTAATACAGGAATACTACTTTACGGTAGGAGGTAAGAAAAATACACTTCAGTTCAGAGCAGATATTACCAATGTTGGTAACCTGATCAACAAAAACTGGGGAAGCTCTTATGCTGTAGTAAGCACTACTCCTCTTACCGCGGGCTCTAGTTCAGTTGCTGCCAACAACACAATAGTTGATGCAAATGGCGCTCCGATTTACAGAATGAACACGCTTCTGAAGGATGGCAAGCCTCAGTTACTAACTGAAACATTTAGAACCAGGAATTCAATTAGTGATGTATGGCAGGCACAGTTTGGTGTGCGATATATCTTTAACTAGTTAATATAACCTATTGTAAAGCCCCGGGTAATTTAGATACCCGGGGCTTTTTTGTTTTCCAGGCTTTGTATTAAACAGGGCGGCACTATACCTTTGAAGGCCAGTATTAAATAATTGTTAAACTAAAGCCTATTTTTTATAATATATCGTATAATTTTTTGGCTTTATATGTGCAAATATTTTTTTTGGATTGTATTAAATTGTTTTAATTATATTAAATAAGTTTCTATCGGAATATAGAAATATCCAATTTAATTAATTTACCGTTTGTAGTTTTGAGTACGTATGTCCTATAAGCCATGTACTATGTTTTATAGGAAATACACAAGTTGAACTTTTGATAGCCTATGATCTAAAATTACTTCTATTACCATGCACTTTTCCCATTTTCTTTTAAACAAACAAAACCAAGTACATATGCGAAGAAGATTATTACTAATCGCCTCTTTGCTGTTGCTGTGTATAGTTAATATACAAATAGCGGCGGCCCAGGGGATCACTACATCTGCAATGAACGGATTGGTGGTAGACATGACTAGCGAACCCCTCATTGGTGCAACTGTAATTGCAGTGCATACACCAACTGGTACACAGTATGGTACTGTTACTGGTTCGGATGGACGCTTTAACTTTCAAAACCTTAGAGTTGGTGGGCCTTATACCGTAACGGTATCGTACGTAGGTTATGCCCAGGACCAGGTAGGCAACATTAACCTGGCACTTGGTGAAAACCGAAACCTTACCTTTATGCTTACAGAAGACAATGTAACGCTGGGTGAAGTAGTAGTTACCGGCCGTGCTGATGAAGTATTTAATGCGGGCCGTACCGGTGCCACTACTAACGTAGGTATCGAAAAAATAAATCGCCTGCCCACGCTTGATCGTTCTATACAGGACTTTACCCGCCTTACGCCACAGGCTACCGGGGGGGGTGGCTTTGGTGGACGTAATAACCGGTTCAACAACATTTCTATAGACGGTGCTGTAAATAACGATGTGTTCGGGCTTGCTGCAACAGGTACTCCCGGAGGCCAGACAAACGCTCAACCCATAAGCCTTGATGCTATTGGCGCTATTTCTATAAGTGTAGCTCCTTTTGATGTACGCGAGGGTAGCTTTACTGGTGCAGGTATTAACGCTGTAACCCGTAGCGGAACAAATGAGTTTAGCGGCTCCATCTATCACTTTCAGCGTACAGCCTCATTGGTAGGCTCTCGAGTTGGCGAAACTACCGTTACTAACGAGGAGTTTTCTGATACCCAGACCGGCTTTAGGTTAGGCGGGCCGATTATTAAAAACAAGTTGTTCTTTTTTACCAACTATGAGCGCGCCAACCGTATTACACCGCCTGTAAACTTTGTGGCTGCACGTCCGGGGCTTACTGGCGATAATGTATCAAGGGTACAGGCTGCCGACCTGGATCGTGTTTCTCAGTTCCTGAGAGAAAACTACAACTTTGATCCAGGGCCCTATGAAGGTTACCGTTTTGATCAGTTAAGCCACAAGTGGTTTGGCCGTGTCGACTGGAACATAAGCCAAAGCCATAAACTGACCTTGCGCCATAATTATGTAACTGCTTATCGTGATATTCCGGTAAGTAATAGTGGTGCCCAGGGGCTTCGCCAGAATAGTTTAAACGCGCTGCCTTTTCAAGGGTCAAACTACCGTATGAACAACACTACCAATTCTACGGTAATGGAGCTTAACTCTTCTTTTGGTGCAAGGTTTGCAAACAACCTGATCCTTGGTGCTACTACCATCAGAGACTTTAGAAGTACACCTACCGGATCTGCTACTCCTTTTCCAACGGTAGATATTGAAGCAGGTGATAACTTAACCTACACTACCTTTGGGTATGAGCCATTCTCTGCCTTTAACAGGTTGGATCAGGATATTTTCCAGATTACAGATAACTTTAATATCTATGCAAATAACCTGGTAATTACTATTGGTACACACAATGAGTTTTACCGCTTTGTAAACGGCTTCCTGCCACGCTTTTACGGCAACTACCGTTATCCTACACTTGATGCCTTTATTAACAACCAAAATGTGGCACCCTCTCTATACGAGGTTTCATTCTCCCGCCTACCAGAAGGAGAAGTGCCTTTGGCTCGTTTTAGTGCGGCTCAGTTAGGTTTATATGCACAAGGTGAGTGGACTGCCAGACAAGGCTTACGTTTTACATTGGGCATCAGAGGTGATGTGCCGATTATATACAACCATAATTCGGTATACAACCCTGCAGTAGAAGAAACCTTTGGCCTGCGTACCGATGAGATGCCAAGCCCACGCTTGCTAATGTCTCCAAGGCTTGGCTTTAACTGGGATGTATTTAACGATCGCTCTACCCAGGTAAGGGGTGGTACAGGTGTATTTACCGGCCGTGTTCCATTTGTGTGGATCTCTAACCAGGTTGGTAATAACGGTATGACTACCGGTAACATTCGCCTGGTAGGTAACGAAGCTGCTGGTATACGCTTTAACCCCAATCAGCCCCAGATCGAAATCAGGGATGGTGTACCTGTAGATCCACGCACAGGGCAGCCTATACCAGGTGTTGGTAATACTTCTAACATTGCAGTAACCTCTCGCGATTTCCGCTTTCCACAGGTATGGCGTACTAACCTAGCCGTAGATCAGCGCTTGCCAGGCGATTTTGTAGTAACCCTGGAAGGTATTTATGGTAAAGATCTAAACGCTATTATTGTGCAGGATCTTAACCTTGTACAGCCTGTAGGCACCCTGCAGGGTGATGGCAGGGAAGTGTTCCCTATGGGTAACAGGCCTGGAACCAACGTTCCAAACAGGTTTGTAGATCCTCGTTTTACCGATGTGATATTGTTGGATAACACCAGCCGTGGTTACCAGCTGAACCTTACTGCTCAACTGCAAAAGACGTTTGACAATGGTTTGTTCTTTAGTACAGCCTATAACCACAACCGCTCTACAGATCTTAACAGTGGTACAAGCTCTATAGCCCGTTCTAACTTTGCAGGCAACCAGGTACTGGGCAACCCTAATGATTTATTCCTGGCTACTTCTGCGCACGAAATGCGCCATCGCTTTATTGCCAGTGCTTCTTTCTTTAGAGAGTACTTAAGGCATTATGGTACCTCTATTTCGCTTTTCTATGAAGTTCGCTCAGGCCTTCCGTTCTCTTATATTTACGGTGGCGACCCTGTACGTAGCGGTTACCAGAGCCAGCAGTTAATTTATGTGCCTCGTACACAAGATGAAATTCTGCTTGTAAACTCAAATGCTAATGATACCCGTACGCAGCAGCAAATCTGGGATGAGCTTAATGCATATATTGAACAGGATCGTTACCTGAGCACCCGTAGAGGACAATATGCAGAACGCAATGGCGCCCGTACACCATGGTCATCTCAGCTGGATGTAAGCTTACGACAGGATTTTTACCTGATGCTGGGCGGAAAGCGTAATACCTTCCAGCTTTCTTTTGATGTGTTTAACTTTGGTAATATGTTAAATCCAAACTGGGGTATTATACAACAGGTAAACAATGCTCAGATCCTGAGCTTTGTAAATACTGTAGATGGTACGCCAACCGGCAGGCCACAGTTTTCTTTTAACAATCCTCCTGGGGGAGCAACCTTCCGTAACAACGTAGGGCTGGCTTCACGCTGGCAGGCACAGTTTGGCTTACGCTATATCTTTAACTAATTAAGGCACTCACTATGATACATAAAGCATTAACATATAGCAGGATTTTAGTTTTGACAGTACTGGCTGGGTTAAGCAGCTGCGTGGATCCTATGCCAGAGCCACAGCCTGCTACCGGGCCGGTAACGGAAAGAGCGCGTATACAGGTGGTAAACCTGGTACCTGGTGCAGAACCGTTTGCAGTGCAGGTAGATAACGAAGGCACTCAAACAGCGCCTTATGCCGGGCAGGGCCAACTGGCTGCTAATTACCAGCAGGTAGCAGCAGGAACCCGCCAGATACGCCTGAGAAGCGGCAATGTAACAAGGCCGGTAGTAGCCAGTTCTAACTTTCTGGCAAATACTAACCATACCCTTTTTATAACCGATACCATTGCAAGGCCTGCGGCAGGCACTGATCCAGGTGGGCCAAGAGCATTGCTTGTGCAGGATAACCTTACCGCTCCGGCAGCAGGACGTGCTCATGTAAGGTTTTTACAGCTGTCTCCCAACGCAGGTACCCTTGGTTTGTTTGAGTCTGCTACAAACCTGGCTTTGGCTACTCCCCGTGGGTACAGGGCAACGGCTACCGCAGCTACTGTAACGCCAAGGGTAGATTTTGTAGCCTTTACACCAATAGATGCCCGTCCTTATGTTCTGGAGGCTAAAGCCGGGGCTACAACAGCACCCGTTGCCGGCCCAACTACAGTTAATTTTGAGGCTGGTGGTATCTATACAGTGGTGCTTAGGGGGCTTAGGGGCCGAACAGGAGCCGAGGCGCCTGGTTTAACGGTAATCAGGCATAACTAAAACGGAAATAGTAAAAAAGCCCGGCTCTTTATAAAGCCGGGCTTTTTTTATTTATCCAGTGCCATTAGAAGCTGATTTTCAAGCTCCGCTTCAATAGTTTCCAGGCTTTCGTACAATTGTTTATAGCTTTCTATAACAAAGTAGCGCTCCTGAAATTTCTCTTTAATATAAGAGGTATTAAAAATGGTTGTTATATCAAAGGTTAGTTTAGGTACTTCAGTGCTTACTGAGTAAGGTGTTTCGCCCTGCGATGATAAGATACCTGCTCCATATACTTTTAATGTATTTCCTGTTTTGATGAGCCCAAACTCAATAGTATACCAGTATATACGGCTCAATAAATGAATGGCATAAGGGTTATCAATATGCTTAAGGGCAATTTTGCTTAAGCCTACCAGAAAATCACCATAGCTTGCGTCAGAGAGTAAGGGGATATGTCCATATACATCATGGAACATGTCAGGCTCTTCCAGGTAATCAAGTTGTGCCATAGTGCGTATCCAGGTAGTACATGGAAACTTTTTGGCAGCCAGCATTTCAAAAAACAGCTTGTCATCTACTATGCCGGGCACAGCCACTATGGTCCATCCTGTAAGCTGGCCAAGTTTATCATTAAGGATCCTGAAGTCTGGTATGGCAGTTGGAGTGAACCCTATTTTATCCATGCCTTCCAGAAATGCGGCATCGGCATACTGCTGCAGCAAATTTGTTTGGCGCTGGTAAAGGATGCTCCATACCTCATGATCCTGGGTGGTGTAGGAGGCGTACTGTTGCTGTACTGCTGTTAATTTTGCTTCTGCCTGTTGCATTGCGTTCATGATGTTTAATTGATTGGAAATAAAAAAGGCCTGTCTCTTTCGAAACAGGCCCTTAATGGATTATGAATATCTTGCTACAATATCATATCATTACCTTTCCGAAAGAGAAACGTGCGGAGCAGTAGTAATAATAATATGTAGTGGTAGTATTTTTCATGTTGTATACCTCAAATGTAGGTAAAATTATGTAGCTACAAAAGGATAATGCTTTTTTAAGCTTTTGCTTTACAAACTTTTCTGAGACGCCAGTTCCAGAAATAAGAAGAAGCAATAATAAAGCCCCCGGTTGCGGTAACCCAGCTATCGGCTATGGGCCACGAAGAGGGAACAAAGTGAAAGTGGGTGCAGATGATAAGGGCAAAGCCAATAAGTGCCATAAGCATAGCTCTTGATTTTTTATGATGGCTGGAGTAGTCCCTGAATAAGGTATAGCCGGCTATGCCAACGCTTGAGCCTAGTAACAAAAATTCAAAAGTATGGTTATGAAAGGTTTCTGCGCCTATGAGTGGGAACACTGTTAGCAGTAAAGGCCACAGGGCACAGTGTACTGCGCACATTACAGAAAGCGAAACCCCTATTTTATCTGCGTTTTGCATAAGCTATTAATTAGCTGAAAAATGATGGCAGACTTCGTTAAGAAAGACCTGCCTGCAAAAGTAATACATTTGCAATACTGTTGCAAACGAAAAGCTTTGCAATATAGTTGCAGAAGAGCAACTTCCGCTTTAAGGAAGCTGCTCTTCTGTTAAAAATCAATTAATGTAGTTCCATACGGAAGTTAATGTCAATATCAACGTCTCCTCCGGCATTGGCGCGATTGCCTTGTGCCACCCCAGATGCAGCTTTGTTAAGCTCATGCAGTAAAATTACACGTAGGTTGCCTTGTGTATGAGCAGCGCCGGTTCTTAGTTGTGATACCAATCCAATTGGGCGGCCATCTTCATCTGTATCCCTGTATGTAAAAGATGTTAGCAGGCCGGCAGGGTTAGGCTCAAAAAAGAACTGGTGCTCATCAGCCTCTTCCATTATCTCTTCATTTATATTTTCGGCAGGGCTCTGCGACTCATCAAGGAGCGCTAAGTTTAACATATATTCAGTATTCGGCTTAAGGCGAATTACATCAAACTGGGTAGGAGCGGCAGGGCCATCGCCATCAAGATCGCGGTACGTAAACCTACTTGTATTTGTAGTGCCTACTTCAGTAAAGATTAAAGTTACGGTAGTAATTACTTCTTGCTCCAGTTCAGGGTTTTCTTCTTCTCTTCTGCAAGAAGAAGAAAAAACACTTACCAGTATTAAAGCAGCTAGTAACAGGAAATTGATCTTTTTCATTGATAATAAAATTTAGTAAAACAGATGGATAATTATTTTTCAAAAATTGTAAATGGAACTTTGATGCGGAAAACCACATTGCGGCCTGGCTCATCGGTATAGTACCGAAGCATATTAAGATACTCTCTATAGCGTGTGTTTAGCATATTGTACACAGACAGGCTAAAGTTTATATAATGTCCATTTATAGGTAGTTGTAGGCCTGCTTCTGCATTAAATAAAGAGTAAGCGGGCGGAGGTAGAGCCGGGTCGGTTACCTGTGCAGGTAGCCTTCGCTGTTGGCTAACATACAAATGACTAATACTTATAAAAGGCTCTTTTAAGGTTTCTGACGTTTTAAAGCTATAGCGTAGTGCGTTCTCAAAGCGATTAGCAGGCATCATTTCCAGGTATTCGCCAGTACTGCGGTCGCGTGCCCATAGCAAAGAAGTTTTGCTGCTTATAGAAAGTGAGTTGTTTATGGCAAACCCTCCTTGAAAATCCATCCCTCTCAGTACTGCAGCTTCTACCTGCTCAAAATTTATTACCCTGAACAAGCCCCTTATGGTAAGCCTGGGCTCCGGAGCCGGGCGCATGTAAATAAAGTTGTTGATATAGTTGTTATAGCCGCTTACCTCGAAGTTAAACCTATCGCTGCTATGGCTGAGCGTAGCTATCGTATTAAAAGCTCGCTCGGACTTAAAGTTTATATTGCCTACCTCAATGGCACCTATGCCGTGGTGCAACCCGTTACTAAACATCTCATTGGGCGAAGGGGGGCGCCATGCACTCGAAATGTTAAGTTTGGCCTGCCATCCTTCGGCAAGATTATAGATGGCACCTGATGCAAATGAGAAGTTCTCAAATCGGTGGGTAGAAGGTACTACCTCCCTGCGTTGAAAGAGCCTGGCATCCATAATCCTGTAATCGTAGCGTAAGCCTCCTTCCAGTTCCCACCTGTTTTTGATCCAGCGTTCAAGGGCAAACACACTAGCCGTATAGGCATCATAATTAGGTATAATGGGGTTGATAGAAAGACTACGGTACTGGTTGAACTGGGCTATACCGCTTATACCCACACTGCCTGTAAAATTTTTATAGGGCTTATGATCCCAAAACAGGTCTGCTGTATTGGTATACAGATTATAAGATATCTCTGGTAAGTTAAGGTCTCTGTTGGCCCTGGTGCGGGCACCATGTACATCCCACTCGCCACGGTAGTTGTGCTGAAAGCCATATACCAGGTTAAGAGTGCCTGCCTGACCGGTTTTTAAATAGCTTTTAAGCTTGAGCAAGTTGTGGCGTATGTCTTGGTAAGGGCGGTCAATGCGGTATGTAAAAGGAACATTATCTGAAGGAGAAGGAAAATAAAATTCCTGTGTGTCAAAATTGTACCTGCTGGAATGTGTGCCGGGATAAATACCCACCCTGGAGCCAAAATGACTGTAAAACAGGTTGGTTCCCCAGTTGTCTTTGTGGTATTGCAGGGTGCCGGAGTAATTAAATTCGCGCGAGCCCGAGTTATCTATAAAGTACTCGGGAGTATGGATATTGCCTGCTCGTTTAGCTGTTCCCTGCAGGCGCCATTGCAGGCCCTTGAGCTGAGCAATGTTCCCTTCCAGGGTGCCAGAGGCTACACCCTGCCGACCATTAGACATGCCCACCAGGTTTGTGCTACCCCACATACCCGGCGCTTCGGGTAGCTTCGGGGGATCCAGCAAAATTACGCCTGCAATAGCATCAGAACCATAGCGTACCCCAGCCGCACCTTTAATTACAGTAATTTCAGAAGCCATAAAGGGATCTATTTCCGGTGCATGCTCGGCCCCCCATTGCTGTGCTTCCTGGCGAATCCCATTGTTCATTATCAGGATGCGGTTACTGTGCAGGCCACGGATAATAGGCTTGCTAATGTTGGGGCCTGTTTGTAGGGTAGTAACTCCAGGTAAGCTGCGCAGAGCTTCACCCAACGAAAATCCACGGGTTTGTTCTAATGCCTGGCCGGAAAGCGTGCTGCTGGCTTGTGTAGATTCAATAAGACGTGTATCGGTAATCGTAACCTGCTCCAAAGCAACATCTTCGGTATGCATGCGCAAAACTATTTCTGTATAGTCATCTATGGTTACCTTCCTTTCTATAGTTTCGTGGCCCAGGTGTTGTACCCGCACAGTATAGGTGCCATTGCATAAGCCCCTCAGGTCAAAGTGGCCTTCATGGTCTGCTACAGTACCTTTATTAAGCTCAGAAATATAAATAGTAGCGCCAATCAGTTCATGGTTAGCCTCATCGGTTATTTTGCCATGCAATATACCCTCGCAGCCTCCTTGTGCAGCAAGGGGACTAAGGGCTACTATCCATGCAAGGCTAACAGAATATATCAGGCGAACTACTACTTTCATTTTTAGGTATGTGCAACTAAGCTGCAAGTATACACTTTTTGCAACTATGCTGCAAATTTGAAAATCAATAGCTTATACCGCAGATAAAATGCTGAAGGTTACAGGGAAGGGCTGTTTTGCGTATATAATATCGTAATAATCCATCTTCCAAAGCCAAAATACACCTATATTTGGGGTGTTAATTTTTTTTGATCATGACAGACCCTACCACTTATTTTACAGACAAAGAAGCTCACTATGCTGCACTGTACGAAACGTATACCAGGCAGTATAATAATACCTCTGTGGTAAGGGTGGTTTTGTTTGTAGCAGGGGCTATCTTGTTTTTTTATTTTGCTAATGCACGTAATGGATTTGGAGTAGCTGTTACAGTGCTGGTTAGCCTTGCGCTTTTTCTTTTCTTATTGAAAGTTCACCAACGTATATCATACCGCAGAAAGCATGCGGCTATTAAAAGAAAAATTAATGAAGAAGAGTTGCTGCGGTTGCATGGCAAAGTAGGTACCTTAACCAGCGGAGTAGATTACTCAACTACGGGGCATCCCTATGCTGCAGACCTGGACCTGTTTGGTTCAAGTTCCTTGTTTCAGCATGTAAACCGTAGCGCTACTATTTTTGGCCAGGATACCCTGGCAGCCTGGTTGTTGAAGGCTGCCTCCAAGCAAACTATACTTACCCGGCAGCAGCAAGTAAAAGAGCTTGCTGGTATGCCCGATTGGCTGCAGGAATTTCAGGCCCTTGGTAAACACTTTGTGCTGGACCGTAAGGAAAGCCATGCAGCGCTTGCCAACTGGCTCAACAGCCCCTCTGTATTTGAAGGCAGGCGTTGGGTGTTGGCTTTATCATTTATAATGCCCTTTCTTACCCTGGCTGGCATTGTTTTAAGCTTTGCTTATGGGCTTTTACCTAGTTGGGTAGTACTTATCTTGATAGGTATTAATGTGCTTCTGCTTAAACAAACACAGCCAGGCGTGCAAACGGTGTTTGAGCAAATAGGCAAGAGAACCGCTTCTTTAAAAGTATATTCGGCCCTGCTTAAGCATTTGGAGCATCAATCTTTTAAAGGCAGCACCATGCTTGCCTTACAGCAACGTGTAACTACTAAGGGAGAGCCAGCCTCACAAGCTATACAAAAGCTCTTTGGCATTGTACAGTTTTTTGAGTCAAGGGCCAATATGCTGTACATGATCATTGATGTGGTTTTTCTTACCGATCATTTCCTTATGCTGGCACTCGATCGCTGGAAGCATCGATATGGGAAACAGGTGTTGGCTTGGATGGAAGCCATAGATGAGTTAGATGCACTGTGCTCGCTGGCAGGACAGTATTATGCCAACCCGCATTGGTGCCAGCCCGAAATAGTTGATGAAGAATATTTTTTGCAGGCACGTAACCTGGGCCACCCGCTTATACCCGCAAAAGAGCGCGTATCTAATGACTTAACCATACAGGGCAAAGGTGTTACCTATGTAATAACAGGGTCTAACATGTCGGGTAAAAGTACTTTTATGCGTACCGTGGGTATAAATATGGTGCTGGGCCTGGCAGGTGGGCCAGTATGCGCAAGTGCTATGCGCTTATCGGTTATGCAGGTATTTACCAGTATGCGTATCAGCGATTCGCTGGAAGAAAATATATCTTCCTTTTATGCAGAACTCAGGCGTATAAAACAGGTTCTTGATCTTATCCCTCACTCAGAGTACCCGGTGCTATATTTTCTTGATGAGATTTTAAAAGGTACAAACTCGCAAGATCGTCATGCAGGAGCTAAAGCATTGATCCGGCAATTACATGCCCTTAAGGCTACAGGTTTTATCTCTACCCATGATCTTGAACTTGGACAGATGGAAGAAGAGATGGGAGGCTCCGTAACCAACTGGAGCTTTAACAGTACCATTGAAGAAGGGAAAATATTCTTTGATTATAAGCTTACCCCAGGGATTTGCAAAAGCTTTAATGCTTTGGCAATGATGAAAAACATGGGAATAGAAGTGTAAAGAACAAAATTATGCATACAGTAGGAATTATAGGAGGTGGCCAGTTAGGGCGTATGCTCATACAGGCAGGTATTGATTTTAACCTGAGCGTAAGGGTGCTAGACCCCGACCCAAATGCGCCCTGTAAAAATTTGTGCAGCCAGTTTGTAAGAGGTTCACTTACCGATTATGATACGGTATATAACTTTGGCAAAGGCCTGGATATAGTTACCATTGAAATTGAAAATGTAAATACTGATGCATTAGCCAAGCTGGAAGAAGAAGGAGTACGCGTTTTTCCTCAGCCTTCCATTATAAAACTAATACAGGATAAGCGCTCGCAGAAACTTTTTTATCAGCAAAGCGGCATACCTACGGCAGACTTTATTCTGACTGAAACCAAAGAAGAGGTAACCAATCACCTGGACTTTTTACCTGCTGTGCATAAATTGGGTAAAGCCGGTTATGATGGGAGGGGAGTACAGAAGATTGAAAATGGAGGAGATATATATAAAGCCTTTGATGCGCCCGGTGTACTAGAGAAAATGGTGGATTTTGAAAAAGAAATCTCCGTGATTGTAGCGCGTAGCCTGTCTGGAGAGGTCTGTGCCTTTCCTGTAGTTGAATTGGTTTTTGACCCTGTCTATAACCTGGTAGATTACCTTATAGCCCCGGCTGATATTAGCCCCGAACATGCAGAAGAGGCCAGGCGCCTTGCTATAAAAGTAATTAAAGAGCTAAAAATGGTAGGCTTGCTGGCCGTAGAAATGTTTTTAACCCATGATGGGCAGATTCTGGTAAATGAAGTAGCCCCCCGTCCGCACAATAGCGGTCACCAGACCATCAAAGCCAATTATACATCGCAATACGAGCAGCACCTTCGTGCTATTTTGCAACTGCCTTTTGGCGCTACTACCCAAACTGTGCCTTCGGCCATGGTAAACCTGCTGGGCGAAGAAGGCCATACAGGGCCTGCCAAGTATGATGGTATTGAAAAAGTGCTGACTATGGAGGGCGCTCATATACACCTTTATGGTAAAGAAAATACCAAACCCTACCGTAAAATGGGCCACATTACCTTGCTGGACCCCGACCGTAAGAAGTTGATTGAGAAAGTGCGTTACGTTAAAAAGAACCTTAAAGTAATCAGCTAATACCTGAGATATTGTATAAACTTAATTTTAAGTACTGATGAGTCAACCTCAAGTAGGAATTATTATGGGTAGCCAGTCGGACCTGGGTGTAATGGCTGCCGCTGCCGATATTCTGGACCAGATGGGCGTAGCGTATGAGCTTACCATTGTTTCTGCACACCGTACCCCAGAGCGCATGTTTGATTACGCTAAAAATGCTGCAGGCCGTGGTTTAAAAGTAATTATAGCCGGTGCTGGCGGAGCGGCTCATTTACCCGGCATGGTAGCCTCCCTTACTACATTGCCTGTAATAGGAGTGCCCGTAAAATCATCTAACTCTATTGACGGTTGGGATTCTGTGCTTTCTATTTTGCAAATGCCATCTGGTGTGCCTGTTGCTACTGTAGCGCTCAATGGAGCGGCCAATGCAGGTATATTAGCTGCTCAGATCATTGGAGCTTTTGACCCTGCCATAGCCGGCAAGATGGCTGAGTACAAAGAAAAGCTGAAAGTAAAAGTAGAGCAATCTGTAGAAACGATAGAAAGCAAGGGGTTTAGAAGCATAATGCAGGATAGCAAGTAACCGTGTTACGCTTCTTCATTTAGCATGTATAATACAGGCCTGCTGGGGCTGGCATCCATAGCCAGGTTCAGCACCTGCATTTGCAACAGGTACAATCCATCAGGAATATGGTTGGGTACATACACAAGCTCTGTAATGGTGCAGTCGGTGCGTGTAGCTTCCGGGTACAGCCAAAACTGATGGTGTGCGTTTAAAAGGCCTCCGTCTTCTTCACGATCTACAGAAGGCAGATCCACAAGGAGGTGTTTTACCCCAGAAGCGGCCAGATGTGTTGCCAGGGCAGGTTCCAGGTAGGGTGGATTAGTACCCGAGTATTGGCGGGTAAGTTTTTCTATATCGTTGGGCAGTGTTCTTATTACAATAGCCTCTGGTAAAATAAAATCTGTAGCTTTTTTAAAATCTTCAAGGCGCAATACCTTGTCGCCCCCATCTTGCAGTGCCGGGCTTAGGGTTACTACCTGGGCTACATGTAAAAATTGCTTCAGGCAATTATTTAACGTTGCTCCCTTTTGTGCCGAAATATGGCCATAGCATTCTGTATGGGTGCCATTGCCATGAGGGGTAAGGCTAAGTTGCTGGTAGTTTACAGAGCCTCCTTCTGCTACACTTCCAACAAAATCGCCACTGCGTATTACAGCTGCCCGGGCGGGCTCTGCCCAATAGCAGTTGGCTTGTTCACCTTCCGGATCTATTAACAAAGAGATATCTAGGGGTTGAGAAATATCAAATCTGTAGTTTTTAGAACGGTATGTGAAAAGCATAGAAGAAGGCATAGAAGCGGTGTTTACAATTCAAAATAACAAATACAAAAGAGGCCATGCAAGTTAAGAGCCATAAAAGCTATTCGTACAAGAGCTCTGCTGTAATTTTATCGGCCAGAAGTTTTCCCTGGCTGGTTAAGTAGATAGTGCCTTCATGTACCGTTAATAAACCTTGCCGGGCATATTGCTCGAGCAAATGTTTGTGGTAATGTAGTAAATCTACTCCCAGGGTTTGCTTTAATGCTTGGGTATTGCACCCCCATATAGTACGCAGGCTGGTCATTAAGTATTCATTTACCCGGTCGGCAAGGTTTAGTTCCTCCAGGGTAAAAGGCAGTTGCCCCTGCTCCAAAGCCTGCATATACTGTTGGTTATGAGCTACATTGTATTGCCTGCTGTGCAGGTTATAAGAGTGTGCACTCGGCCCCAGGCCTATATACGGCTTATTTTGCCAGTAGCTGGTATTGTGCTTCGAGTAAAAGCCTTCTTTGGCAAAGTTAGAGATCTCGTATTGCTCATAGCTGTTTTCTGCCAGGTAGCTTACCAGTATTTCAAATTGCTGCGCGGCATAGTCTTCATCGGGCTTTAAAAGCTGGCCTTTTTTTAGGCGGTTGCCAAATACGGTTTTAGGCTCTATAGTAAGGCAATAGGCAGATATATGCTGGGTGCCAAGGGCGGTAGCTTTTTCAAGGTCCTGGTTCCAGAGGCGATGGTCTGGTGATGGAATGCCATATATGAGGTCTATACTCAGGTTGGTAATGCCGGTATCCTGTGCCAGTTTTACACAGCGCTCGGCCTCTGTTGCAGTATGAGCCCGGTTCATAAAGCGAAGTTGCCCCTCATTAAACGATTGTATACCAATGCTAAGGCGGTTAATGCCAGCCTTTTGCAAAGCCTTGAGTTTCTCGGGAGTCAAGTCATCCGGATTGGCCTCGAGGGTAATTTCAGCTTTGGGGTTAAGGTCATAATGTTGATGTACTGCCTCCAAAAGGATGTCTAACTCCTGTGCATCTAAAATAGAAGGAGAGCCCCCTCCCAGGTACAACGTATCAGCCTGGCGGCCCGGCAGGTAATCAGACCGCAATTTTATTTCCTGAATAATAGCCTTTACCATGCGCTGCCGGTGCTGCAGTTGAGTGCTAAAGTGAAAGTCGCAGTAAAAGCAGGCTTGTTTGCAGAAAGGGATATGTATATAAATGCCCGACATGGGTAGAAATGTTAAATTATGTGTGTAGCCTTAAGCCACTATACCTTACAAAGTTGGCTTACTTAACAGGCTATTGCGGTAAATATGTAATTTTATAGCACCTTGGCCGTTCAATCAACATCAAAATTACAATAAGTTTGCCATTGCCCCTTACAAAATCTTTTTATACCCTGTGCTACCTACTGGCTATCCTGAGCTTATGCAGCCTTGATGTGCAGCAGGCCTTTGGGCAGAGTGCTGGGGCTAAGTACGTATTAAAACTACAGGCAGAGCCTGCTGATGAAGCCGTTCTGTCAAGGCTTCGTTTCAAAAAAAATCATCCAGATTCTCTCAGAACACAAAAAGAACTACAAGAGTTGCTAAGGGCGGCAAGGGCAGAATCTTACCTTACAGCCTCTGCAGATACCCTCTACTGGCAGGGCGATACCCTGTACGCCTCTATTTACCTGGGGCCAAAGTACCAATGGGCCCAGTTAAAGGCTGGTAACCTGCCCGAAAATCTGCTTGTGCGCGCAGGTTATAAAGAGCGTTTTTACAAGGCTAAGCCCTTTAATTATACTGAATTGATCCGGATGGAAGAGCGGGTGCTTGGCCTCTCTGAAGACCAGGGCTTTCCTTTTGCAACGATAAAGCTGGATTCTGTAAGCCTGCAAAATGAGCAGGTAACAGCACGCCTTTGGTATGAGGCAGGGCCAGCTATTAAATTCGATTCTCTTAAAATAAGAGGCAACCTAAACCTGAAACCTCGTTTTTTAAGCCGCTACTTACGCATACTGCCTGGCGACCCATACAATCAGCAAAAAATAGAAGCGGCAGTGAGGCAGCTCCGGCAAGCGCCCTACTTGCGGGTAGTGCAGCCGCCTGCTGTATATTTTGCAAATAATAAAGCAGAGGTGGAGCTTTTTTTGGAGAGCCGGAAGGTAAACCAGCTTGATGGTATTATTGGCTTTTTGCCAAACGAAGAAGCGCCTGGTAAAGTGCTTATTACCGGTGAGTTTAACATGCATCTTCAGAATCTGTTTGCTTCTGGCAAAAGCCTTAAGGCGCACTGGCAAAAAATGAGGGCAGCTTCTCAAAAGCTAGACCTTGAGTATACGCATCCGGCCTTTTTAGGCTCGCCTGTAGAAGTAAAAGGCTCCTTTAACCTTTTAAAAGAAGATACTACTTTTTTAAATACCCTTGGGAGGCTTTCTTTGGGTTATTTCACCCATAATAGAGGTAAAGTAAGTGTGCATGCCGATATGCAAAGTTCAAGGCTTACAGCTAATCCGGCACAGGTAAGTGCCCGCCGGTCTGAGCTGGCCGCCTACAATCTGTCCTCCTATGGAGTAGGGTATGAGTGGAACAACCTGGATGATTATTTTTATCCTCACAGGGGCTGGCGCCTTTATGCTGATGTTTCTGCTGGCAACAGGCGTTTACGCAAATTGCCTTCTGTTGAGCCACATTATTACGATAGCCTGCAAATCAACAGCCTGCAGGTTAACACAACCCTTGCAGTAGAGCACTATCTTAAACTTTCGGGCCGTTCGGTGGTGCTAACATCAGTGCGGGGTGGGTATCTGCATAATAACAACCTGTTTTTGAATGATCTTTTCAGGTTAGGTGGCCTGCAGACCCTACGAGGCTTTAATGAAAACAATTTTTATGCTTCTCGCTATGGTGTAGGCACTCTGGAATATCGGTTTTTTACAGATGAAAGTTCGTACTTGCTGCTTTTTGCAGATCAGGGTGTTTTAGGCTATAACCTGCGTGAGCGAAGCTTTCAGGATCAGCCTTTTGGCGTAGGGGCTGGCATAAGTTTTAGTACCGCTGCGGGCATTTTTAACTTTATATATTCCTTGGGAAATGCTAAAGATCAGAAACTTTTGTTTAATCAATCAAAAATTCATTTCGGCCTTGTCAGCCGTTTTTAAATTTGGAATTGGTACCGCAATGGAAAGATGAACCTAATTACGTAACTTGCAGACATTGCTGGAATTAGGCTTTCTAACTATTGCTTGTTTTGGCTGAATTAAATCATGCAACATGCTCTCATGTAAGTGTGCTTTAAGTGTCAGGATGTTCAGTGTGTGTCTTTTAACAGCGAATACAATTATTTTTTTAATTTAATATCATAGGTATAAAGCACGCTTTACTATGTTGGATCATATCCTGGCTTTTGTATGGGCTTTTGTGATTGCTGTTTTTGCAATTCCTTCCATAATCCGTGTAGCACACCAAAAAAACCTATTGGATGAACCTAATTTCAGAACAGTCCATATTTCTCTTACTCCCCGGTTGGGCGGCCTGGCTATTTTTGCCGGCTTTATGTCTGCACTTACTATTTTTGGGAAAGTAACCCCTGATATTCAAACGGTAATGGCCGGGTGTATGATCTTGTTCTTTATTGGGCTGAAAGATGACATTGTAACAATTTCTGCATTTAAGAAGTTTTTTGTACAAGTGTTGGCTACTGGTATTGTAATGTTTATGGGAGACATTCGCCTGACGAGCTTCCAGGGGTTTGCAGGTATACATGAATTAGACCCCGGTACCAGCTATGGAATTACCTTTTTGGCTATTATTGGTATTACCAATGCCATAAACCTTATAGATGGCCTGGATGGCCTGGCCGGTATGATTATTACAATTGCCTCATGCACATTTGGCGCTTATTTTTTCATGTATGGAGGCGAGGTATATGGCGGATATGCGTATGTGGCCTTCTGCCTGGCCGGAGCCGTTATGGGCTTTTTGCGGTATAATGGCCATAAGGCTATTATTTTTATGGGCGATACAGGATCCCTGGTATGTGGCTTCCTGATTTCGATTATGGCAATACAATTTATTGAAATGAATGCAACCTCTGTTGCACCATCATTGGCCGTAGGCGTGCTTATTATTCCTTTATTTGATACCATCCGCGTATTTGGTTTAAGAATGCTCAGAGGAATTTCTCCTTTTACACCCGATAAGAACCATATTCATCATATTCTGTTATCAATGGGGTTATCGCAATTGGGTACCATCGGGGTGCTTGGTATTGTTAACCTGCTGGTGATAAGTGCTATGATGTTTTTTGAACCTGTAGGAAACAATGTGCTGATGTCTGGTGTAATAATGGTGGCTTTTGCAATTACACTGCTACTTGAAGCGTACACCCAAAGAAAAAAGAAGCTTATTAAGCAATAATATTTATTTTGCCGCATTCATATAAAATATAATCGCCCGGTTGCCCGAAGCGGAATTTGTGAAAGTACATGAGGTCTCTATTTTTAGCACAACTGCTGGTATTTTTTCTGGGGCTATTGAGCCCTGCATTTACCTTTGGCCAGGATACTCTTTCGAGTCAATCCACAATGGTTACCCAGGTAAATACCGTACGCGATCTTCGTGACAGGTTACTGGTATACGATGCCGAGTATGGAACTTATGTTCCCTTTATAGAAGAGTTGCACTCAGGTTACAATGCAGTGCATTTCTGGCTGGGTAAAAGTGAATACCAGGGGTATCTGCTCAACCTTGCTACTGTACCGGATCTGTGTTTGCTCGTTAATCAGCGCTTGTACAGGCATTATACCAAACGAGATACAGTAGAAGTTAATTTATCAAAGCTGGAAACAGCGCAAAGCAATAAGCAGGTTTTTATTACTTTTTATCATCCTCAGTCTGCTTACCGGGCTATAGGCGAGCCCAGGCTAGTGTATAAAACTGAGGTGCCGGCTGTAACATACCAGCTTGCTCGCCATACGGTTAATTATAAACCTTTTGCACGGTCTGCCACGCAGTTCAATAACCTGTTTGTCATTTGTTTCGTGGCTTTGTTGGGCATGTATGTAGGCATCAAAAACTTCTCACCTTCATTATTCTTTTCGTTTTTTAACGTAAAAGGTATGCTTAGTCAGAATATTGTAGAATATGGCGGGGTTCTCAGGAAAAGCCTGAACCGATCTACAGTATTAATAATTGTGGGTAACAGCTTATGCATTGGCTTTGTGCTTCTGTTGATACAGCAAGGCTTGGTTGCTAGTGGGTTAAGCCAGCGGCCTGCCCAGGAAACCTTTATTGATTTTGCAGGTTTGTTTTTACGCTACAGTATACTAGGGCTTTTATATTATGTGTTTAAGTTCGGGCTGGTATACGGGATGGGTTATTTATTCAGAATAAGTGGCTTTAGCAATGCACACTATTATGAGTTTATACGATACTCTACCATAACCAGTGTAATTCTGCTATTGGTAGCTTATTTTCAGTATAACACATATTATTTTCCTCAGGATCTGTTTTTTGAAGTAATGAAGTATATCATTTTTGGACTCATTATTATGAGGATCATTAAGGTAGCACTCATGCTAAACAGCTCAATCCCATTTAGAAATCTTTATTTATTTTCGTACCTTTGCGGCACCGAATTGATACCTATCATTATTATAGCAAGGTACTACCAATTTGGCCTATAACCAGTATATCAAGACGCAAACCTTCGATTTATGAGCAACACCGTTACCAAGGACGCCAAAGAAAGGCGTGCCAAAGTAAAAAGTATTCTGGTTTCACAACCTAAACCCTCTGACGAGAACTCTCCGTACTACGCGTTGGCTAAGAAATACAATATCAAAATAGATTTCAGGCCATTTATACAGGTAGAGTCTGTGTCTTTAAAGGAATTCAGGCAGCAGAAGATAAATATCCTCGACTACTCTGCAATTATCCTTACCAGCAGGAATGCAATTGATAATCTTTTCAGGATCTGTGCGGAGAGCAAAATAGAGATGCCGGCCGATATGAAATACTTCTGTATTTCAGAGCAAACCGCTAACTATCTGCAGAAATACATCGTAATACGCAAAAGAAAGATATTTACAGGAAGTAAAACAGCTGCGGATTTAAACGAGGTGCTCAAGAAACATAAGAATGAGCGATTTTTATTCCCATGTTCAAATATCCGTAAAAATGACATTCCTGATTTCCTGAAAAACAATGGCTTTAACTTTGCTGAAGCCATATTATACAAAACAGTTGCCAGCGATTTGTCTGATCTGGCAGATGTAAATTATGATATTATTGCGTTTTTCAGCCCATCAGGAATCAACTCCTTGTTTGTTAACTTCCCTGATTTTGAGCAGAAAGGCACTCGCATTGCTGCTTTTGGGCCTACCACAGCCAAGGCAGTTCGCGATGCTAACCTTATACTTGATATTGAAGCACCGCTTCCAAATGCTCCTTCTATGACAGGGGCATTGGAGGAGTATATAAAAAGCGCAAATGGAAGTAAGTAAAAATTATAAAAGCTAAAATTTTGTATTATAAATATCTCGGTTTGTATCCTTTTATACGAACCGGGATTTTTTTTTGAGGTAGCTCCCTGTTGTACGCGCGTGTATTTGATGTTTTAATTTTTATATTTACAAACCGAATAATCTAGCATCTGTATTTTTATATGAAATGAGCATTCTTGTTTATGCGGAGCCGTCAGAAAGGCTTTGTTAATGCACGTTCCATAACCAATGAAAACCATTACTTAAATATGAAAAACAAGTTTTACAAAGTCCTGATGTTGGCCATGTTGGTGACAGGCTCCTGCTTTGCGCAGCAGGATGCCCAGTTCAGCCAGTACATGTTCAACTCCCTCTTTCTGAACCCGGGGTATGCGGGGATGGACGGGGCTCCGAAGTTTACGCTGTTACACAGAGACCAATGGGTGTTCTATTCTGGTATGGAAGGAGGGGGAGCTCCTATTACACAGGTGTTGTCATTTAATGCTCCTTTAATGAGGATCAATAGTGGAATTGGCTTCCATGTGGTAAATGATCAGCTCGGCCCTCTTAATAATGTAGAAGCGCAACTATCATATTCATATCATTTTACCATTGGTAGCGGCAAGCTGGGTATAGGCGCCAGAGGTGGTGTTTACTCCAAGTCTATCAACAGAAATATATTAAGGCCCCGCCAGCCTGATGATCCTGTTGTAGAGGGAGGAGCAGAGTCGCAGTTCAGGCCAGATATGTCTGCAGGTGTTTGGTACCAGGCAGCCAAGTATTTTGGTGGTATCGGTGTAAGTCATTTGCTGAGGCCGCGCTTTGATTTTGGAGTAGCTCCTGCAACAGATCCGGCTAATCCGCTGTCTGCTTTCGGTAATCCTTTGGAAAGGCATATTAATATTACAGCAGGTTACAATTATGAGATGACTTATTCCTGGATTCTTACACCATCTGTAATCGTGCTTACTGATATGAACAGAACAAGCGTACAGGGTTCTGCCATCGCTACTTATAACGATCGTTTCTGGGGCGGCATGTCGTACCGTGTAGGAGATGCCGTTGGTTTGCTTGGCGGTGTAAGTATGCTAAAAGACAATGCACTACGTTTAGGTTTTGCATATGACTTTACAACCCCTAATGCATTGGCTAAAACAAGAAGCTCTTATGAGGTGATGCTTACATATATGCTGCCTCCGGCAGTTGTAGGAGCCAAGCCAGTAATCAGAACGCCACGTTTCAGGCATTAAGTCTTTGAGGGCCAATTACTAGTATAAACTAAATTTATCCTATTTGAAAGCAAACATTACAATATACAAAAAGAGTCACCGTTTGATGAGAATAGAAGATAATAAGCTATAATTTTGTGTGTGTGAATTAGTCGAAATGTGTCAAACAGCAGGTTTATTAAAAAACAGTGTTACTATGAATAAATTTTGTGATTTAAGAAAGCTTTTTTATTCCTCTATGTTGCTTTCGGCCGTCATCCTGTCGGGCTGCGGTTTAGGAAGAAGAAATACCGAAGGTGAACTGGTAGGAGTTCAGGATCGGAAAGGCTGGGTACAAACTGTACCTTACGGCATGACAGCTTGTCCCGGTGGAACCTTCCACATGGGTCAGTCAGATGAGGACGTTCCTGCCTCACAAATTAACATGAACAAGCAGGTAACAATCAGTGGTTTCTATATGGACGATACTGAGATTACCAATAATGAGTACAGGCAGTTTATCCAGGTACTTATGACAGATTCTGTTGATGTGTATGGTGAAGAGCGTATCCGCAGAGATTTTTATCCGGACACTACTGTATGGATGAGAGACTTTACTCACCACATGGGTGATCCAATGTTGGATTATTACTTTCAGCATCCCGCCTTTGATGATTACCCTGTAGTAGGGGTAACCTGGCAAAAAGCTAAAGACTTTTGTAAATGGCGTACCGAGCACCTGAACCAGGCGAGACAAGCCAATGGCCTGTTCCCGATGCCTGCTTTCAGGCTTCCTTCTGAAGCAGAGTGGGAGTATGCTGCACGTGGTGGCAGAGACCTTAGCCCTTATCCTTGGGGTGGTCCTTACATCAGAAATGCAAAAGGCTGTATGTTAGCTAACTTTAAGCCAGGCCGCGGGAACTATTACGATGATGGTTTTGCTTATACATCGCCGGTAGGAGCGTACTTTGCAAATGATTATGGTCTTTATGATATGTCTGGAAACGTGGCTGAGTGGTGCGAAGACGCGTACTTTGAAGCTGCAACTCCAATTGTGTGGGATCTTAACCCAAGATACTGGGATGATAACGAGCCAAGAAAAGTGGTTCGTGGCGGTTCTTGGAAAGATATTGCTTATTACCTGCAAACAGGTAGCAAGGCCTACGAAAACAGAGATTCTGCCAGATCATATATCGGCTTCCGTTGTGTTATGACTTACTTAGGTCGTTCTGCTGGTAATGAATTTTAATCATCAATAGAAAAAAGAAAAAATCCACAAACAAAAATTAAACAATTATTAAAATGAGCGCAAAAAAAACAGGTTTTAAAGAAAAATTTTATTTCACCTACGCCCCTATTATCACCAACCTTGGTGCATCTGTTGTAATTATCGGTGCTTTGTTCAAAATTATGCACTGGAAAGGTGCTGAAATTATGCTTATCGCTGGTCTTGGTACTGAAGCTTTACTATTTGCTCTTTTCGCATTTGCTCCGGTACAGCACGAGCCAGATTGGTCTAGAGTATACCCTCAGCTTGCTGATGACTATCCGGTAGATGAGTACGAAACAGCTGTTGCTGCTCCTTCTGCAGGAAATGGTTTAACAAGAAAGCTTGATGATATGCTTGCTAATGCTAAAGTTGATGATGCTGTAATTGCTAGCCTTGGCACAGGCCTAAGAGGTCTTAGCGATTCAGTAGCTAAAATGGCTGACCTAAGCAAAGTATCTGTAGCTACTAACGAGTATGCTCAGAATGTTTCAGCTGCTTCTAAATCTCTTGTTGATCTTAACAAGTCTTACGGAGCTACTGTAACGGCAATGGCTGAGATGTCTAATGCAAGTGCAGACGCCAAGCAGTACCACTCTCAGATCCAAACGGTTACTAAAAACCTTGCTTCTCTTAACGCTGTGTACGAGATGGAGCTTAAGGATACAGATAACCACCTGAAAGCAATGAACAAATTCTATGGTAACCTTTCTGCAGCCATGGAAAATGTTTCTGATGCAAGCAAGGATACTCAACAGTTCAAGACTGAACTTTCTAAACTAACAAGCAACTTGTCTTCTCTGAACAATGTTTATGGAAGCATGTTGACCGCAATGAGAGGTTAATCTCTTGCAGGTGTGTTATGTAAATTTGTTAGTTTAACTTAATAAAATCATTTTAAAATGGCTGGTGGAAAAGAAACCCAAAGGCAAAAAATGATCGGTTTGATGTACCTGGTACTACTAGCATTGCTAGCACTCCAGGTAAGCTCAGCCATCATTGATAAATTTAACTTTTTAAATCAAAGTCTTGAAGCTGCCAATTCAGGTGCAATCAATAGAAATATTGCAGCGGTATCTGGAATTCAGAAATCTGTATCTGAAAGCGGTAACAAGTCTAAAGACGTAGCAGTACTTGATCAGGCAAAACTTGTAAGACAGGAAACAAAAGAACTTCTTGATTACCTTGAAGGCCTTAAAGTAGCCCTGGTTGATGCAAGTGGTGGTAAAGATGCTGATGGCAACTACCCTGGTGCTAAAGAAGAGACTAAGGTGGAAAGCTACATGGTTGGAGACAACATTTCTAAAAATGGTAAGGGTCGTGAAATGCAGGAGAAGCTTAATGCTTATGCTGCTAAAATGAGCCAGATCTCTAAAGCAAAGGACTTCCCTAAGCTTGCACTGGATGGTAGCGAGCATCCTCTTTTCCAGAAAGACCGCGAGCAGAAGCGTAAATCATTTGCTGAGCTTAACTTTGCTCAAACCCCTATGATCGCTGCTCTTGCTGTAATATCTGAGAAACAAGCTCGTGTTGCTACTATTGAAGCTGAAGTACTAAGCGAACTTGCTCTTGCTGTAGGTGCTACTGAATACAAATTTGACAAGCTAAGAGCTGTGGCTCGTGCAGAATCTAAAGTTGTAGCTGCTGGTACCAAGTACAATGCAGATATGTTTATCTCTGCAACTTCATCTGCTATGAACCCAACAATGAAGTTCAAAGGACAGCAAGTACAGGTAGATGCTAACGGTGTAGGTAAAATATCTTTTGTTGCTTCTGCAACTAATTACGATGCTGACGGTAACTCCAAGCAGTTCTGGGAAGGACAAATAACCATGAAAAACCCAGGTGGTGGAGATACTACTTATACAGTTAGAGAAGAGTATATTGTAGCTAAGCCAGTACTTTCTGTACAGTCTGCTTCAGTATCTGCACTTTACATGAATTGCGGTAACGATCTTGATGTACAGGTACCTGCTTTAGGTGCTACTTACGATCCTGCTTTCAATGCTACAAATGCAACAGTTATTAAAGGTGCTAAAAAGGGTCAGGTTGTACTTGTACCTAACAGCACCAAAGAAGTAACGCTTGCTGTAAGCAGCGGTGGAAATGCAATTGGCTCTCAGACCTTTAAGGTAAGACGCGTGCCTCAGCCATCTTTAGGTGTATTTGTAGGTAACAGGCCTGCTGACATCAAAAATGGTGAAGCTACAGCTCCAAGAAGCCTTCTGTTAAGAGCTATTCCTGATCCAAGCTTTGAAGCTGCACTACCTAACGAAGCACGTTATGCTGTAACTGAAGCCGAGATTATTCTTGCTAAAGGTGGTAGAAGACCTGCAGGAACTAAAACCAGTAACTCTCCAATGGTTGACTTGGGCCAGCTTGCTGCTCAGGCTGAATCTGGTGATGTATTTGTAATTGAAGTTAAAAAAGTAGTTCGTAAGAACTTCAAAGACCAGACTGAAGAAGTTGATATTCCTGCCTCTTCAAGAGTTATAAGACTTCAGATTAAATAATTAGTTTAATCCTAACGTGTGTGTTATGAATAAAATATTTAGATATGTGCTGGCCCTGGCAGTAGTAGCAACGCTACTGCCAGAAGCCCAGGCACAAACCAAAAAGAAAACCACAACAACCAAAAAAGCAACAGGTGCAGGTACCTCTAGTGCTTCTATGGGAGCTGTGAATACTCCTCCGCCTCCGCCTCCAAGCCCTTTTACAAGAGCTGAAGCAGATCCAAATGCAAAGCCAGGTTATAATCCTAACTCGGTTCGCCCGGTACATGAGTCTGCAATTATGTATAAAATGGAGGTATGGAGAAAGATAAACCTGAATCATAAGCCTAACACGCCTTTCTTTGCAGATGGTAATGAGATCACAAAAATCATTATCGATGCTGTAAGAGATGGTCGCTTGACTCCATATAAAGATGATTCTTTAACCTGGAAAATGTCTAAGCAGGAATTCTTTAAAAGAATTACTATGGAAGATCAGCAAGGTGGAGCAGATCCATTGGAAGGTCTTTCAGACGCTGAAAAAGAAGCGATCAGGGCCGCAGGTCCTCAGCAGACTGGCCCAAAGGAATACTTTCCTAAGCAGTTATACCTTCTGGAGTTAAAAGAAGATATGATCTTTGATAAGCAGCGCTCAAGAGTATATTACGACATTCAGTCGATTACGCTTCTTTTGCCTGCCGATATTGAGGGTAACTACAAAGGCCTTGAGCTTCCGATTGCTACCTTCAGGTACAAAGACCTAGCTCAAGTATTTAATGCCAATCCTAATGCAAAATGGTATAACATGCAAAACCGTGCACAGGATAAAGCTTTAACCAGCGCTTTTGACTTAAGGTTATTCCACTCTCATATCACAAAGATGTCTAACCCAAGAAACAGAACCCTGGATGCTATCTATGATAAAGGTGGTGCTTACAGTGGCCTGATCGCGGCACAACGTGCAGAGCACAGACTGGTTGAGTGGGAAAATGACCTTTGGGATTTCTAGAAAATCGCACATTTAATATAAAAGGGATTGCCAAAAGAGGCAATCCCTTTTTTTATGCAGTACCTAGAGGGATATTATATAAGGTGTAAATTGATGAATATTATACACAGAATATGATGAAGTACTTTAATGTATTTTATGCTCTAAAGAATGGTGGCAGAAATAATAGGCTTTCAAACTCTATCACCAGGAAATTAATCAACTAGCTCTCTTTTTAGCTTTAACATAGCTCATAATCAGGTCAGCCCTTCGTGTGCCAATAAGACTAACTACTTCTTCATATCGTTCTGGAGTAATCTTGTTCATAGACTTAAAATGCTTGTAGAGCTTCTCAATAGTGTCTTTACCAATTCCTTTAATATCCTCAAAACCAGTTTTTAGACTAGCCTTACTACGCTGGTCTCTATGAAACTCAATAGCAAAGCGGTGCGCCTCATCGCGAAGCCGTTGAATAAGCTTTAATGATTCAGATTTTTTATCAATATGTAGCGGTATAGGGTCTTCTGGGTAATAAATTTCCTCTAGCCTTTTGGCAATACCTATAATAGGAATTTTACCGTACAGGTCGAGTTGTTTCAGGGCGTCACAGGCAGCACTTAACTGTCCTTTGCCACCATCTATTACAATGAGCTGCGGCAGGGGGGCTGTTTCATCTAAAAGTCTTCTGTACCTTCTAAATACTACTTCGGTCATAGAAGCAAAATCATTAGGTCCTTCTACAGTTTTGATATTGAAATGGCGGTAATCTTTTTTAGAAGGTAAGCCATTTTTAAAGCAAACCATTGCTGCCACCGGGTTAGTGCCCTGTATATTAGAGTTATCAAAGCACTCAATTTGCACAGGAAGCTCTTTTAAGCCCAAATCGGCTTGCAGAGTTTGCAAAACCCTGGTTTTACGATCGGTAGTTGTGCCAGAGGCTTTAAGCGTTTTCTCTTTTTTATAATATAATACGTTTTTGAGTGATAGATCAACAAGTTTTCGTTTATCTCCCCTTTGAGGTACATGTGCGCTTACACCGGGAATTGGCAATTCTACAGGTATGTTAGTGATTATCTCTTTTGCATTACTTCCAAAATCGTTACGGAAGTTGATAATGGCCATTATCAGAATATCTTCATCAGACTCATCAAGCTTTTTCTTTATAGAAAAATTAAGGGTCTGGTTAATAGTACCTTTAGTAATACCCAGGCAATTTATATAGGCACACTTTTCATCAGATGTAATTGTACATACATCCATGTCGTCCATTTCGGGATTAACAATAAGAGATTTGCTCTGGTAATTATCCAGCAGCTGCAACTTGTCTTTAAAGGTTTGGGCTTTTTCAAACTCGTAAGCAGCGGCACTAACGCTCATTTGTTCCTTAAAGTAGTTTTTAGCCACAGCCATGTTGCCTTTAAGGATATGCAAAGCCTGATCAAGCTCGTAATTGTATTCCTCTTCAGTTTCGCGGCCTTCGCAAGGGCCTTTGCAGTTACCAAGGTGGTACTCCAGGCAGACCTTAAATTTGCCGGCAGCAATATTTTCGGGAGTAAGTTGATAGTTACAAGTACGGAACGTAAATAACTTGCGCAAAAGCTCAAGCAGGGTATTCATGGTTTTAACGCTGGCATAAGGGCCAAAATAAGTATAGCAATCAGCCTGGCGTTGGCGGGTAGGGTATATTTTAGGAAAACGATCGTCTGTAACGCAAATAAAAGGATAAGACTTATCGTCTTTCAGCATAATGTTGTACTTAGGCTGGTTTTCCTTGATAAGGTTGTTTTCCAGCAACAGGGCATCCAGCTCAGTATTAACTATTGTATACTCAATATTCTGGATCTGGCTGACAAGCCTACGGGTTTTACGGTCTTGTCCATCATGCTTATTAAAATAACTGCTAACCCGCTTCTTAATATTTTTTGCTTTGCCTACATAAATAAGCTCCCCAGTTGCATCATAATATTTATAAATGCCTGGGTTTTCGGGTAGTAATCTTATCTTATCCTTCAGGTGATCATCCATCTTCATATAAAAGCAAAGTCAATTTAGGGCAAAAGTTACGGCATAAGAACTAGGATGCCCAACATAGCGCTGTACTGAAATTTCAATAATCTTTATACGCAGAGTAGTTGCATAAGAACATGTTTAACAAGTACATAAGCATCTAACTATGCAAATTATTTAGGCAGTATTAAATAAATGGTAAAAATATAGCCTGTGTTTAAGCATATACTACTTGCACACAGGCTATTGAATAAGGGCAACGTTACTGAGGTTATTCCGGATCTTTAAATGTAGATTTTTTAAGAGCAATAGCACTGCTTTTTTTGCGGAAACGCATATTGAGAATTTCTACACCGAGTGCAAATGCCATAGAGAAGTAGATATAACCTTTGGGAACATGGTACTCAAATGCTTCTGCTACCAACAGGGTTCCTATCATAATAAGAAACGACAGCGCAAGCATTTTGATAGAAGGATTTCTTTCAACAAAATCGCTAATGGTTTTGGCAAAAGCAAGCATAACAAATAGTGAAATGATTACAGCCACAATCATAATCTCAATATGCTTTACAAGACCTACTGCAGTAAGTATAGAGTCAAAAGAAAACACAATATCAATAAGTACAATTTGTATAACTACAGCCTGAAAGGTAGTAGTATATTTTTTAGTTGCGTGCTCATCAAACTCCTCGCCTTGTAGTTTGCCGTGAATTTCAGAAGTGCTTTTGCCTATCAGAAATAAGCCGCCGCCAAGTAAAATCAAATCACGGCCGCTAAAACCTAAGCCTAGTATTGAGAATAAGTCTTGCTGTAGGCTAATTATCCAGGTAATGGCGAATAATAAAGCAACACGTACAACCAAGGCCAGTAAAATACCTATTGTGCGGGCTTTACCTTGTTGATCGATTGGAAGTTTTACAGCTAGGATGGAGATAAATATGATGTTATCAATACCCAGTACAATTTCCAGTAGGGTAAGGGTAAGAAGGCTTATAAGGCCATCTGCAGTAAATAAAACAGACATAGTAAGAATGATTTTAGCAAAGCTAGAATAATTTTATAATCCTAATACTAGGCTAACTCACATTTAGTTTTAGATACATAAATGCCTGGAAAAATATAGTAAACCAGCATTTTGCAGAGAGGGTGATAAAATAAAAAAAGCTTTTCTGTATACAGAAAAGCTTTTCTAATAAGGGAGGGAGACGGGATTCGAACCCGCGGCCTCTAGTGCCACAAACTAGCGCTCTAACCAACTGAGCTACAACCTCCATTTTGTGATTGCAAATATATAGATAAACATATGATGGCCCAAAAAAAGGGCGCCAATTTTTGGAGATTCTTTTAAATTTTCTGCAACAGGGAAAAAAGTATACCTTTGTGTATCAATATAGCCACCATAATCCCTAAAAGAGTATGCTAAAAGGATTTTTTAATGTTCCGGCACCCGTTAATGAGCCGGTTAAAAGTTATGCACCCGGAAGCCCCGAAAGAGTAGCCTTGCAGGCAGCTTTGAAAGAAGCCCGGTCTAAACAGATAGAAGTACCTATGTATATTGGTGGTGAGCGCGTAGAAACGGACAACCGTAAGCCTATGTCGCCACCGCACGATCACCAGCACATATTAGGCTATTTTCATGAAGGTGATGCCTCGCATGTGGAACAGGCTATTAATGCTGCGCTTGGTGCAAAGCATGATTGGGAAAACCTTGCCTGGGAGCACAGGGCAAGTATTTTCTTAAAAGCAGCCGACCTTATTGCTGGTCCGTACCGTGCCAGAATAAATGCTGCCACTATGCTGGGGCAGTCTAAAAATGCATTCCAGGCAGAAATAGATGCAGCGTGTGAGTTTATAGATTTTCTCCGCTTTAATGTAAAGTACATGACGGAGATTTATGCACAACAGCCAGGCTCTAACCCGGGCATGTGGAACAGGGTGGAGCAGCGACCACTGGAAGGTTTTGTGTTTGCGCTTACCCCTTTCAACTTTACTGCTATTGCCGGTAACCTGCCTGCGGCACCCGCTATGATGGGTAACACTGTTGTATGGAAGCCTGCATATACCCAGATTTACTCTGCCAATGTTATTATGGAGGTGTTCCGTGAAGCAGGTTTGCCAGATGGCGTTATTAACCTGATATATGTAGACGGTCCAACTGCGGGAGATGTAATATTTAACCATGCAGATTTTGCAGGTATACACTTTACTGGTAGTACCGGGGTATTTCAGAACATCTGGAAAACAATAGGTAATAATATTCATAAGTATAAGTCTTATCCCCGTATTGTAGGCGAAACAGGTGGAAAAGACTTTATTATTGCACACAAGTCTGCCGATGCCAAAGCACTGGCTACAGGAATTGTAAGAGGTGGATTTGAGTACCAAGGGCAGAAATGTTCAGCTGCATCACGGGTTTATGTTCCTTCTAACTTATGGCCAGAGGTAAAGGAGCAGGTATTGGCAAATCTTAAAGAAATTAAGATGGGCCCTACCGAAGACTTTACTAATTTTGTGAACGCGGTAATAGATGAAAAGTCTTTCGATAAAATAGCCAAATATATTGATAATGCTAAGGCAAGCGATTTGGTTGAAATAATTGCCGGCGGTAATTACGATAAGTCAAAAGGGTATTTTGTAGAGCCTACTATCCTGGTAGCAAAAGACCCCATGTATGCAACCATGTGCGAGGAAATTTTTGGCCCTGTACTTACAGTATATGTGTACCAGGCTGATTGGTTTGAAGAAGCGCTTGAGTTGGTAGACAGTACATCGCCTTACGCATTAACAGGAGCTATATTTGCACAGGATCGCTATGCAATAGAGCAAGCCTCTGTAAGGTTGCGTCATGCAGCCGGTAATTTTTATATAAATGATAAGCCTACCGGTGCGGTAGTAGGGCAGCAACCTTTTGGTGGCGGGCGCGCTTCTGGTACTAATGATAAGGCAGGTTCAATGATTAACTTGTTGCGTTGGGTGTCGCCACGTACAATTAAAGAAACCTTTGATCCGCCCAAAGATTACAAGTATCCTTTTCTGAGCAAAGAGTAGGTTAGGATGCATGCTTGACTAGCTAGGCAAGATACCTTGCGTCAAGTGAATAATGCAAATTATTATTTACTTAATTAAATGGTTTCTAGCATTTTAAAGAGGCTTACCTGTGTTAGGTAAGTCTCTTTTTTATTTTAACACAAAAGAAACAGTCTTATTTTTAAAAAAAATTTGCTGTTTGATAAAAAGCTTTTTTACAAAAAACGTGCATAACATTAGTTATTTCTATTTTGTACTGATTTTTGTCTAATGTATATAATTTAATTTCTTAAATGCAAATGTAACAAAATAAAATTTTGAATGTATAAGTGATTTATTCAAAAGCCTGTTTTTTAAAATTTGATTTTAAACATCACTTAACTACACCAAAATGAAAATTAAATTACAGTTTGTTTCACGTTTATGTTTGGGATTAGGGCTTATAGCAGTAGGCCTATCAGGTTGTAATAAAGACAATGCAGAGGATTTGTCTCAGCGGGTTGAAAAAGAGCCTGCCGTACAGTCTATACCAGGTCGATACATTGTAGTATTTAAAGAAGATTTTGCGGGTGGGCCAAGAGAAAGAACAGAGAGTGCTGGCCGT
>FPIC01010494.1_pt1 | contig 43738 bp, 53 predicted proteins | sample 1504481 | NCBI WGS metagenome assembly FPIC01 (sample SAMEA4475357, study PRJEB15587) | soil metagenome | biome: Soil; feature: Field | place: India | collected 2015-03-11 | depth 0 m
TCAAGGGAGCGGGCCGCCTCCAGCGCCGCCCCCACCACGCTGGGGTCGCCCCCAGGCCGCGGCGCGATTAGGACCTCCCTCGGCGCCTCGCCGTCGAGCCTCTCGGAGTATTTAAGAGCGGCGTCGAGCCCGCCGTCTCTGACATCGTCGATTATCTTGCCGGCGGTTTCAAGCACGTCGCGGGGAAAGCCCCTCCTCATAGCCTCACCTCGACCCCCCTCTGCCTTAGATAGCGCTTCACCTCACTGATTGTCAAAACCCGGAAGTGGAAGAGGGAGGCGGCGAGCACCGCGTCTGCCCCCGCGGCGGCGGCCTCGTAAAAGTGCTCAAGCGCCCCGGCTCCCCCTGAGGCGATTACGGGGATCTTAACAGCCTCGGCGACGCGGCGGATAAGCTCCACGTCGTAGCCCAGCCTCGTGCCGTCTTTATCAATCGAGGTGAGGAGGATCTCCCCGGCGCCTAGCTCCTCCACCTTTTTAGCCCACTCCACGGCGTCTAGCCCCGTGGGCTCCTTCCCGCCCCTCACGAACACCTCGTAGCGGCCCCCCACCAGCTTGGCGTCTATGGCCACGACGGTGGACTGGGAGCCGAACTCCCTTGCGATTTCCGAGACAAGGCGCGGGTTCTTAACCGCAGCTGTGTTGACCGACACCTTGTCCGCCCCCGCCTTGAACAACGCGGCGGCGTCTTCTATGCCCCTCACGCCGCCCCCCACCAGCACCGGGATAGACACCGCCTCCGCCACCCTCCTCACAGACTCCACAAAGGTGGACCTCCCCTCCGGCGTCGCCGTGATGTCAAGAATAGCAATCTCGTCAGCCCCCTCCTCCTCGTACCTCACCGCCATCTCCACCGGGTCGCCCACTTCCCTAACCCCTTCGAAGTTCACCCCCTTCACCACCACCCCCGCCTTCCCGTCCATGTCGAGACAGGGTATGACGCGTACAGCCATGAGATACGGTTCTTAACCGTATAAATACTTCTCACAATCAATATAGAAACATGGCCGTGGAGAGCAGGCTGACCGCTGGGGCCGCGGCTTTGGTCATCGCCATAGTCGCCGCGGCTTTGTACATCACGACGACCACACAAGGCGCCTTGCCCACAGAGCCTCTAGACACGCCTATTAGCAAGCCTCCGCCGCTCCTAGTACTATATGCCGAAATATTCAACAACACGCTAGTCTTCCAGATCCGCAACTATGAGGGCCGCCCCCTCACAATCAAAGCCGTGGAGGTGGCTGATAAGACCGTCACAGTAGACTGCGGAGGCCGAGGGGCCGTCGCACCAGCAAACGACACAGTAATATGCGTTGCGATCATCCAAATCGATGCCCAGCCAGGCACAATACTCCCAGGAAGAGTCGTAGTGGACAACGCCACGGCTGAATTTCAAGTATTAATGGTCAAAGAGCCGTTGTACACCAAGTAGCGCATTGCCCAGCCCGTGAAGCTTATAATACAACCCACCTCTAGCCCCATGTACACCAGGAAGACCCTGGAGACCGAAATCGCCGTGGAGCTGAGGCGGGGCGGGGCGTTGCAGGTGGAGACCCCCATACCCTTCCTCACCCACATGGTGGAGACCCTCCTTAAATACGCAGGGCTCGGCGGCTCCGTGGCGGCGCGCGAGCTCAGGAGGCTAGACGACGGCCACCACGTAATTGAGGACGTGGCCATAGCCCTAGGCAGGGCTCTAGACGCCCTGCTGGGCGAGAGGAAGGGCATCGCCAGGTTCGGCTGGGCCGCTGTCCCCATGGACGACAGCTTCGCCCTAGCCGCCGTCGACCTTGGCGGCAGGCCCTACTGGGCCGTCAAGGCCAAGTTGCCAGACGTCTCGATAGGGGGCTACCCCCTGAGGATGTTCCCCCACTTCGTCCGCACCCTAGCCGCAGAGGCCAAGGCCACTGTCCACATATACGCAAGGGGCGCCGACCCCCACCACAAGGTAGAGGCCGCACATAAGGCCCTAGGACTCGCCCTAAGACAAGCCATGGCCCCGGGCGAATCGCCGTCCACAAAGGGGGTATTGGGATGATCATCCCGTCTATAGACATAGAGGGCGGGAGGGCCGTCAAGAGGGTCAAGGGCCAGCGCGGCATCTATATATACATGGGAGACCCCGTCGAGCTGGCGCATAAGTTCCGCAGAGCCCCCTTAGTCCACATAGTAGACCTCGACGGTGCTGAGGCGGGGGGGCCCGTCAACACCGCCGTAATCGGCGAGGTATCCCGCATCCTGGAGGGCAGGTGCCAGCTGGGAGGAGGCCTGAGAAGCGCCGAGGCCGTAGAGGCGGCCCTCTACCTGTGCAGATATGCCGTGGTGGGCTCCCTTCCCTTCAGGAACTGGCCCCTCTTTGCCCAAATAGCCGGTAAGCATAGGGAGAGACTCGCAGTTTCTCTGGACTACAGAGCCGGCAAGATACTCATCGGCGGATGGCGGGAGGAGGCTATGTCTCTAGACGCCGCCGTTGAGCTACTTTCAAGGGCAGGCCCCTACGCAGCCGTGATAGTAACCGCCGTCGAGGTAGAGGGGACAGGCGGAGGCGTCAGGGCGGAGGTGGACGTGAGGACGCTGAGGAGGCTTGCGCCAAGGGTCTACTACGCCGGAGGCGTGAAGAACTGCCACGACGTTGAGCAAGCGCTCCGCCTCGGCTTCGACGGCGTCATAGTGGGGTACGCCCTTTACGCCGGGGATCTCAGCCAGTGCATCGATTGGTAAAGCCAGCGCGTGTTTGAAATGCCAAGGCTAGGCAGTGAGGGAAGGCCGGTGAGCGGCGTGTCTATACTAAGCTTCGCACCAACCACTCCATAGGCGGCGCTACAAAAGGGCTGGCCTTCCAACATCTAGCCGTCCTGCCGAATATCATCACTTGACACCTAGAGGCAAAATCTGTGTGCCTGGTTAAAGTTTTAAATACAAAAATGTGGGCACATATGCGTAACATTCCTATCAACAGGGTATCTGACTACATCTGGGAAATCCCAGCCGGAGTAAAGCCTTGTCAGAAGGTGCCCGTGAGGATCTACGCAGACTCCGTACTGCTGGAGAAAATGAAAACTGACATGACCCTAGAGCAGGGCATCAACGTCGGGTGTCTTCCCGGCATTTATAAGTGGTCAATTGTGCTCCCCGACGCGCACCAGGGCTACGGCTTTCCCATTGGAGGTGTCGCCGCCATTGACGCCGAGGAGGGCGTAATCAGCCCTGGGGGCATCGGCTACGACATCAACTGCGGTGTGAGGGTGCTTAGGACAAACCTCACGGAGCAGGAGGTTAGGCCAAAGCTTAAGGAGCTGGTGGACACGATCTTCCGCCTCGTGCCGCCCGGGGTTGGAGGAACCGGCCATCTGAGGCTATCGCCTGGCGAGTTCGAACGTGTTTTGGCGGAGGGGGTGGAGTGGGCGGTGCAGAAGGGCTACGGCTGGGCTGAGGACATGGAGTACATAGAGGAGAGGGGGTCTTGGAAGCTGGCCGACCCGTCTAAGGTCTCGGAGAAGGCCAAGGCGAGGGGGAGGGACCAGCTGGGCACCCTGGGGTCTGGCAATCACTTCTTGGAGATACAGGTGGTGGACAAGATATACGACGAGAAGGTGGCCAAGCTCTTCGGCATAGAGAGGGAAGGCCAGGTAGTGGTAATGATCCACACGGGGAGCAGAGGCTTCGGCCACCAGGTGGCGACGGACTACCTCTTGATCATGGAGAGGAAAATGAGGCAGTGGGGGCTAAACCTGCCAGATAGGGAGCTGGCTGCAGCGCCGCTTAAGGACAAGGTGGCGGAGGACTACATCAAGGCCATGGCATCTGCGGCTAACTTCGCCTGGACGAACCGCCACATCATCATGCACTGGGTGAGGGAGGCGTTTAAGAAGGTGTTCGGCTCTATTGAGAAAGTTGGTCTGGAGATAGTATACGACGTGGCTCACAACATCGCCAAGCTGGAGGAGCACGTCGTGGACGAGAAGGGCACTGTTAAGAAGGTGTGGGTCCACCGCAAGGGCGCCACTAGGGCCTTCCCGCCCGGCAGGCCGGAGATCCCGGCGAAGTACAGAGAGGTAGGCCAGCCGGTGCTGATCCCCGGCTCTATGGGCACAGCCTCGTGGATCCTCGTCGGCACTCACGATTCCATGAGGCTGACCTTCGGCACTGCGCCCCACGGCGCTGGGAGGGTGCTCAGCCGCGAAGCCGCCATTAGGATGTACCCGCCGCACAAGGTGCAGGAGGAGATGTCCAAGAGGGGGATAATAGTCAGGTCTGCTGAGACCGAGGTGATAAGCGAAGAGGCGCCTTGGGCCTACAAGGACGTGGACCGCGTAGTCGAAGCCGCCCACCAAGTAGGATTTGCTAGGAAAGTGGTCAGGCAGAGGCCTATAGGAGTAGTAAAGGGCTAAGAGAGGCTACTGTAGGGGGGACTGTACCTCTACCTCTACTTCTGGCGGGTCTTGGTTTTTGTCTATTTTTATGTAGACTTCTCTGCTGGGAGTTCCCAGCGATTTTCCCTCTTTGAGGGCCCAGAATAGCAACGTGGCGTAGGCATTGTCCACTTTTTCCGCACTTCCCACAAACTTCGTTGTGGCTACTTTAACGGGCGGCAACACCTTATCTCCGTTTGGGTCAGGCGTAAACACCTCTACGATCATGTCGCCCCCGTCCTTGCCGTGGAACAAAAGGATTACGTTGGGTTTCAAGTCGTTGAGGAGTGCCGCCCTGTTTTGTACTTTTTTCACTGTGCTGAACCCCCTTATTTCTTGGATTTCTTTTATTTCTACCTTGGCCATGGGGGGCGGTCGGTGGATATATTAATCTATTGTCTTTAAAAGATTGGAGGGTGGGTTAGTCTATGTACGTTGCCTCGCCGCCGCCTTCCGAGGCCGCCGGGCTTATCAATGCCGGAAAGAAGAGGGGTTTAGTCGTTGTTGTCGGCGTCTGTGAGGTTTCTTATTCGGGCAGGGCCGCGGCTTCGCTGGGACCCGGCCGCCGCCTTGTCATAATTAAAAGGGACGGTACCCTGCTGGTGCACGAGGCGGAGAAGGCTCAACCGCGTATCTGGAACCCGCCTGGGAGCTCCACTGCGGCGTATGTAGAGGAGGGGAGGCTTGTGGTTAAGAGTGTCAGGCAGAGGCCTTTTGAGATCGTTAGAGTTGTTTTCCACGCGGTGGATTTCGTGGCGGCTTTTGAAGTGAGCTCGACAGACTTGGTGCTTGTGGGTACTGAGAAGGACCTAGTAGAGGCGCTGGTGAGGAACCCCTCGTTTATTGAAGAGGGTCTGGAGATTGTGGGGGTTGAGGTCCCCGTGGAGGCGGGGCATGTAGACATCTTAGCCAGGGACAAGGAGGGCAGGTATGTAGTTATTGAAGTGAAGAGGGACTTGGCTACACACGAAGCGGTTTTCCAGCTTGCAAGGTATGTCGAAACGTACAAGAGGAAGGGCCACGCGGCTAGAGGGGTGCTGGTGGCAGGCGACATATCGGCATCGGCATATGAGTATTTGAAGAGGTTCGGTTTGCAGTTTGTAAAGGTTAATCCGAGAGAATTGACAGTAGCAACGTATAAATCCACGACTGAGAAGTAAGCTAATACTTCTTCGACGTGGAGGGTATCCAAATCTACTTGTACTTACAATAGTATCTATTGTTATCATTTAAAATCTTTATTATTAATATTTCTTAGTTTTTAGTAATATTACAACTTTGTATAGTTTTATTTTTTCGATAGGAAAAGTAATATCTTAAAATTGCATGTTGTTTTTTAAATACGTATACGTATACATTCGTGTATAGAGTACTGGTTAACCGGGACCAGGGAAGGATTCTCGTGACAGGAAAGGACAGAGACTTAAAGCTTTTGGAGGAGGGGTGGGAGCTTGTTTTTGAGTCCTTTGAGTGGGATGAGGCTTTTGACTTCGCCTTGGAGATGGCAGACGAAGAGATCGTAGAGTGGTATTTTGACGAGGAGGTCAAAAAGAGATTTGCAAAGGGGCTATCTATAGCCGCTTAGAATATCGGTAATAATAGCGGTTGCTCTCAGCGCCATATCGCGGGGGATTACCAGCGGCGGTGCGACTCTTATCGTAGATAGCCCAGCGCCTATAACCGCGACGCCGCGTTTAAACGCCTTCGTTAAAACCTCGTCTAAGTACTTGGCCGGCTTTTTCTTCTCGTCTAGCAACTCGACGCCTATCATTAAGCCGAGGCCCCTAACGTCGTGCCTATCGCCGAGCTCGTTCCTGAAGAATTTTTTCAGCTCCTCCCCGAGCAACTCGGCGTGGTGGAGTAGCTCTTCTTCCTCTATGACTTCTAGCGAGGCGAGGGCGGCGGCCGCGGCTACTGGGTTCCCGCCAAAGGTGTTGGCGTGTGCCCCCCTCGGGAGGGACATAACCTCGGCTTTGCCTATAATGGCGCCGAGGGGTAGCCCCGCGGCTATGGCCTTGGCCGTGGCTATTAAATCAGGCTCCACGCCGAAGTGCTCAATGGCGAACCACCTCCCAGTCCTGCCGAATCCTGTCTGCACCTCGTCAACGGCGAAGAGTATGCCGTGCTCCTTGGTGATCTTCCTAAGCCCCTGCACGAAGTTCTTCGGGGGCACCACGTAGCCGCCCTCGCCCTGCACGGGCTCCATTATCACCAGCGCTACTTCAGAGGGGTCGACGAGCCGGCGGAATATCCAGTCTTCTAGAAACCCTAGGGCGTACTCGCCGCACTCCTCAGCTGTGGAGGCTTTGAAGGGGCAGTGCACGGGGTGGGGGAAGGGCGCGTGGATTATTCCCGGCACTAGGGGGGAGAAGTGGCGCCTGTGTACTGTCTTTGAGGCTGATAGGCTCATCGATCCGTAGGTCCGCCCGTGGAAGGCGCCGAGGAACGCGATGACGTAGGGCCTCTGGCCCTTGAAGTAGCCTCTGGCGATCTTCAAGACGCCTTCAATAGACTCGGTGCCGCTGTTGGTAAAGAAGACCTTCTTCCTCCCCGAGATGGGCGCGATGGAGACAAGCCTCTCGGCCAGCCTCACCGCTACCTCGTAGTAGAAGTCGGTTAGGGAGTAGTGGAGGAAGAGCTCTGCTTGTTTTTTAATGGCGTCGACGACTTTGGGGTGGGCATGTCCTACGTTAGTCACGGCGATGCCCGCGTTGAAGTCTATGTAGAGGTTTCCGTCGACGTCCTCGACCACTGGGCCGTAGCCTCTGGCAATAACGAGTGGGTACCACCTGGCGAATGATTGCATTAACACCTCTTCGTCTCGTTTTACTATTTCACGTGCTTTGGGCCCGGGCGGCTCTACTCTTATTTGCGGCACTTTGTCCGGGTCGATGGGCCAATGCCATTTGGGCATATAGTCTAAATTGCCCTATATATAAAAATACAACGCTATAAGGCGAGAGCAGAGCGCCAAGATATCAGCTGGCTCCTAAATCTTCATGAAATCGGAAACCCAGCCGTCATCATGTATGCGTGTATTTATCTATTTATAAAGACGATGGGTCTCTTCCAGCGTCTTGGGGCCAGCTTATAGTTCTTGGCGTATTTCTTCAAAGTAGCTCTTGTATCCTATTTCCTCGATTTTCTTTATGATGTTTTCGTCGCCTTGTAGGACGATTCTCCCGTCGGCCATGACATATACTCTTGTTGGCTTGATGAACTTCAGTACCCTGGCGTAGTGGGTGGAGAGCAATACGCCGCTTCCTGATGCGCTTAGTCTTGACACCGCTTTGCCCACCGCGGCGATTCCGTCTACGTCGAGGCCGGAGTCGGGCTCGTCTAGTATGACGAATTTTGGGTTTAAGAGGAGGGCTTGTAGAACTTCGGCGCGTTTAAACTCGCCGCCACTGAAGCCGGCGCCTACGCCCCTGTTGAACACCTCAGGCTTGAGGCCCAGCTCGGCCGCCAGCTTCTGGGCCTGGGCTAGCACCTGCGGGTTTGGGTCTGTCAGCTTCTTCCCAGCCCTGATGTTCAGCATGGCTTGTAGCAGGAAGGCGAACCTCACCTCGGGAACCGCTACGGGGGACTGGAAGCCGACGAATATGCCTTTTGCGAATCGCTCCTCGGGGGCGAGGTCTCTTATTGACTCGCCGTCTAGGAGGATGTCGCCGTCTAAGATTTCGTATTTGGGATTGCCTGCTATCGCTTGGAAGAGCGTCGACTTGCCGCTGCCGTTGGGCCCCATCAGCACTACGGTTTCTCCGCTGGAGACCGACAGCGTGACTCCTTTGAGGATCTCCCGGCCTCCCACCGCCACTCTCAAGTTTCTGATCTCGAGCATGTGCATAGGAGAGCTCCGAAATGTGGTTAAAAGTATGTGCCTCGTAAGCCGCTTTTCGACGGGCAGTATGCCAGTGGGTGTCCATAAGTTGCGCCTCACTTGTGGCTATGTAATTTAAAAATGGGTCGAAACAGGGAGGCATGGACAAGTTCGATGTGGCGGTGGGGCTGGCCGTCTTGGTATTTGTATCGCTGATGCTCCACGGGTTTTGGAGCGTGGTATACAACGGCGCCGTCTGCGGCGTGTTGTTGGGATATGCCCTGCTTGGGGTGGTGGCCGGCGGCGCCCTTCTGCTGGGTAGGTGGTACAAGCAACTGGAGACGGTAGGAATAGGCTTGGCTCTGCTCTACCTTTTAGCTATGTGGATTTCGTTTCTAAGCCCCGGCACTCTGCAGTACTGCTAAAGTTTTTAAACTGAGGATAAGAGTGCAGGTAATGCCGACAGATTCTAGTCGCAGGAAGAAGCGAAGGAGGATATTCTTCATAGCCCTTGCCGCGCTTATCTTTGCAGAGACTGGGTACATATTGGGAACAACGGGCTTAATATACCCACTACTAGCCGCGCTTGGCTGGGGCCGCACGGCCTCGGCGGCATTCAGCGATGTCCTCGCCGTTTCTCAAAGCTATGTCTTCTACAATGGCACTATCAAAGGCCCCCTATCGCCGGATAAGTATAACGACGCTTACGTGTACGTAATTAGCTATGCCCCAGGTGTGGTGCTTCCGCAAAACTTGGCAACGCTAATAGCGCTGGACGCCGCCGAGAAGCCTGTATACGTCTTGCCTGTGTCTCAATACAGAACGCCGATAAATCCCGAGGACTTTGTCGACGTTTTGCCGGACAACGCGAAGTACCCGGTTATTCTACTGGTGTATCCGCCAGATAAGGCAACCGCGGTGAGTGCGTGGGTAAGTAAAGTGGCAGGACAAGTGAATGTCAGGCTAGAGCTTAGGGGGGATGTTGTTAAGAGTACGCGGCAGATCTAGCTTTTGACTTGAAATATAATCTCACGTCTAAGTCTGTTGATCTCATCTTGTTAGTGTGGGCTCCACGACGGTGCAGGTGCGGGGCTTTTCATCGTTGAGTATTAGCCGTAGCGCCTCCCTATCTGTAATGGAGCAGTAGTACACAGGCACGCCGAGCTTTGCTATTTCTAGCCCCGCCTCCACCTTTTTCCTTATCCCGCCGGTTACGTCGACGCCGGCTGTGCCCTCCACGTCCAGATCCTCTGTTATCCTCTCGATCTTCCTCGCGCCGGGAGCCCCCGGAGGCGCGGTGTATATGCCGTCGGTGTCCATAAGGAACACCACCGCCTTTGGATTGAACAGCTTTGCGAGCTCCACGGCTATGTCGTCTCCGCTGATGACTGTGTACCCCTCGTCAGAGGGCACGATATCGCCATGGAGGAGGGGGTAGAGGCCGTGGGTGATGGCGTGGCGGATCACCTCTGGCCTTGCCAGCGTCCTTCCCCAGAACACGTCGCTGGGCTCCACGGGCATGGCCGCCACGCCGGCTGAGGCTAACTCGTCCACTACATACGACGTCAGTCTTCTGAGGGCTGCTTTGGTTAGGGCGATGCCGAGTGGGGTGAGGCCGAAGGCCTTGACGTGTGGATGGGCGAATGAGCCAGCGCCGTGTATCAGAGCCGCTGGGCGCCCCCTCAGCTCGGTTGCCGCCGCGGCGATGCGCCCAGGCCTATATGTGTGGGGCTTCGTCTTGTCGGTGATGGCGCTACCTCCGAATTTGATTATGTGCATCAGTACTGTCTCTTTAGTATGAAGTTTAGCAAGTCTCTCAGCGTCTTGTTGTTTGGGATTTTGGCCAAGTGGCGCTCGGCCTCCTCTCTGTAGCGGTCGGCGAGGCGGAGGGCCTCCTCCTTGGCTTTGGCCTCGTCGAGTATCTCCACGGCTTCTTTCACCTCGGCATCTCTCATACTGTCTATTCTGAGAATTGACAGTAGCCTCTCCCTCTTGTGGGGCGGTAGCTTGGAGAGGGCTATTGCCACAACGGCGTTGCCCCGCTTGTGCTCCTTTATGTCCTTGCCTATCTCCTTGCCGAATTTCTTGGGATCACCGTATATGTCCAACACGTCGTCGATTATCTGGAAGGCTATTCCCGCGTTTAGGCCGAAGTTCCAAGCGGCTTCTGCAAGGTCGCCGTCGTCGCTTACTGACAGAACCCCCCACTTAGCCGCGGCCGCAATCAACACGCCGGTTTTCAAAGACACCATCTTGACGTAGTCGTCCAGCGTCACCTCCTTCCACCTGGCCTTGGCGAAGTAGGGGTCGCTCCTGCCGGCGCATTCGAAGAGGATGTCTAGCCTCTCCCCCTCGTCTATTGCCTTTATCACCTTGGCCACCTCCCTGGCGAATACCAGCGGCTTAGGCGTCTCCAGCACGGCCTCCTCTATCGCCTCCCTGTACCAAATGCCTATTAGGATGGCGGCGTTGTCGCCAAAGGCCTTCCGCACTGTGGGCATTCCCCTCCTGACATCTCCCCTGTCAATAATGTCGTCGTAGATGAGGGAGTAGTTGTGGATAAGCTCCACGATAGCCGCCGCGGGGAGGGCGGGCTCCCACCTCCCCGACACCGCCTCCGCAGTGGCGAGGGTAAGGAGGGGCCTAAGCCTCTTTCCGCCTGTCTTTAACTGGTAGAGCACCGCCTCGTGGAAGTCGTCTGCTAGATCTATGGCGAGGTAGCGCTCCAAAGCCTTTTCTATTTCCTGGCCGTATTTGGCGTGTAGGGCCGTTAAGACGTCCATGACGCTGGAAACCAATATATATTAAAGCAGTAGCCCTGCTATGGATCTCTACCTCTTTATCGTTCCGTCTATCGTTGCTCTCGCCGCCGTTGCTTTAAAGAAGAGCTACCTAACCTTGAGGGGCGCCACCTCCGCCGTCTTCGTCGGCTCGGCGGTTGCGGTGGCCGACGTTAGGCTCTTCGCGCTCCTCGCCGTTTTTTTCATAACCTCATCCGCCTTCACGAAGTTGAGGGGGGAGTGGAAGAGGAGGATGGGGCTCAAGGACGTCTCGGGGCGTTCTCTCAGGCAAGTAGTGGGGGTAGGGGCGCCTATTGCCCTCTTCGCCGTTCTCTACATAGCGACTGGAGATCCGAAAATGGTGGGGGCCGCCGCCACGGCGGTGGCAGTGGCGACGGCGGATACGTGGGCCAGCGAGATAGGCGTCGCGTATGGCGGGGTTCCGAGACACGTCTTAGCTCCGTGGCGGCGCCTGCCCCCGGGGGTCTCCGGCGGCGTTACCCCCATAGGCGTGGCGGCCTCTGCCCTAGGCGCGGCGTTTATAGCTATTCTCTCCGCGGTGTTGGGCGTGGCAAAGGCGCCGATCCTCGTGGCATTGCTCGGGTACTTGGGCGAGCTTCTAGACAGCGTATTAGGGGCTACGCTTCAGATTAAGTACCTGTGTAAAGATACGGTCACGGAGGCGCCGGCCACGGGCTGTGTAAAACGCGGATTCCTGACAAACGAGTCCGTAAACCTGATCTCCGGGCTCGTAATGGGCTTTGTATATACGCTTCTCTCCTAAAAGGGGTCGTACGCGGTTTCGTAGGACGCCCTAGCTCAAGTCTTTGCGACCTACTTAACGTGCCTGTGTCGCCCTAATTGTATAAATAACCAGTATGGCTTAGATAGGTAGTGAGAGTTCACGTGGAGGAGTTTCAGGTCAAGACCCGCGCCCAAGAGGAGATTGTGGTGATAACGTCTCAGGTAGAACAGGCAGTGGAGCGAAGCGGTGTGAAGAATGGTATTGTACTTGTCTACGCCCCGCACGCCACTGCGATAATTACGGCAAACGAAAACGAGCCTAGGCTTAGGGAGGATGTATTAGGGAAAATACGCACGCTGTTTCCAAGAGGCGCCGGCTATAAACACGACGAGATCGACGACAACGCAAACGCGCATCTGGCAAATATATTTCTCGGCTTTCACATAGTGATGCCTGTGGTGGGCGGCAAGATTAGGAGGGGGACTTGGCAGGAGGTGATGCTTATAGAAATGGATGGCCCCCGCACCCGCCACATCGTGGTGATTGTGCTCGGCGAATAAAAAATCCACGTCCATTACAGGTATATTTCAGGACACGGTATATTACAGTATGGTGAATATAAGCCGAGGGCTTAAATTTCTCCGAGGGGAAAAACTCATGAATCTGCGCTTTAATCTGTCTGACTTCAAGTCGGTCCTCAAGACGGTATACCTCGGCATGCAGAAGATCGTATCCGAGGCCAGGGGGTCATGTGTGTCGTTCACGCCCCGCAAGGTCCTCGAATTCGGGGGCGTGGACACCACGGCGCCGGTAGCGCTGACTCTAGTCAAGCACATCTTGGAAAAGCTAGTAGAGGCGGGGTACCTCCAGAGAGACGACTCAAGGGCCAGGACTAGGTATATACTATGTAGGTACTCTCCGCTGTGGGAGAAGCTCAGGAACAAGGAGGCAGAGGCACTTCAGCTAATGGAGGTGGCCACCGCGGAGTAGGGGTGGAGAAGGGCTTCCTCCGCCGCCTGTTGCAGGAGCTGGGGGCTGAGGAAAACGACGTAGTCTATGTAGACGACCTCGTCGTTAAGGTAGATGGCTCTGCGTCGACTACCTCTAGGCTCCCCTTCCAGACGTGGGAAGACTTCGGGTGGAAAAACGTCGCCTCCGCCCTCAGCGATCTGCGAGTCAAATTCGCAGAGCCCCTCCTCATGCTGGTCTCCGTCACGGCGCCCTTCATGGACGTGGCGGAGGAGATAATAGAGGGTGTGAAGGCGGCGGCAAGGCGCTTCTCCTTGCGCTACGTAGGCGGCGACCTAAACGAGGGGGTTGAGGCAGTTGTCGACGTGGTCATGGTGGGGAGGGCCCCCGCAAAGATCGGCAGAGTGCCGAACCCTGGCGACCTCCTCATCACGATACCCCTCTTCGGCTACACGAGTATCGCGTATAAGTTTTGGCCTGCGGCCGCTCATCCAACCGTGAAGAGGGGGGTTGAGATGTTAAAGAGGCCTGAACCTACCTGGCCTCTGCCTCTGCTGGAATGCGTAACCGCAAGTATGGACTCCAGCGACGGGCTCGCCGATGTCCTCTGGGCTATGGCGAAGGGTGTGGACATAGTAGTAACGCAGCTACCCACTACTGACGACGTAGAGGCATTCGCCGAGGACCGCCAGCTTGATCTAGAGGAGCTGGTGTTCAACGGCGGGGAGGAGTACCTCCCCGTATTTGCCATAAGGCCCAACTGCGAGGTGAAGCCGCCCTACGTCGCCTTCGCGGAAGTAAGGCCAGGTCAAGGGAACGTCTGGTGGCGGGACAAGCCCCTCCCGTGGCGGGGGTGGTCGTACTTCCGGCGCGGGTGAACTCTTAATGTGTGTAAAAAGGACAGTGATGTGTGTGGTGGGCGATATTCTTCGCTGCGGTGACCGCCACGTTGCTAGTCCTAGTAGGGGTTTTTGTAGTACTTGCAGACGCCTATAAAGAGGCGCTTGAGGCGTACCGCCTTGCAAAATTCGCCCTCGACGAGTGGACCTCCCTTGTAGAGAGTCTCAACGCATCGGTGTGCCAAGGCGCCGAGGAGCTGGCCAAGAGGGCTCTAGCCGATCTCAACATCTCCCACTACCGCGAGCTAGGCCCCCTCTTAGGCAAAGCGCTTGAAGAGACTAGGCAAAAAACGCTGTTACGGAAGCTAAACTACAGCTGGGCCTTCGAGGGAGATGTCTTCATCTGGAACGTTACAGTCAAGTGGCACAACGTGCGCCGGGCAGGAGGCGCGGTTAACTGGCTTAGGCCATCTGAGCTGATAAACGCGGCTGAGTCCATAAAGGGAACCAGCTTCGACTTGACTTACTACACAGTGGAGGAGGCGCTGGCCCCACACGTGCCTAAAGGCGCCGTCTTGTATGGCGTTGTATACGGCCGCCTCTACGGCAACAGGAGCTACAGCGGCTTCCTAATAGGGGAGTACCGCCTATGGGACAAGACCCCGCTTAGATGTACAGGCGGCCGCCTCGAGGCGGCATTCTCGGCTGACCACTACGCCACTTTGGTTATAAACAGCACCGCGCCCTACGTCGACATATACGAGGAGGTGTACATAGAGCGCTAAAAGCTTAAGATTGTCCCGTCTCGTCTGGCCACCAACACCACGGCATCTCTCCTCTTTGAAAAAATGCCACTCTCCACAACACCTGGCACAGCTTTTAGCCGGTCCTCAGCAGAGGCGTCAAGGGGGCCGGGCGGAGTCCAATCAACTATGTAGTTCCCGTTGTCAGTTACCACGGGCCCCAGCTTCCCCTCGCCGGTCCTCAGCCGGGCGGAGCCGCCGAACTCCCTCTCAATCCTCCTAGCTACGAAGCGCCACGCCCAAGGCACCACCTCAATAGGCACGGGGCTGGCCTTTGGGATCCTCTCCACGAGCTTGTGTTCCTCTATCAACACGACGAACATGTCAGCGGCGTAGTCTACGATCTTCTCTCTGAGAAGCGCCCCACCCCTCCCCTTGAGGATGAGCTTATCTCGCGTCACCTCGTCGGCGCCGTCAACGGCTAAGTCAACGTGGTCAACCGCCCACATGGGCCTAAGCGCATTGCCGAGCCCCACCTCCTGAGCCAATATTTCACTATCAACGGAGGTGGGGACTAGGACAACCCCATCAATTCTGGCCTCTGCCAGGGCCTTTATGAACTCCCGAGCCGTCGTCCCGGAGCCCAGCCCCACCACCATTCCTGGTTTCACCAACTTCACAGCTTCTCTAGCCAAAGTAGCCTTCGACATGGAGATGCGAAAAACCAGGTTTTTAAAAACGGGCTACGGGAAGGCCTCTGCCGTGACCAATGCCCTCAGCACATCGCGTATACTTACCACGCCGATCACTCTGCCGCCCTCCACCACCGGTATGTGCCTAATGTTCTTCTCAATCATCTTGGCAGCTGTTGCTATCACTGTGTCGTCAGGAGAAGCAGTTACCAAGTTTTTTCTAGCCACCCGCTCAAGAGGTGTCTTGAAATCCACTTCCTCGGCCAGGAGTCTCACGATGTCGCGCTCTGTGATAATGCCGACGGGACTACCTGTTCTGTCTACCACAACGACGCTCCCCACGTTAGACGCGTACATCTTGGCAACTGCGCACTCGATGGGCTCGTCGGCATAGCAGTAGACAAGGTGGTCCCTTCTTACAAGCTCTCTAATCTTCATTGTAAAGATCTACGTGAGGGTTTATAAGTATTACCAAGTTAAACGAGTATACCTAGATAGAACATAAAAATTATTAGAGCAAACTCACTGAGGTCTGTGATACTACTTGAAATAGACATGGGGAAGAACAAAGTTGAGAAACAAGAAATAGACGCCTCGGGGCCGCTGGAAGCCGCTATTACGATCCACAAAAAATACGAGACGTGGCGCCTTGATCCGCTATCCCCAGAAGCCCCTATAGTCTTCGGCATGGGCCCCTTCGTCGGGGGGAAGCTCTACGGCGTCCACCGCCTCATCTTCGTCTTCAAAAGCCCGCAGACAAAGACCCTACACGTTTCGGCCCTAGGAGGCGCCGCATACAAGGCAATGGGCATGGGCGCCCAGGCGGTGGCCATAAGAGGGAGGGCCGAGAAGCCCACCGCTGTTTTTATCGCAAACGGCCAAGTGGAATTCGCCGAGGTTAAGCCAAGCGACGCCTACAACCTGATCAAAGAGCTCTACGAGACGCGCAGAGATTTCTTCATACAAAACGACGCAAGAGCCCTCGTGGTGGGCCCCGCCTCGTGGACGACGTACAACGGAGCCATTGTTTCTGTAGATATAGACGTAAAGAAAGGGGAGTTTCGGCTGGGAGCGGAGGACTTCGCCGCCAGGGGAGGTCCCGGCACGGCGCTGGCCCAAGGCCACAACGTCGTAGCCATCGTGGTAGGCGGCCCCAAGAAGCCGCTTTACGAAAAAGCGGCGGACGCAGAGGCGATAAACCAGCTTTTTAGGCAGAGGCTCGGGAAGCCCTACCTAGACGTGCTTAACGAAAAGACCGTGAAGTACAGATACGACCCCAAGATAGGGACCGGTGGCACCTTCGGCGTCAACTACCCCCACTACCGCGACTTGCTCCCCCTCTTCGGCTACAAGTCGATATACATGCCGAAGGAGGAGAGGATCAAACACGCCGACCTCGTCCTAGAGCTGTTTTGGAAGCCGTTCCAAGTGGAGGTTTTCGAAAAGGCAAAAAGCTGGTACAACTGCGGCGAGCCCTGCCCCGTCGTGTGCAAAAAGGTGTGGAGAGGGAAAAAGGTCGATTATGAATCATTCCACGCCGCGGGGCCCTTCATAGGCAACTACCTACTCCAAGAGGCCGTGCCGGTTGTGGACGAGATAGACAAGCTGGGCCTAGACGCCATAGAAATGGGCCACGTCATCGCATGGCTTTTCGACGCCGTTTACACGGGTCTGCTTAAGCCGGAGGAGGTGGGCCTCGACGACGTGCCGGCCTTCGACCCGTCCAGCTTCGACCCGGTTAAGGACTCGAGGAGAAACGCCAAGCTCGCCCTAGCGTTGGTGAGGAACTTCGTCAACAACTCCACCGACGTCCTGGCGCTTGTGGCCAAACACGGCATTAGAAAGGCGGCGCGGGAGCTGGAGAGGCGCTATGCGGACAGGGTAAGGGAGAGGGGGGTCCGGTTCAGGGACTTAGCCGTATACGCCGCATACGGCGCCGAGGGGTACATGACCCCCAACTTCTACTGGGCGCCCGGGCTAGTCGCCCCCATGTACGTGCTGGGCAGGTACTGGACGAACTACAACCCCACCTTTATGTCCCCCGAGGACTTCGCCAAGACCTCCTACGAGAGGGCGGTGGCCGAGGCGCTGGTGGACAACGCCGGCATTTGCCGATTCCACCGGGGCTGGGCAGAGCCCGTGCTCAAAGAGCTGTACCAGCTTGTCGGCGCCCGGCCCCCCGCCGCTCTCTACCGCGAAATCGCCTACTACGCAAAGCTCTCAGGCGCAGAGCCTATGCCATGGGAGTCCAAGAGGACGCGGGACTTAGTCTCCGCCCTAGCCAAGGAGCTGGGGAGCAAGGAGTGGAGGTTCGAAGACTACGACGACTACTACGAATGGTGGATTAGGTTCAAGGAGGCACTGGATAAGTTAATACTTGCCTAGTGTCGAAACAAATTTCTTTGATAATCTAACGTTAAAAAAAGGTGGCTTACAAAGCCTCCCATGACTAACCCCCAATTAGCCACAATGGTGCTAATAACAGTGCTAGGTATAGTGGCCTCCGCCCAATTGGTTAGTGCGCAGAGCGCTCCCAGCTATAGCTGGAACTGCCCAGAGACACCTATATATGGTAATAGCCCCTTTGTGAATACCAAAGAGTTGGGGGATGGATCAGTGTATCTGTTATAGTATGTCCTCAAAAACAGTACTATGTCTACTACGCAAACGACGGCACGTACAGGTGGGTTTGGATCCAACTTATGCGGGTGAATAGCGTGCCAAATACTTCCAATGGTTGGAAGCATACTACTGGCGGGATTGTGAAGGACAATGCTGTACCTACGCAGAGGGCTCGACACATATGCGCCTCATGGTACTCCTTAGATCTCAATTCTCAGTACTTAGTATATACGCTTTCTAGTAACTGCGTATACGGCCCCGCGATACCCGGCTCCACAGTTCCTAACAGCGGAGAATATAATGTGGGGACGGTAACAAGGACTGTGACATTTAGTGTAAGCGCACAGGGTAAAGATCAAAGTGGTTCCGTTACCTTTTCACTGACCGAAAGTATTCCTAGGATACAAGTGTCGCTGAATGTATTAGACGCAAGATCGGTTGAGTGGAGACAGTACATATACGACGGAGGCGATAGCTCCCTAGGAAATTCCTGGGGGTCAATGTCGTGGGATTGGATGTACGCTCTTACAGTTCTAGCAAAGCCTAACAGCAACTTTTACTTAGGCGTATTAGGACAGGCTAGCTTCTGGAAGTGTAAGTTGTGGTGTCTATCAGTGGAGTATGACCAACCATTTGCAGCATGGTTTGTAAAGCCATGAAATTGAGGAAGTTCTACGTAGTAGTCGCGGTTGTCCTCGCCTTGGTAGTGGGTATACCTGCCTCTATCTATTTCGTGCTGAAGCAACCGCCTGGGGTGAAAACAACAGTAGATGTCTTTGCTTGCGACTTGGCTAATGAGTCAGGCATGTTGATGCTCAAAAAGCCGTGCGAAGGCAACTATGTCAAGGTGGCCAGCTTTGTGATCAACAAGACCTACCTCAAGTACGAGATAGCCGATCGGCTGAAGCTAGAGACCACAGCAGAGGACATATGGTTGGGCATGACCACCGTGGATGAGGTAGTTAACGGCAGGAGCAGGGAGTTCAGAGTAGGAAACGAGACGTATAGTAAAGCGCCTGAGAACTGGGTTCCGCCCCCGTTCCGCGCCGCACTTGCCAGTTTAGTAAAGAAATACCCGTGGCTCTCCGAAGCCTACATAGTAAACGGCGGGATTTTCAGAGGCAAGGTATTTGAGCCAGAGGCAAATCAAACAGTGATAGGATTTGTGTTCAGCGCCCTCCAGCCCTTCTGTGGCAAATCCTTCGATACCGGCCCTGGCGGCGGCATAATAAACAGATATGACGGCTGTTGGTTCACCGCGCTCCTCCTCATCAACAGGATGCGGCTAGTAGTATTCGACGTGAGCTTAGAGCTAGTTAACATAGACAACGCGCTTGAAATACAGGAGAGAGGCGGCGAGATAAAAATAGGGGGTGGCGCAGTGGGTATGCTAATGAAGGCTGTAAACAACGCCACTAGGCTTTTAGAAGAGGCGCTGGCCAAGTGAATTTAATGGGGGTGCCTCGGCTCGTGGACTAATTCCGGCGGGAACTCCGCCAGCTCTCCCCTTCTGAGCTTTTCCAAGGCTTCCTTCAGAGTGGCCCCATCTGCGAGGTATATACGCACCCCCCGGCTTCTCAGCGCCTGGTACGCCGGCCTCCCAATCTCCTTGGTGATCACCACGTCGGGCTTCAAGGCTACGATGGCCTCCCACCTGTGCCGGAAGCCCCGCATAACCTCCTCGTTCGTAAGAATCTGTACCCCGCCGTCTGTCACAACAGCGAAGTAGGGAGCTTCGCCGAACTCCTCAGACACAGGCGACTCCAACCCCCTCGGCTCTTCCACGGGCACCAATATGCGCATGTCGTCGTAGCGACATGTAGCTATAGATATGCTATTTGGCGCCATGTGAAATACATTTAGCTTTCTAGCAAAAAAGATAAGGTTAAATATACAGCTTCAATACATGCCGATGATAGAAATTAGGTTTCACGGACGCGGAGGCCAAGGAATGGTCACAGCGGCCCAGGTGCTGGCTACTGCCGCCATAATAGAGGGAAAATACGCCCAAGCATTCCCCGAGTTCGGCCCCGAGAGGAGGGGAGCCCCCGTTAAGTCCTACCTCCGGATATCCGACAAGCCGATATACACCAGGGAGCCAATACTCCGCCCAGACGTAATAGTTATAGCGGACCAGTCCCTGTTCAGAGCCGAAAACCCGCTGGAGGGCTCCAAGGAGAACACAATACTGGTGGTAAACGGCGCCTACAAGACCCCCCTAAAGACTTATTACGTTGATGCAACTTCGCTCTCGATGAAAATCCTGGGAAGGCCGGTAGTCAACACCGCCATGATAGGCGCCGTGGTCAGAGCCACGGACCTAGTAACCCTCAGATCCGTCGCAGAGGCCTTGAAAAAGTTCTTCACCGGCAGGCTCTACGACCTCAACATAAAACTGGTAGAGACGGCATACCAAGAGACAGCGGAGATATGACCCTCTCCAAGGCAACAGAGCTCCCAATCGGCGCCGTAGTAACGGAGCCGGGGTCAACACGCCGCAACATCACCGCCGGCTGGCGGGCGTTGCGCCCCGTCATACACGACGACAGGTGCGTAAGGTGCCAGCTCTGCTGGCTCTACTGCCCCGAGGGCACCATCGTCGAGTTGAAGGGCATATTTAAAGTGGGCAACAGGACATACGACACGAAATACGAGATAAACTATGACTACTGCAAAGGTTGCGGCATCTGCGCAAACGAGTGCCCCACGAAAGCGATAGAAATGGTGCCAGAGACATGATGCAGGTCCAAAAAACCAAACACATAGAGGCCCTTACAACCAACTACGCCGTGGCATACGCCGTAAAGGCGGCGGACGTAGACGTAATTGCGGTATATCCCATCACGCCGCAGACCACCATCGTTGAGAAGATCTCCGAATTTGTCGCAAACGGCGAGCTAAACGCCGAGCTCATCCACGTAGAAAGCGAGCACTCCGCCCTCTCCGCGGTGGTGGGCGCCGCCGCTACGGGGGCCAGGGTCTTCACCGCCACCTCCAGCCAAGGCCTCGAGCTGATGCACGAGGTGTTGCACATCGCCGCAGGTATGAGGCTACCGATTGTGATGGCGGTGCCCTCTAGGACCCTATCAGCGCCGATTAGCATACACGGCGACTACAGCGACTTGATGAACGCAAGAGATACAGGCTGGGTCATCTACATCGCCGCCTCGGCCCAAGAGGCATACGACACGGTGATACAAGCGTTCCGCCTTGCAGAGTCCGTGTCACTACCCGTGATGGTGTCCTACGACGGCTTCCTCATGTCCCACACAGTGGAGCCGGTGGAGCTCAACGACGAGGAGGAGGTAAGGAAGTTCCTCCCCCGCGCCGTGAGGCCCTACACCCTAAACCCCAAGCGGCCAGTCACTATGGGCCCACTGGCGTCGCCTGACTGGTACTACGAGTTCAAATACCAGCAAGTCTTGGCGTTGAAAGAGGCCTACAAGGTTGCTAAGGAGGTGGACTCCGAGTACGGCCGCCGCTTCGGGAGGAGCTACGGCGTCGTCGAGACCTACCGCATGGAAGACGCCGACTACGCCATTGTGGCCTACGGCGGAGCCTCATACGGCAACGCCCGGGCCGCGGCGGACCTAGCCAGGAAAAGGGGCATCGCCGCAGGCGTGGTACGCGTGAGGCTGTACCGCCCCTTCCCCACAGCCGACGTCCTCAAGGCCCTCGACGGCGTTAAGGCCTTCGCCGTGGTGGACAGGGCAATAATGTTCGGCAGCCCCGCCGAAGGTCCCCTATACAAGGACATAGCCACAGCCATGTACATGCACGGGATCGACAAGCCAGCCCTCGGCGTCATACACGGCATAGGACAGCGGACTATGTACGTAGAAGACATGTACAAAATATATACCATGCTGAGAGAAAACCCAAGAAAAGAGGTGGTATTCCTGGGGGTGAGGGTATGAAGGTCTACTACAAAACCTTGAAAGATCTGCCGCGGGAGGAGCTCTTCGCGCCGGGTCACAGGATGTGTGCTGGCTGTGGCGCGGCGATCGCCATGAGGTGGATTACCAAAACGATTGGCCCAAACGCCATAATTGCCAACGCCACCGGTTGCGTCGAGGTGACGACTACGCCTTACCCCGAGACGGCGTGGATGCACCCCTATATCCACGTCGCCTTTGAGAACTCCGCCGCTGTCGCCTCCGGCGTGGAGGCGGCGATAAAGGCGCTGAGGAGGAAAGGCCTCTGGGACGCCGGAGATACCAAGGTGGTCGTCATCGCAGGAGACGGCGGGACCTACGACATCGGCCTCCAGTCCCTCAGTGGGATGCTGGAGAGGAGACACGGCGTGTTGTACATACTATACGACAACGAGGCCTATATGAACACGGGTATCCAGCGCTCGGGCTCTACACCTAAGTTCAGCTGGACCACGACGACGCCGGTGGGCACGGCTGTGAGGGGGAAGATCCAGTGGAAGAAGGACATAATGGGCATCGTGATGGCGCACAGAGTGCCCTACGCGGCGACGGCCTCTATATCTCATATACTGGACATGGTTAACAAGATCAAGACGGCGCTGGAGTACACCTCGGAGGGGCCCACGTTCTTGCACATCTTTGCGCCGTGTGTGCCGGGCTGGCGGTACCCAGAAAACAAGACGGTGGAGGTGGCCAGGCTAGCAGTGGAGACGGGCTACTTCCCCCTGTACGAGTGGGACCACGGCAAGCTGAAGCTCAACCCGCCCAGCAACGCCCACCTAGACAAGTCGAAGAGGAGGCCGTTGAAAGAATACCTAAAGCTCCAGGGAAGGTTCGCCCACTTGACAGACGAGGAGATTGCCGAGCTGGAAAAGGAGCTAGACGCCTATTGGGAGTACCTGGGCAAGTTGGCGCAGCTCTAGCTTTTTAAAGCTCTCCCGGTATTATACGTATACTGTTGATGTTTTAGGTATTAACTAATTGCTGGGGTTAAAAAATGGGCGTGTCCAATTCTCATGAATAAACTCCTAATCACGTTAGCACTGGCAACACTAGCTTTGGCGGCCACCACTGTGGTAATACCCCCAATGGCTAAGCTTGAGCAAATTGCTTACAAAGTTGAGGAGACTACCTTGAAGATACAGGGAGCTGGCTTCGCCACGCTTGCCAAGCCGTACGTCACTCCTGGTGAGGGCTACGTCTACGCCGGCATGAGGATTGAGTTCCTGGGCGCCTACCCCTCTATCCAGGTCGGGGCAGACGGCCAGCTCAGCAAGACCTTCGATCAGAACGGCTTCGTGTCGACCGTCTACGTCGGCCCCGACGCCTCTAAGGTGACGCTCGTCAACACGGCCAAGGAGCCCGTCGAGGTGAAGGTGAGGATCACATACACCTACGTCAAGGCCTCCTACATCTCGCTGAGCGGCGATGCTGTGGTGGAGGTAAACGTGCCTGACGGCAAGCTGGCCCAGGGCTTCAACGCAATGGCGAGGCTCACCATAGAGCCCTATGCCCCCTTCGTGGTGAAGGCGGTGGAGAGGCCAGACGGCACCCCGGCCACAGTGTACAGGGTGGAGCCCAAGGTTGTTGAGATAAACACCCCGGGCAAGTACAAGATAACGATCACCCAGGGCGCCGCCCTTCCGGCGGCGATGCTGGTGAAGAGCCTCTCTAAGCAGACGGCAACCGTCACAGCCGGCGGCGAGTTTGCAGTGACCGGGGCAGAGGTGGGAGTCCCCCAGGGCTGGAAGTTGCTGGGCTATGCGGTGTTTGCCTACACCGCTGACGCCAACTTAATAGGCAAGGAGGTCACTGGCGATATAAAGATAGACGGCGGCTTGGTGGACACTATCACTGACGTGAACCAAAACATCATCGTGAGGAGTGTCAGCTATCTGGTGCCTCCTGTCTGGAACTTCAATATTAGGTACAAGATAGCGCTCGTATACGGCGAGCAGTTCAAGGTCTCCACCACTCTGCCCAGCACAGTTAATGTGATTTACATCCCGCTGGTGTACAGAGAGGCACAAGTCAAGTGGTTGCCCGACCGCGCCCTGGTTAACGTCACTGATGTTGACGTGGCGGACGGCCAGTGGACAGCTGTGGTGTTGCAGCTACCCGAGCTGGCCAAGATAGTGTCGATACGCACTCCGGGCAACGCGATGATCTCCAACGCCACCGACGTCAGGCTGGTGTGGGGCGGCGGCCTTAGGGCAGTCTCAATCTCGCCAGACGGGAGGCAGGCATACATAATCGCCCAACTCGGCGACACGAAGGAGACCGGCATGTACACTTTCATGATAAACTGGAAGCCCATGCGGATCCCCGTCATTGACACTAAGGGCAGAGCCGTGGGCGACCTCTCAGCCTCTGCTGACAAGTTTGACGCCTCCGCCTCAGTTGGATACGTCGAGGTGAAGGTGTACAAGCCCGAGCCCTTTGCCCTCGACATAAGCTACAAGGGCATCCCGGCGGCCCACGTGGAGGTGAACTCCCTGGTGGAGAAGCCACAGGCCGTGACCCTCGGCATATACACAGTCAAGGTTGTGGTGGTCGGGGCGTTGAACCAGCCCATAGCCCAAGCCTCCGTGTCACTTGAGGGCTTCCCGGCCTCTGGAAAGACGGACGGAGCTGGGTCGCTGGTGTTCCAAGATGTGTTGGAGGGAACTTACAAGATAAATGTTGACATCGGTGGGAGGGTCAAGGTAAGCGAGGTCATAGAGGTGAGGGGCGACACCGAGAAGATAGTCAAGACGCCTGTGGTTGCGATAGTGGGCGGCGTGCCGATAACCACTCTCGATGCCATAGCCACGGCAGGTGGCTTGTCCGCGGCTGGGCTATACTTCGCGTTGACGAGAAGGAAGGAGTCAGTCGCCGAGGTAGAACAGATATAATTTTTCTCCCCAATCCTCTTTTTAAACAGTTCGTTTTTCTATGTGCACATCAGAACTTTTATAGATGAAAGGGGCGAGCCCATAGCCCGCATTGTATCGGAAGACGGCACTCACGTAGTCTCGGTAGACGTCTTTAAGGAGCTGGAGAAGCCCCCGGAGGGGGCGGAGGTTTTGGAAATAGCTGGGAGGTACAAAGTATATGTAAAAAGGAGGCCCTTCCTAAATGGCCAGTGTGAGTTTGTGTATTTCCAGTTCCCCCAGGGGGTTCAGCTAATCAACGCGAAGTATGTGGGGCCGGACGACCCCGACGTAGTGATACCGGAACTACTGAAGGCCGCTGAAGAGGAGGCTTAGAAAAACTAACATAGCCACCACCATCAGCGCGATTACTGCCAGCTCTTTCTTCGTCGGCTTGTTATACCCGGGCGGGGATCGCTTGAGTAGGGCGTAGTAGGTTAGAAGCAGCAGTGCTAAGTACACAACCGTGGCCAAGGCGACGGCTATGTGTTCCATAGGTGATAGTGCTCAGTTTTATAATTACACGTCGGGCTGTGGGTGTGATAGTGTTTCATCTTCACCTGTATCAGCCGCAGAGGGAGGATCCTTGGCTGGAGATTATACTACCGGAGCCCTCTGCCTCTCCGTATAGGCACTGGAACGAGAGGGTCTCACGGGAGTGTTACGAGCCTAACGCGGAGCTGGGCAACTACCAGTGGGTGAGCTTCGACGTAGGACCTACGCTGATGAGCTGGCTGAGGGCAAACAAGCCTCTGGTCTACAAGGCGCTTTTCGAGGCAGATAAGGCGGGGCTGGAGAGGTGGGGCCACGGAAACGCACTTGCTCATCCATACTACCACGTAATCCTCCCGTTGGTCTCCCGGCGGGATCGGGACATCCTCGTCTACTGGGGGGTGGAGTACTTCAGGAGGGTGTTTAAGAGGAGCCCCGAGGGGATGTGGCTCCCCGAGATGGCGGTGGATCTCGAGACCTTGGAGGTGTTGGCGGACAACGGAGTTACGTACACAGTCCTCACCCAGAGCCAAGTAAAGGGGCGCCTCGCAGGCGGGCCCTACAAGGTGGTTCTGCCTAGCGGGAGGAGCATTGCGGTTTTCGTCCGCGACGAGGCGTTGTCCAATGCCCTCGCCTTCTCGGGCTTTGAGAGATTTGGGGAGATGCTGAGAGGCGTCTCGGGCGACGTCGTCGTTGCCCTCGACGGTGAAACCTTCGGCCACCACATAAAGGGAGGGGACAAGATGCTTGCCCAGTTTATACAAGCCAATAGGGACCGGCTGGGCAACCTCGGAGCCTTGTACGAGAAGGGCTACAAAGGCGAGGTGGAGATTGTGGAGAGGACCTCGTGGAGTTGCCCCCACGGCCTTGGGAGATGGAGCTACGACTGCGGATGCGACGGCCCGGCTCCTTGGAGGGAGCCTCTGAGGAAGCTCATAGACTGGGTAGGCGAGGTTGTGGATAAGGCATTTGTGGAGAGGCTGGGCGATAGGGGGTGGGCGCTCCTCAGGGAATACATAGCAGTGGTGCTGGGCGGCAGCAACGATGGGTACACCGCCGAGGAGCTCAAGTTGCTGGAGGCGCAGCGGGCTAAGCTGGCGGCTAATACAAGCGATGCGTGGTTCTTCGCCCGGGTCGGCATTGAGTTCGGCATAGCTGTTAAGTGGGCGCTCAGGTCGCTAGAGCTAATAGAAGATAAAGCCGTGTTAGGGGAGTTCTTCAACCGGCTCAGGCAGATAGCTGTAGACGGGAAGACCGCTATGGCCTTCTGCCCAGGCGTCAGAGGGCCGTTGCTAGCCGCCGCCATGTACCTAGCCCTATCTACTGCCGGGGCTCCGCAAGAGCGGATTGGGCCGTACATAGTAAGACCTATCAACGACGAGTTTGAGATAGTGGATAGCAGGATTAGAGAAGTGTATAGATTCAGACACGACTTATTATGGGGAAGAACTGAAAGTTTATAAATGGGGACCCGTTTGACGCCATGAGACTCGCCGCTAGCTATGTTCCCATTTTAGTTGCCCGTATTGGGTCGGGGGCCTCTGCGTTTCTGGTAGTCAAGCTGGCAAGCGGGGGCGCCGTGGAGGCGGGCTTCGTCCTCGCCGCCTATCCGTTTCTAGAGGCGCTGGGAGCCTTCGTGGCGGGTCGTTGGTCGGATACCCTGGGCAGAAAAACAACGCTGATTATGGGCTACGTGGTGAGGTCGATTGCGATGTTGGCTCTGGCGTGGGCTTTCTACACGCATGAAGCCCCGTGGCTGGAGGCGTTTCTAAACGGGGTAATAGGCTTCACCACCGCGTTTATCCTCACGTCGTCGCTCGCAATGGCCACAGACCTCACAGAGGTGAGAAATAGGGGGCTGGGTATGGGAGGTTTTGAGTTCATAAACCTGGGGAGCTACGGCGTGGGCTACCTCTTGGGCTCTGCCTTGTACTCCATTTTTCAGGACCCATCAGCGTATTTAGCGGTGGCGTTGTTCACCACAGTTGCTATTCCAGTATTCGCAAAGTACATAGAGGAGACGAGACCAGCGGCGCCTGGGGAGGGGAGGCTCTTGCTCTCGGTACTGCCGCCTTCGGCGGTGGCTCTTCTCCCCGTGTGGTTTGCCTTAACAACGATAATAGGGCTTGCGATGTATTCGCCAAGAATTTTAAGAATAGAAGGGGGCAACCTCGGCGTGGCGGGGCACATCGTGCAGATGCTCGGCGGTCACCTGGCAATCGGCCTCTTGTTTATCAGTGCCTTGGCTTTGCTGGGGCTGGGCGCAATATTCTTCGGTAGGCTGGCCGACAGGTGGGGGCGGCTGAAGACCTTTAGGCTGGGGCTGATAGGCGGCCTCCTCGCCCTTGTAACGCTAAACGTTGCGCTACGCCTCAGCCTAGGCGTCGTTGAGGCAGTCGCAATCACGGCCCCCCTGCTGTTCCTAACCTCGGCTATTGGACCCTCGATCTTGGCCATGATCGGCGACGAGGCCGATATAAGGTATAGGGGGACTGTCATGGGGATATACAGCGTTATGCTAGGGCTTGGGATCGGCTTCGGAAGCCTTCTAGGGGGCTTCGTGGCCGCCGCGTTTCCGCAATATGAAATAAACGGGCTAGCCGCCGCGGCGCTCGGCGTATACGCCACAATGGCGGCGCTCCACTTGGTCGTAGCTAACACATCCGCCGGGAAGAGGGGGCTAGCGCTAGAGAAGGGGGTAGCCCCTGAAAAATTATAAAGCTGACACGTGGAAGAGGGCGTGAGGCTCACTCCGGCGCAGAGGCTCGTGTTGTACTACATGGCGTTTGAAACTGTTTACCACGGTAGGGCGTGGTTTACTTTTGAGGATATTAGGGCTGGCACTGGGCTGGCGGTTAGGACTCTTAGGGCGGCGCTGGTGGCTCTGAGGAGGCAGGGGTTTGTGGAGAGTTTTATGGTCCCCGGCATGGGTAAGAAAATGCTTCACAGACTGAGGCTTGAGAAAATACTCCCAGAGCCTGAGCTACAGGGACTATACCTGGTGGACTACTCGGGGGAGAAGCTGACCCCAGACGCAATCTCGGTGATCAGCAGAGCCGAGGTCGTCTTGTACACAGAAAACGTGCCTGTCAAGAAGCTGGAAGGCCTTGCCAAGAGGCTGAAGCCCTTCAAGGGCGAAATCCCCCAGGCCAGCTCCGTGGCGGTGGTCTTCAACTCCCTCCTCGACTGGGACAAGGTGGCGCCCCTCGCCGCAAAGGCTAGGTACATATGCGCCTCCAACGCCCTGGACAAGGCTGTGGGGATCTGCCTCACGTGCGGCGAGGTGGACATAGACCTCAAGACGATCAGGATCAAGACGCCTGGCCCCGACTTGGCAAATCTGCTTGATAAGTACGAGCTGGTCGGCACATTGACAGTACAGGGTTGCGGCGGCGGAAAGGCAGAGCTGGCAGTCCTTAGGAAGAGGTCATAGTTGCTGGAGTAGCGACGAGTATTTGAAAAGGTTGTCCGGGAACACCAGTACGTAAACGCCGTCGCGGCCCGACCTAGCATACACGGCATATACCGCGCCAGAGCTTGGGCCTATCAGCAGTCCGTACTTCTTCGCGAAGTCCCTAACGCCCTGGAGCGCCTCGGCGAGGGAGACGTCGACAATTTCCGCAGGCACTAGGCCTATCCACTTCATGCCGCTCTCCACCCTCCTGATGCCGGGGATCCAGTCCCTCGGCTGGACGGCGATCAGCTTAGCGCCGTACCTAACGCCAAAGTAGAAGCCCAGCGCCGAGGCGTGGCCCGAGGTGCCCACCCCCGCAACGACGTAGTCCGGCTTCTTGCCGATCGAGGACAGTTGCCAGTCGATCTCGGCCGCGGTGCGGAGGTGGGCGACGAAGTTTATGTCGTTGCCGAACTGGTTGGGATGCACGGCCCCCTCCCTGATGTCCTTTTCTAGGTGTTCAAGAGCCTCCACCGTCATGGAGACGTCGAGCACTTGCCACTCGGCCCCCAGGAAGTCGAGGAAGGGCGTCACGTAGCGGCCGGCGGAGGGAAGGTATATCTTGACCTTCTTCCCCAAGACGTTGCCGACGGCGGCCATCGCCACGGCGACGTTGCCGCTCGACACCTCCACCAGCCTGTCTCCCCTAGCCGATTTGAGGAGGTAGTACACCGTGCGATCCTTCACGCTGGCGCTAAAGGGGTTGTACCACTCCAGCTTGGCGTAGGCCTCCCGCGGGCGGTCTGCTATTTTCAGCAGAGGAGTCGGCCAGCCGCCGACGAGGAGGTCGAGGGGGTCATTGAAAACCCTGTTAAGCCTAGGGCTGGGCATAATATCGCCTAGCCGCACCTCCTCCCCCGGCGCAACCTCCCTCTGCAAAAGAACCGAAAAGCACGAGACGTCGTCGCTGTTCGATACCTTGTAAGAGCCCCTTTCTATAAACTCCCGGTAGCGTTCCAGGCACACCCCAGCATGCACCTGCGTAACTCCCAGTTTAAAACAGTTATAGTTTTAAAGTAGGGCGGCAGGTGGCACATGTCTGAAGTTGACGCGATAAGGGGGACATACAGCAATCTCCTCGCTGGCGCCAAGATCGCCCTAATAGTGTCCTCTGGGGTATCGCTGTACAAGTCAATTGACTTAGCCAGACTTCTCATCCGCCACGGGGCCGACGTGCACGTCTTCATGACGCCGAAGGCGGCTCGGTTGGTTTCGCCGCACATGTTTCAATGGGCCACTGGGAGGAGGCCCGTGGTGAGGCTGACTGGCGCGGCAGAGCACGTGGAGATCTGCTCGAAGGCCGACGTGGTGGTCGTGGCCCCCGCCACGGCGAACACCATCGCCAAGCTCTCGCTGGGCATTGCCGACAACGCCGCGTTGACATGCGCCCTGGCCGCCTCACGCGCCAAAATGGTGATCGTCCCAGCCATGAACCTCTCCATGTGGGAGGCGCCGGCGGTGAGGGAAGCGCTTGAGAGGCTGGGGAGGAGGGCGCTGGTGGCGCCGCCGGTGGTGGAGGAGGGCAAGGCCAAGTACCCCCCACCCGAGGAGGTGACCGAGTACGTCATAGACGCCACGGCCCCGAGGGACTACGAGGGGGTGAGGGTGTTGGTAACGGCGGGGCCCACCCACGAGCACATAGACGACGTGAAGTACATAACTACGCCGAGTAGCGGGCTGACGGGGTACTACTTCGCCAGGGAGGCCGCGGCGAGGGGGGCCAAGGTGACGTTGGTGGCAGGGCCGGCGGCGATTAGGCAACCACCCGGCGTGGAGATGGTCAAGGTGACGTCGGTTCTGGAAATGCACCGCGCCGTTGTGGAGAGGGCGGCCCACCACGACGTCTTTATATTCGCAGCGGCGCCGCTTGACTTCTACGTGGAGAAAAGGGCCTGCGGTAAGATAGACAGCTCCCTCGAGGAATACCACGTGGTATTGAAGCAGGCCCCCAAGGCGGCGCAGGAGGTGAAGAGGTTAAACCCCCGCGCCTTTGTGATAGGCTTCAAGGCCGAGCACGGCGTCTCTGAGGAGGAGCTCGTGGAAAGGGCCAGGCGGAGGATGGAAAGCGGCGGCTGGGACATGGCCCTGGCCCACGACGTGTCGAAGATGGGATTCGGAACCCTGAAGGATCAGTACATCGTGATCACCAAGAGCGGCGTGTCCAAAATCGGCCCAGCCCACAAGCGGGAGCTGGCCAGGCTGATCCTAACCGCGGCGCGCCGCGAGCTGTAGCGTCTTGACGAGCTGGTAGTGCTTCTGCTCGTCCAGCTCGATGGAGAGGATCAAAGCTCTCACCACGGGATCGCCCACCTTGTACAGCTCCGCGATGCTCTCCCTCATGGCGGACTCCTCCGACGCAAGCGCCTCCAGCTCCTCATCGCCTAGGTCGACTCCCTCCGCCTTAAGTCGTCCCGATAAGTAGTCTAAAATCATTGTGAGGATCTCGGCGTGGCGCAAGCTGTCTGTCGCGATTTGCATAAACAAGGCGCGGACAAGCGGGTTTCTAACCCTGTACGAATACGCCATGGCGCGGGTCGCGGTCTCTTGTTCTAGCCTAATCCGCTCCCTGATGATATCCTCCAGCGCCGTCTGGGGCGCCCTCTGTGCGATTATGTTTGCGACTACTTTGGCAAGCTCGGTTAGGTCCAGCGGCTTTTTTGCGCCTTTCTTAGCCTCCTCGGCTGCGATTTCCGCATGGCTTCTAATAAGCGCCATTACCCTCTCGTCCCGGGCCAGCTCCTGCACCAACTCCCCTCCGCGCTTCCCTGAAATGTACATCGACACCGCCGCAGGCGTCAGGCCGAGGAGCTTCGCCGTCTCGTTAACGCTTAGCCCCCTTACCACTAGCTCTTTTGCTATAAGAGCCCTCACCGCGGATAGCGCCTTTTCAAAACTCACAACATAGAAACACTCTCTGGAATAAAAACAATAACGGCAATCCCCCTGCGGACAAAGATATATATACAGCGGCTAAGTGAGAGCCATGTATCGCGTATACGACCGACGGGTAGAGATCCCCATAAGAATATCCAAGGGGGCCGACGAGCAGGCCAGGTTGCGAAAACTGGAGCGCTGGCCTAGGGAGGCGGGCATGACAGTAGTCCTAGACGAGTCTGGTTCTAACTTCTCCAAGCTCGTCCAGATATACGCCGCCGACTACGGGCTTGAGCTGGGAGAGAAGAAGTGGGACGTGAAGACAGAAGGCGACACAATAAGGGCGAAGCTGGAAATCCCACTTCTAAAAGGAGGGGAGGTCAAAGGCGTCGCGGTTATGGATGTGCAAATACCCAAAACCCCCGGCGGGGAGGAAGGAAACAACGTCGTATACACAGCAGATGTGCAATACTACATAGAAATTGACGAGCAGGTACTCGCCGAGTCTACCACAAGCGGCGTCGTCGAGTTTACCCTCTAGAGAGGGAGCTCCTCCGCCCTTAAGTACGCCGCTGCAATATGCTACGGGGGGCAGGCGTTTTACTCCACATAACTTCACTCCCGGGCGGTTGCTACGTGGGTGATCTAGGCCCGGAGGCGTATAAATTCGCCGAGTTTTTAGCAGAGGCGGAGCAGACCTACTGGCAGACGCTACCTATTAACCACAGCGTGCCGGAGTACGAGAACTCTCCCTACAGCGCCGTGTCGAGCTTCGCAGGGGATCCAAAACTGATAAGCCTGGACCTCATGAAGAGGGAGGGCCTCATAGACCAAGTGCCGGATTGTCCCCCTGCCGAGAGGGTCGACTACGCCGCGGCGTGGGAGGTGAAGAAGAAGGCGCTGGAAAAGGCGCTGAGGAGGGGCAAGAAGCTCAGCGACTACAAGAACTTCGTGGAGTCCACCCCTTGGCTTGAAGACTACGCCTACTATATGGCCATGAGGGACCTCTACGGGCCCTGGCCGAAGTGGCCGAGGAGAGATCCGCCGGGGGAGCTGGTGGAGCTTTACAAATTCGCCCAGTTCGTCTTCTGGCGCCAGTGGCGGGAGCTCAAGCAGTACGTAAACAGCTTGGGTATATTCTTAATAGGGGACCTCCCCATATACCCCAGCCTAGACAGCGCCGACGTGTGGAGACACAGGCGGTACTTCAAAATCACAGAGGACGGCGCCCCCCTCTACGTGGCCGGCGTCCCGCCGGACTACTTCTCGCCGACTGGCCAGCTCTGGGGCAACCCAGTATACAACTGGGAAGCCTTGAGGGCCGACGGTTACAGGTGGTGGCTAGACCGGCTGAGGCACACGCTGTCCGCATTTGACTACGTGAGGCTGGACCACTTCCGCGGATACGTGGCCTACTGGGAGGTCCCTGCCGGCGAGAAGACGGCGGTGAACGGTCGGTGGGTCCCCGCGCCGGGGGCGGAGCTACTGGAAAAAGCCAGGTCGGAGCTGGGGGAGCTTAGGCTAATCGCAGAGGACCTCGGCTACATAACGCCAGACGTGGTGGAGCTGAGAGACCGCCTCGGCTTCCCCGGCATGCGTGTCTTGCAGTTCGCCTGGGACGGCAACCCCGCAAACGAGCACAAGCCACACAACCACGTCAAAAACTCCGTGGTGTACACCGGCACCCACGACAACAACACGGCGGTGGGGTGGTATCTAGAAGAGGCGACGCCGAGAGCGAGGCGGGAGTTTTGCCAGTATGCGAAGTGCTCAGCCGCGGAGGGCGTACACTGGTGTTTCATCAGGCTGGCCTACATGTCAGTTGCCAACGTAGCGATCGTGCCTATACAAGACGTGCTGGGCCTTGGTAGCGAGGCGCGGATGAACAAGCCAGGCACAGTGGGGGGTAACTGGAGGTGGAGGCTGGCAAAGATGCCCAACGCCGCCGTGAGGAGGCGGCTGAGAAAACTAACCCGCATATACGGGCGTTGAGCTACTAAACAGATACGGAGGATGGCGGGGCCCCCTTATCTCTTCACGCCATTTGTCATGCCCAGGGCGTCTACAGACACTGCCTCGTCTCCTTGACGAGTTGCCGCCCGCTATGACAGCCTTCCTCAGCTTCCCAAATTGCCAGAGGTTGCTCCTCACCTAGCTGTGTGTGCAGTTAGAGGACCATACGTTGAGGAAGCTGGCTGTGCCTTATCCGCATAGCGCTACGTACAACGCGTAGACGGCTACGACTGCCCTCAGCCCGTTTTGCGCCGCGTCTTATATCAGCGCCGCCCTCTTAACCACGGCACTGCAGATAGACTTAGCGTACTCACAGACGCAATCCCTGACCTCCCGCCCCTAGAAAAACCACTGGAAAAAACGGGGTTAGTTATAAAAACAAACTTGCTGAAAAGGGCGTGATGTTGTGTGCCGCCCCTGAGCCGTGATGTCATTCCTGTCGGGGCTGAACATTGTAACTGCTCGTTTGTGCAAGCCGCCTAGCCAAATTCCAAGCTCTTGTAACGAGAGCGTATAGCTCGCCTTGATAAGGCGTTGTGGCGCCCTTACAGCGATTTATAGCCTTAAGCGCATTGCACTAGGGCTCTACACACGCAAAAGCTCTGGCCCTGGCTGCCGTCACGTCCAATGCGCGGCTACGTCCCAACCGCCTCCACCGTAGACCCTCATGGTAGCCCTCTAGATAATCCAAGACGCCTAGAGGCGTTGAGGGGGCTACGACTCTTTGGGTGTGGACTTGGAGCTTAGGCCTCTTTTCGAATTACGTCAAGCCCGCTGGCTTTGTGTTGCTATGTTCTATTCTTGCCAGATGGACGTGCTAAAATTAAATATCTGAACAATTTTAAAATATGGTATTCTCGAAGAACCCGGTAGACATTACTAGGGACAGAAAGTTGTCCTCTGGAGAGATCGCCGACTCGCTTAGGCTTGCCATTATGGCCGAGCTAGATGCCATAAGCCTATATCTCCAATTGGCCAGGCTAATCGACGACGAGAGAGTAAGGAAGGTCTTTGAGGACATAGCTAAGGAGGAGAAGACGCACTTCGGCGAATTTCTCGCACTGCTTAAACACATCGACCCCGAGCAGGTGGAGCAGTTGAAGGCAGGCTTGATAGAAGTCGGCGAGCTGACAGGCATAAAGGCGCCGATGAATGATCCCGACAATAAGCGGGTTGGCGAGTCTAACGCGCGCAGTGATCCGCCGCCTGACGTGGTCTCTTCGTCGGGCCTAAGCCCCGAAGAGCTCAGGTACTTGCAGAATAGGGTGAGGGAGGTCTCCGGCAAGGTGAGGAGGTTTAGGAGGTATCTTGCGACATATGAGGCGGGCCCCGGGGTCGACGCAGTGCCGCTGGAGGAGGCGGCCCCCGGCCCCACAATAGCCGCTAATAGGTCGGTGGTGCCGCTTAAGGAGCTGAGCGTGAAGTTCTCCATATCGCAGAGGCAGATCGAGTACGCAAGAGCTAGGGGCGAGGCGGTCTACTCGACGTCGGCGGATAGGGCAGCGGTTAGGCTAGCGTATGAGGAAGACGCAACAATACTCGGCGATATTCTGGGCAACCCGAAGGTCAAGACAATGGGCATCACGTCGTGGGACGCGCCGGGGTCTGCCGTAGCTGAGGTCTCAAACGCCGTAAATCTGCTTTACAGCAACTACGTGCCCGAGCCCTATGTGTTATTTGTAAGCCCCGGCAGATTCACGAAACTCTTGACAGTTGTCGAGAAGACTGGCGTCATGGAGCTGACGAGAGTTAAGTCCCTAGTTCAAGACGTCGTCGTGGTGCCCCAACTGAGAGACGACACGGCACTGTTGCTGTCAACCCACCAATCAATCATCGACGTAGCCGTAGGCGTAGACACGGCGCTGGTATACCTCGGCCCCGAAGACGGTACACACGGGTTCAACTTGTGGGAAACCTTGGCGGTGAGGATCAAGGATCCCAACGGCGTAGTAGTACTAAAACAAACGTAGAAAAACAAGCTCGGCGCTCTTTTCATCTCCGTCCTTTCTCCTTAAGGGGCTAATTGTTTCTCCTCGTGAACAAAGGAGTCTCTACACGGCACCTAGCTTTAACAAGTAGAGAATACGGCATCCTAGGGCCGCGTCTCGGGGCATTTTGCTATGCTAACATGCGGCGGTTAAAAGGAGGATGAATTCATAATGCAGCCACCGACGCTGTGATTATAATCGCCAGGGTGAGAGGCGAAATTGGCCACTGCCTTACAACTGTTACATAACACAACTTCTCCATCTCTACGGCGGCGTAAACGCTGCTGAAGGCGTCGGCGTCGAAGAGTCTCCCGCATAGGTAAGCCCACGCAGTCGGGTTAGGCACGCCCAGGAGATCCCTCGCCGTGAAGCTGAGCACGCCGGTGTAGCGCGGCGTGGCGTTTACTGGGGAGTACTCATTTGGGATGCCGGGAAGGTCTACGACGAGTAGCAGTGCTCTGCGAGTTTTTAAATTCTTATGGGAATTTTTGGGAAATGGAGTCGTGGCTTCGTAAACATGCAGTGGAGGAGGTTGAGTACGCTGTTTATTTCTGTGCTCCGAGAAAGGAGGTGGCTGAAGCGGCTGTGGAGGCGCTGAACGATGAGCAAGTCTTCCGATGTTGGGCGACGGATTACGTGGTTGGTTGCGATGACGACGAGAGTTACAAGAAGGCAGAAGAAATCGTGCGCCGCATCGCGGAGAGGCGAGGCGTAGAGCCAAGATTACTGCGCCACACCCTTGAGTGTGCCAGGGAGCTGTCTGAAGAGGTGTTGGTAGAGGAAATGATGTGGAACGTCTTAGGGATAGACACGACGATAGAAACAGCGTAACCCCCCTTTTCCATTCTTCACTGCAAGCGCTGATTAACCTTCGATAAGCAGGATTGGAACTTCCCGGGGCAACAAAGGCGCATCTGCGGCTTAGCGTGGTGAACAGTCAAAAGCCCTTTATGAGCTTTACTCTAAGCTTTGAAACATAATCACGTTGCAGTGAAGGCTGATTGTTAAGAATGTCAAATATGTACAATAAAAATACGCGGCGTTATTATTGTCGGGGCTGAATCCTCTTGACGCTGTCTAGCACCTTCTCGGCGAGTAGGACGAGCTCCTCGTGCTCTTCCTGTGTGAAGTCGTCGTGCCACTTCTCCAGGAGCCTCCTCAAGAGGGCGAGGTTGAAGTGTAGCGCCGGCCAGTAGGGGTGGTGCTCCGCTATGCCGGCAGAGAGCTGTTCTAGCTCCTCCACCCTCTTCAGCATTGCGCGGGAGACGTCAGGCTCCATATTGCAAAACGCGGCCTAGCTGTTGCTTAGGCTTCTCCGCCCCCTTTGCTCCGGTTTTCAGCGCCACGTACTGGCTTAATAGGCGTGGCAGCAGGACGTTAGTTACTTTTTCCCAATCGCGCTGTATGGCGTCTCTGAGCCACCGGCAGTTTACCCCACCGTACTCGGCGTAGTACATGGAGAAGGACTTATCCAAGAAGTCGTACACGTCGTGTCTCTCGCCCGCTCTCTCAACCTCTACGGCGATAGAGCTTTGCCCCATCTTCTCCAGAATCTTAATAACTTCTGGGTGTAGGAAGTGGAAAATTACCTCCCGGCTCATGGATCTGTGCCTTTGTGAATTAATAAATCTTTACAAGTAGTCGTCTCTCCGGGCGATGTTCCTAACAACGCCGCCAGTGGCGTAGGCGATGAGGTTCTTGACGGCGTCCATCACCATCTTGCGCCACACCTCCTCGCTTCCGTATCCCCCGGCGACCCACGGCGTCGCGACCACGTTGGGTAGCGAGAAAAACTCGGCGTCCTTGGCGAAGTCGTTGCGCCCCCACCACACGTCGCTGGCGAAGACGAAGCGCGGCCTCTCCTTCACAATCCTCAGCGCCCCCTCCCTGTCAACAACCTCGGCCCTCCCCACGTTGACGAATACCCCGTCCTCCGCCATAAGCGCCAAGTGCTCGTATCTTATCAGCCCCCTAGTGCGCCGAGTCAGCGGCAGGGCGCAGACCGCCGCCTTGGCCCCCCTAAGCGCCTCCTCTAGGCTTGAGGTGAAGCGCCACGGTCCCTCCCGAGGTGTCCGGGCAAAGCCCCAAACCTCCGCTCCAAGCGCCGCGATAAGCCGCGCAACCCTTATGCCGATTTCGCCGAGGCCCAAGACAGCTACTTTTTTGCCTTGGAGAAGAGGCACTTCAAGGTTTTTGTCATAGTCGCCACGCCTCATTTTCTCGCTGTAGTGTATTATCCTCTTGTAGGAGGCGAGGAGGAGGCCCAGCGCGAATTCGGTAACAGCGTCAGCGTTTGAACCGGCGTTGCCCGCCACAACCACGTGGGGTGGGATATGCTCCCAAGGCAAGTGATCTAGGCCTGCTAATACCACCTGGATAAATTTCAGCTTCGGCATCTTTTTCAACTCCTCCGGGCTGAGCCTATAGACAAACGCCACTTCGACACCGCTCAGATCACCCCCCTTGACGATTTTATAGTACCTTCCCAGCTCTTCCTCCGCCTCTTTTGGCAAGTTGAAGTTTACGTACAGCTCCATGGCTTAGGGCAGTAATGGGTTAATATCAATATCTCGACGTGGGGATCGCCAACAGCCTCAACACGGCCTCGGCCTCGTCCACGACGTCGCCGGGGGTAAAGACGTGGTGGTTGGCCGGGGCCTCCTCTTCCAGCTTCACCGCCCTCCTAAACCTCACCTGGGCCTGGGTGCGGCAAGCCTCCTGTAAGAAGTTGCCGCTCCTCACCACCTCCACCCTTCCCAGGGCGGCTTTGTTGAACCTAGGCGAGATGGACACAGCGGTGTAGACCGCCTCTTTCAGCTCGGCGGCGAGGCCGTGGGGGTAGCCCGACTCGAAGTGGGGCATGATCCGCCAGCTCTTCGCCATGTTAAGCGCTATTGTGCAGTGGGCGAAGACCGCCTCGGCGCCGCCGTGACACACGACGTTGGCTATCCAGCCGCTGTACCCCGTCAGCCCCCTCGACATAAGCATGGCGAGCCCCGCCGCCAAGTCGCCTTCGCATGCCACTACTCGCCCCCTCGAGTTGAGCAGGGCAAGGGCCAGGCAGGGGGTGTAGCGCCGCTTCATGAGGAAGGGGAAGCACTGAATTGCGACGAGGTTCGCACCTGCCGAGACCTTCTCTAGGGCCGTCGCTACTTTAGCCACTCTGTCGTCCCCAAAAAGCTTCAGAAGCTCGTCGTCCGGCTCCGAGGCGTCTACTGCTTCCTCGAACTTCTCCAGGGGCACAACCTCAACAGCCCAGCCAAGCTTCTCCCGGGCGGCTTGTGCTTGGTATGTCTCCGAGCCGATTAGAACCGCCTTGGCGCCCACCAGCGAGGAGGCGGTGTCGGCGACTTTCTTTGCCCTTGCCGCGACGTCTCCGCACTGATTGTAGGAGGGGCAGTGGTAGGTTACTACGGGCAGACCCAGCGCCTCTATCTCGGCCTTGGCGTGGAGCACGCTGGCGAAGCTGTTGTGCTCGCCGAAACCCAGTAGCACAGCTCCGCGGGCGCCGCTCTTCTTGACGAGGTCAAGGGCAGCCGCCGTGGTGCCGCCAGTTGCGTGGATGATGAGGGGAAACTTCTCAGGCGCCGGGGTCTCTGGGTTTTTGAAAAACCCCACAGACTGTAATAGGCGCCGCGCCACCTCCTTCACAAATGTCTCTCCATGGATGGGAGAATGTAGAAGGTAGGCCACTTAGCACGGGATGTACGCATTTAAAAACTCTGTCTTAGCTGTGGTGTGGGTGCATTCACGGCACTGGTGGTGAAGGACCTCCAGGAGATTTTGACATCTCGCTACTTCTTGGCTTCTCTTCTAGGCGGTTTTGTAGTCTTAATAGCGCTGGGCGCCGTGATGGGGGCGTCGATAGAAACTGCCCAGAAGGCTACTCAGAGTTTTGCAGTGGTGGTGGGGAACACCACAGAGCTGGGCCAGAGGTACGTGGAGCTGTTAAGGGAGCTCGGCGGTGTTTTGTACGAGAAGTTCTCCCCCGACTTGCTTGACAGGTACAGCTACGCCGTCGTGGTGCCGCCTAATTTCACACTGCCGGCAAAGGTGGAGGTGTATGCAAAATACAGGGGGTTGTTGTCCACGGCGACGCCTCTCTTCGTGGAGCTGGCCGCGCAGAGGCTTGCCGAAGAGGTGGGCGTGCCGCCGCAGCCTATCAACACGGAGCTCTACGTATACCTCGGCGATCGCGTGTTAAAGGCTGGGGAGGTGGCGATGCTGGCAAATCTCTTCCTCATATCTTGGATGTTTATGTTCCTGGTGCCTCTGCTAGTCGCCTCCACGGCGGCGGTTGCGGTGGGGCTTGAGAAGGAGAAGAGGACGTTTGAGCTTATCCTCTCGACGCCGGCTACTGCGAGGACGCTCGTCGCGGCGAAGCTCACAAGCGCCGTGGCGCTGGCGTTTATACAATTCGCCGTGATGGCCGTGGCGTTTATCTTCTACTTCTACAACCTTTCCAGAGCCGCACCCCCCGTGCTTTCCGGCGAAGTTGCGGGGGAGGCAGTAGCTCCGTCGCCCGCGTTGTTTGTCCCGGTGGCTTTGTCCACGCTGGCCTTGTCCTTGGCGCTACTGGGACTCGCGTTTATAGCCGCGACCAGAGTCGAGGATATAAAGACGGCGCAGAGCGTCGTACCCATGGTTGTGTTCCCCCTCCTCGTGCCGTCCTTCGCCGCGATCTTCGGCACAGTGGAAGGCCTTGAGGCCTACCCCTTCGTCCACCCACTGGCTGTGGCATATTCGGCGCTGGTTGGGCAGTGGGATAAGGCCTACGCCTTTCTCGCAACTGATTGGGCCTTGGCCATCGCCGTCGTCGCATCTATACTCAAATTCGTCACCACGGACTACCTCATAACTGGGAGGTGGAGGCGATGATACGCGCAGTGCAGTTAGCCAAGAGGTTTGGGAAAATAGAGGCCTTGAAAAACGTGACGCTTGAGGTTAACCAGGGCGAGGTGGTGGGGCTCGTCGGGCCCAACGGGGCGGGCAAGACCACGACGCTGAGGATACTCGCCGGCCTGTTGAGGCCGGACGCAGGCTACGCGGAGGTCCTCGGCGTGAGGACAACTTCGCCCGAGTTTAAGAAGGTTAAGAGATGGGTGGCGTACCTCCCCGAGGAGGTTATGCCCTACGACAACTTAACAGGTAGGGCCTTCATAGAGTTCGTCCACGGGCTCTACGGCGTGGATAACGTAAAGGAGGCGGTGGAGATATCGGGGCTGGGCCCACGGATAGACGACAAGGTTAAGACATATTCAAAGGGCATGAGGAGGAGGCTCGTCGTCGCCGCCTTGCTCACCGCGGGGGCAAAGGCGCTGTTGCTAGACGAGCCCACGTCGGGCGTAGACGTCATACACGCCGTGGAGATTAGGAGGCTCGTAAGGGAATACGCCGTCAGCAGAAAAGCTACTGTGGTGTACTCGAGCCACAATATGCTGGAGGTCGAGAGCATATGCGACCGGGTGTACTTCATAAACAACGGCGTAGTGGTAGACAGCGGGGCCCCGAGGGATCTGGCGGCTAAGTACTCCGCCGCCAACTTAGAGGAGGCCTTTGTCAGGGCTGTGGGCTTCTAGGAACCTCAGCGGGGGGAGGCCCAGTATCTCCGCCTCTCTCCTCATATGCTCCACCCCGTCGGGGCCTACCAAGTAGCGAGACCGGCGGAAGTACTCCTCCACAAGGCTTTTGCTGACGCCGAGTCTGCGCGACACGGCCTCCACTACCGGTACTGGGTTCTCGTAAAACATCGCCACGGAGTTCTCCATCTCCTCAACGGCCGCCTCCACGTCGCGGCTCCACCTCCTCGCCACCAGCACGGCGAAGAACAGAGGAGTCCCCACCCGCTCCCACCACAGCTCCCCCACGTCGACTATGTGTCTCACCCCCACGTCTGCCATTTTTAAGGCGTCGTCGCCAACGGCTAATACTTGGGAGCATTCCTCAAGTCCCCTCCACGGATCTTCTACCCTCCTAAACGAGATCCCCATCAATCGGCTTACTACCCTCGCGCTGACGGTGGTTTCAGACACGGCGCACGGCCCCTTCTCGCCTTTCCCCTCGAAGAGCCTAGCCGAGATGATGGGCCCAACGGCGTATATGGCAAGCCTCGGGACGATTGGGAGCCCCAACTCAGCCGCCAAGGTGATCGGCACAAAGCCCAAGTCGGCGGCGCAGTCGGCTATGAGTCTCGCCGCTTCCAAGTTGCCGCCCTCCACCACCTCCAGCCTGGCCCGCCAGAAGAGGGGCTCGCTGTGGGCGTACTTTATCCTGACAACTCTCACCGCCGAGCCCCCAAACGCCGCTTTTAAACATTATGTCGGAAATACCCTTCTAGGAAAAACTAGGTTTTTAACAAAGGCTGTTCTTGAGATATGCCGTGCAAGAAAAAGAAGAACAACGAGAAGTCCTCTAATTAGTCATACCTTTTTTGCCACAGCAACCAGTAGGGGGAACCGTTTTTCCACCACTGTGTGGAACCCCCTCTCCAGCACCGATTTGAGGCACTCCTCGGTGCAACCGTGGGAGCCTACCAGCGGCATCCTCCGCAGATCAACCTCCACGACTACGAAGTAGCCCCCTGGCTTCAAGACGCGTCTCACCTCCTCGACGGAGCCCTCGTGGTCCCCCCAGTGATGAACAGTAAAGAGGGCCACAGCGGCGTTGAAAGCCTCGCCTCTAAACGGTGCCTTGAAGCTGACGCCGATCGTCGACACGCCGGGAGCCCTGCGCTGGGCGCGCTTCAGCATCGGCGGAGAGGCGTCTAGGCCGACAGCCTTGTACCCGCCTTGCTCCAGCTTCCTCAACAGCGCCCCCACGCCGGGTCCTATCTCCAGGACGTAGTTTCCCGGAGGGACTAGCCTCGTGACGTACCTATAGGCCAGCCCGTAGGCCCAGTCAAATACCTTGAGAGACACCAGCAGGTTGTAAAACGTAGCGCTCCTCTCGCCGAACGTCTCCATGGCCGTTGCCATACTTAGTAGTAGGCCACAGCCCTGTAGAGGTTGTCCCGCTCCGCCGGCCTAAACCCGGCGTCTCGGATAATGTTGACGACGTCTGTCTTCCTGTCGATGGGGGCCTCTGCCCTTACCCACTCCAAGACCTTCTCTTCGTAGAGGGTCCCACCGAAGTCGTCGGCGCCGAAATACAGCGCCAGCTGGGCGGTCTCGGGGCCTGTGGTGAGCCACCCGGCCTGTATGTGGGGGATGAGGCCGTTGAACACTATGCGGGCTACGGCGACCATCCTCAGCAGGGTGGCCGAGGTCTTGGGGTATGGGATCTTCTTCCCAAGCTCGCTCGTCCCGGGCTCGAAGTTCCACGCGATGAACGCCACGAAGCCGCCGGTCTTGGCCTGGAGCTGGGCGATTTTGTACATGTGCTCTGCTATGTCGCTGGGCGTCTCCACGTGGCCATACATCATCGTCGCCGAGGACAGGATGCCGGCCTTATGCGCCTCCTCCATAATCCGGAGCCAAGTATCGCTGTCGATCTTCTTCGGCGCTATGATCTTCCTGACATCGTCGACGAGGATCTCCCCGCCGCCCCCTGGCATAGACTCCATCCCCGCCGCCTTAAGCCTCTCCAGCACCTCCCTGTAAGTGGCCCTCTCCCGCCTCGCGAGGTACTCCACCTCCAGAGGAGACAGGGCGTGGATCGCGATGTGCGGCGCCTTGGCCTTGATGGCGCGGAACAGCTCCTCGAAGTACTCAATGCCGATTTCGGGGTTGACCCCGCCCTGTATTAAAACCTGCCTAATGCCGTACTTCGCGTCTACGGCGAGGACCCTCTTCACGGCCTCCTCCACAGAGTACGCATACGCCTCCGGGTGGCGGGGCGGGCGGTAGAAGGCGCAGAAGGAGCACCCGACAACGCAGACGTTTGTGTAGTTCAGGACCATGTTTGGTATGAAGGTGGCTAAGTCCCCATATAGCCTCGTCCTGATCTCGTAAGCCCTCCTCCCAAGCTCCCACAAGTCCGCCTTCAGTAGATCTTCAATATAACTCCTGCTGGGAACGTCCATGGTCTCTGCTTTTAGCATATTTAAAACATTCGCCGCGAAGCCAAAAATTAAATAGCCGGAGGTGTGAGGATGGGGTCTACAAAATACTCTCTGAACGGCTACCCGTCCCCCTTACCACTACACCTCAATGCCTTCGTCTCTAGCAAATTTTCTCCGCCTCTTTTACAATTTCGCCACTGTCTACTGTTCTAGCTTTACCTGTGGCCTTCTCTGCGGCTTTGTCGCCATGGTATATACACCTTCGCTCCTGAAATCTTGCCTCCCGCCCTCTTAGTAGTCTACGGCGTTAGGCTTGAACGACCCCTCATTCAAAATTGCGCGCAACGCCGGCTGTACACGGTGTACTTTTAAGCTTGATCACCCTATTATTAATCAATGGTTAAAATAGTGAGCAAAACAGAAATATGGAGTCCATTTGTGTCCCCCCCC
>FPIC01014758.1_pt1 | contig 43430 bp, 34 predicted proteins | sample 1504481 | NCBI WGS metagenome assembly FPIC01 (sample SAMEA4475357, study PRJEB15587) | soil metagenome | biome: Soil; feature: Field | place: India | collected 2015-03-11 | depth 0 m
CATAACAATAAGATATATGTAGTTTCTGGTATTACAAATGGACATACTTCGGGGCATGTAAAATGGATGGACGAGTTTGATCCTGCCACCAATACCTGGAAAATACTGGCCGATGCGCCAAGAGCCAGGGACCATTTCCATGCAGCTGTGGTTAATGGAAAGCTATATGCTGCGGCTGGGCGCCAGTCATCATACCCCGATACCTGGGGGCCTGTAGTAAGCGAAATTGATGTTTATAATTTTAATAATAACACATGGGCCACGCTGACTGCAGAGTTGCCAACAAAACGTGCTGGTGCTTCTGTGGCTGCACTAGGTAATGAGTTGATTATTATTGGTGGCGAAAGTATGAGCCAGACAGCGGCTCATAAACAGACCGAAGCGTTGGATGTAGAAAGCCATACCTGGCGTTCCCTTGCTGACATGAATACTGGCCGTCATGGTACACAAGCTATTGTATCGAATAGTGGAATTTATATGGCAGCAGGCTCGCAGGTTAGAGGCAACTCGGAAATCGATACACAAGAAGCATTTTACTTTGGAGAGCCCACCGAGCCTACTGGATCTGCCATTGCAAAAGGTAATCTGGTAGCGCCTGATAGCCTGTATACAGGTGCAAAGGCGGGTACGGTAAACCTGAGGCTAAGCAATGAGCGGGGCAACCAGGCTATCCTGATCAACTCATTTACAATAACAGGCAGCAATGAGTTTACAGTAAAAGCTCCTTATGCAATGCCAATACTTGTTGCTCCGGGCAGTGTATTACAAGTGCCGGTTACATTTGCAGCCTCTACAAAAGGAGTACACAGTGCTACCCTGGCCATAAACCATACAGGTAGTAATGAAACTGTACTGGTTGCACTAAGTGGTGGCGAAGAAGAACAGGAAGAAAAGCCAGTAGCAATTTTAGAAGCATCTGTAGAGAATCTGCACTTTTTTAACCAGGCTGCTTATACAACCTCAGAGCCCCAGGAGCTTATATTAAGCAATAAAGGTAACCTTGCGCTGCAGATTACAGAGGTTAAAACAGATGGCGCAAATGCTGCTGAATTTAACCACAACTTTACCGGTACCTACACGCTGGAGCCGGGTGCTAGCACTGCAATACAAGTACGCTTTAGTCCCCTGGCAATGGGTACCAAAATAGCTACGCTGGCCTTTAAACATAATGGAGAAAACAATCCATTGGTAGTAGGGTTAACAGGTGAGGCTTCTGATGTTACTCCTGTAGCAGGTGAAGTGCGCATTAATGCCGGAGGAGAGCGCTTTGAAACAACCAATGGGGTTGTATTTGAGGCAGATGCTTTTTATGCACCATATTCATCTCTACTTATCAATAACCAGGCGAATGTTTATAATACCTCAAACCGTGCGCTTTATAATAGTGCCCGTGAGGCAAAAGTAGAGCAAGGTGCTTTTAGTTACAACATACCAATAGCGAATGGTGGTTACGAGATTACTCTGCATTTTGCAGAGATCTGGTTTGGAGCTACTGGTGGTGCAGAAGACAAAGGGTATGCCGGCAACCGGGTGTTCTCTATCCGTGCAGAAGGTGAATCTCTGCTTGAAAATTTCGATTTAATTGCTACTGCAGGCACTATGGCTGCGGTTACCCGAACATTTAATATAGAAATAAAAGATGGAGTATTGAACCTGGAGTTTGAGGCAAGTGCATTTAAACCTTTGGTTTCGGCTATAGAAATTGTACCGAGAGTAGCTACATCAATTCCAGAAGGCTTACAGGCTGCTAGTGCCTTGCGCTCATACCCTAATCCATTTTCTGACCGGGTAATGCTGGAATATACAGCAGCAGAAAATGATGATGTAACCCTTGAAGTGTATGACCTTACTGGTAAGCGTATCGCGCAATTGTATAAAGGCCAGGTAAAGGCTGGAGCGCAGATACAAGCAGAGTTTAATAGCAACGGATTGAAAAACGGCATGTACCTCGGTAGGATTACAACCAGTAAAGGTAGTATTCACACCAAAATGGTTTTATCCAGGTAGCGCCTTCCTTCATTAAAAAATACCGGACGTATTAACGCCCGGTATTTTTTTTCTAATTCCTACACCTTAAATGATGGATTAATCTCACAAATATTACCTTTCTTTGAAATCGCTTAATGGTGTTTAGCCAATCTGATTATTGGATTGTTTGGTGAATATTGCTGATAATCAGCTATAACTGAAAAATTTTTATGCAAAAAGCGTAAACTTTTTAACATGCTTTCGTAACAGTACCCAAACTCTCTCAAATTTTTTTTCTTTATGAAATCAATATTACTTTTTTGTCTGTCTATTTTATTTTTTTCAGGCAAAGCTACAGCACAGGATTTTTTATGGGCTAAGCAGGCCGGAGGGATTTGGCCAGACGAGGGCTATGGTATTTGTGCAGATCCACAAGGTAACACTATAGTTACAGGCGAGTTTGGTGGTAACATGAAATTAGGTACTACCACATTAAACAGCCAGGGAGGAAGTGATATTTTTATAGCTAAGTATGATGCATCTGGCAATGTGGCATGGGCTACCTCGGCAGGTGGTGAGGGCTGGGATACTGGTGCCAGCATTACTTGCGATAGCGAAGGTAATATTTACCTTACCGGCTATTTTGAAGGAACTGCTGCTTTTGGAAGCCAATCTTTAAAGGCAAAAGGAGAAACCGATATATTTATTGCCAAATATACTGCTGGTGGTAAGTTGCTTTGGGTTCGGCAAGCGGGTGGCAGTGGTGTAAATACTGGTAAAAGCATTAAAACCGATACTGAAGGAAATGTATTTGTAACGGGTGCCTTTTCGGGCCAGGCCACATTTGGGTCTACTGTTTTACAAAGCGAAGGCTTTGGCGATATTTTTCTGCTTAGTCTGGATACAGATGGAAATGTAAAGTGGGTACGTAAAGGCGGTGGCTGGAAAAACGATGAAGGCCGGGCTTTGGCATTAGATCAAAATGGAAACATTTTCCTTACAGGTATTTACAGCGAGCAAAGCCATTTTGATGGACAGTCTTTATTTGGAAGCCGGCAGGATATTTTTGTTGCCAAATACACACCTCAGGGAGCATTGCTGTGGTTACAATCTTCTTCTGAAGCTAACGAGTATGCAACCTACTTTAGTAACGGTATTGAGGTAGATGCGCAAGGCAATAGCTACATAACAGGATACTTTCAAAATACAATAAAACTGGGCAGCAAAATGCTTACCAGCGAAGGTGAGTATGATATTTTTCTTGCAAAGCTTAATAAGGAAGGTAAAGTACAATGGGCTACCTCTGCGGGCGGCGCAGAAGATTACTCGATGGGCGATGAGGTAGCTACAGGCATTTGCATTGATCCCGATGGCAACCCCTATATTAGCGGTAAGTTTTACGAAAAGGCCAGCTTTGGTAGTGTTACCCTAAGCAGCCGGGGCGGTAGTGATATTTTTGTTGCCAAGTACTCTACTAAAGGAGAGGTAATTTGGGCACAGAGTGCTGGTGGCGATGCACACGGCAATGGTGCCAATGCTATCTGTAGAGACAGGCAAGGCAACCTTTCTGTAACAGGTTCTTTTTATGGCGATGCCGCTTTTGATAAAACTACCCTGAATAATGTAGAAGGGCAAAGCAGTGCAGATGTTTTTGTAGCGCGTCTTACGGGTAACCCCGGGAGAGTAATTACAGACTTGGGCAGAGCCAATAAGGCAAGTGGCATCCAAGCGTTCCCTAATCCATTTACCAGCCGTGTATCACTGGAGTTTACCCCCTTGCAGAATGAAAAAGTTACCTTTGATATTGTAGATATGAGAGGCTCTGTAGTAGCAAGGTTATATGAAGGCGAGGCAGCAGCAGGCAGGCCTGTAAACCTTTACTTTGAAGCGAACGACTTGCCTAACGGTGTTTATATAGGTAAGCTTACCTCTGGAAGTTCTACATCAACTACTCGCCTTGTATTAACTAAATAGGCAGGCTACATATAAATAAAAGGGCTTGCTATTAAAGCAAGCCCTTTTATTTATAAGCTCATTTTATGCTTTTATCTTCTCTTCAAGCTCAATGGGTTTGCGCTCCGGGCGTGTGGGGTTAAAGTTGCCCATAAATCGTTTTAGCTCTTTTTTAACCCGTAAAGTAATAGCCTGTGTAAAATTTCCTGTGCGCTTTAAGGCACGGGTGCCGGTCCATACTCTTGATTTATTTGACCGTATTTGCTTTATTTTTCCATATTCCATAAGGCCCAGGCAAAGTTGCCCGTCTTCTCCCCAAAAGGCATGCCTTACAAAACCTACTTTTAAGCCATACTCCCTAACGTAGCCCATGCTAATACCATATGTATTGAAATAAGGACGGTTTATATGCCTGAATTCAGCAATGATATCTTTCATGGATTCAAGCAGGCTCAGTTTCCAACGGGGAAAGCCCGGTTCACTGATAAATGAGTAGCGGCCATAAACACATACCACACCAGGTTTTTGAAACCCTTCGATCATATTGTCTACCCAGCAAGCGGGGTAAAAACAATCTGCATCGGCCATTAAAATAAATTTACCAGAAGCGTTTTCCTGGCCTAACTGCCTTGCCGGGCCGCAGCCTTGTGTTAATTCAAACAAACCCTTTACATGCAGTTTGTTTATGGTATCCTGGGTTTTGTCTGTTGAGTTATTATTTACAACAATAATCTCTATAGGAAGCTGGGTAGCTGATTTGGATAAGCTTGCTATACAACGAAGTATATTTACTTCTTCATTCCATGCTATAATTACAATGCTTACTACAGGATCTTTGCGTTGCAGTTTGTCCAGGTCTTGATTTATACTATCAAAAACAGACTGCGGAATATCATCAAAAGACTGATAAGGGTACTGGAATTCTTGCAACCATGCTGGATTGGTAAAGATTTTCATTCCATAAAAAAAGTTAAGTGGTAAGGAAAAAGTTATAAAACCCCTGTTTTAAAAAAACAGGGCTTAAATAGTTAAATATATATAAAAGTGTATGCTTGTTTAAGGCAATTTATAAACAAGCATACGCGTCAATTACTTATTCGTCTTCGTCCAGCGACTCCCGGGATGATTGAAAATTATCCCAGGTTTCGCTAGACGGATTGTCCAGGTCAAGAAAAGATTCGGTAGCAATATCATATGCCTGCCAGTGGTTTTCTTTACACAGGCGGGCTATTTCCTCTACTGGCTCCTCACCTCCATATACATTAACCAATACGGTGGAGCCAATTTCCTCCTCATCTCCTAAATCAAATTCCATTACGGCAGCATCACTGTCTACAATGCCTATAGAGGGATCGCTCCAATCTGCCTCGGGAATAGATGCACTTACTTTCTTTATAAAATCTGCCCTGGAGGTAAACTCAGGATAATCATCCGAGTCTATATCTACTGGTTGGGCAGAGTTTATAATTAATATATCCCAGCTCATACTATCTTATTAAAATGTGAAAGGTATCTGTTACGTACTTGCATGCTAGATAAGGATAGTAAGTGAGTATAACAAAAATTACCTAATGCTTTCCAAAGGCACACCTAAGAGCTCTTCCAGTAGCAGCTTAGCATTCAGAAGCTCTGTTTGCGAAGCCATCTTGGTTTCCAGGGCAGAGTTGTAGTGCGAAGAAATACTGTTGTATTGCTCCAGGGTTATTTCGCCAGAGCGAAACTTGCTGGACATAAGTACAAAGTTGGCATTAGCATCTTCATAAGCCAATGCCCGGCTTTGTAACAACTCGAAAGCCAGTTTATAAGCATTATACCTGCGTAGCACCTCAGAGCGCATGGTTAACTTTTGGGTACCCTGGTCTAGCTTGGCTATTTCTTCCTGCTCTTTGGCAACACGTATACGGGCAGGTACGCTAATGAACGAGCCAAGGTTAACACTTATACCCAAGCCATACATAGGTATACCGCCCCCAGGTCTTACACCTGCGTCTGGGTCGCCCATCATGTTATTCCAGGTTCTGTCGTTCAGGTTATAAAACATTCTTAAGTTATCCGTCCATGACCAGCGGGCCAGTTGGGTGTTTTTATGGGCAATTATAAGTCTGTGGTCGTGCGCTTTGTTTACCGGGTAGTTGCGCCACGCTATATAAATAAGCTTTTCTTCATAAGGCAACCCGGTAGTATCTTGCATTAAGTCTACACGGGCGTACTCAATAGGTGGCTGGGCCTGTGCCAGCAAAAACTGGCTTTGAAATAATAAAAATAGTATCAGTATCTTTTTCATGTGTTTATATTAGCTAATTATCAGGCTTTACTGGTACGGGGCGTTAGCATTTCGCCCAGGCGGCCAGCATGTTTCAAAAATCTTCTCCAGTATGCTTTTGCCAGTCCTCCGTCGTGCATCAGCCTGCGGTCGCTGGTCCATACACGGGCGTCATTACTGCGTATAAGCTCAATTCTGCCTAACTTCATAAGTTGCATGGCCATCCAGCCATCTTGCCACTTTTGGCGGTTAGTGTTAAAGCCACCTACGGTCTGGCCATCTACTTTACGAAAGGCGAAGTTGAAACCTAATACATTGAGATAATGGTAATTGCGGTTGCGGATGTCGAACATGGCTTCTGCCATTAGCTCATGAAAAGCAAGCGCCATACGAGAGTTGCCAGGGCTTGGTATAAAAGAGTGCCTGCCATGCACACACGTTACTCCCTTATTTTGCAAGACTTTGGTATAGGCATTTGCCCATCCGGAAGGATAAATACTATCACCATCGGCATTTAAGATGTAGGCTCCGCGCGCTTGCTCGAGGCCTGTTTGGCGGGTAAAGCTTATACCTTGCCTGGGCTCAAACACAGAGCATACACCACAGCGGTCCAGTATTTCCTGCGTGCGGTCGGTAGAGTTGTTATTAACAACCAGCAACTCTGTAGCTACATTGGTTTGCATTGCCGCAAAAGATGATAAGGTTCCCAGCAGGTTTTGTTCTTCGTTGTAGGCCGGTATTACAATTGATGCTTCCGGGGTATTGGTTTTATATTTTTCCAGGCCTTTGCGGATACGCTCCCAAGTGGACGCTGGTACCTCATCAAGGCTCTTGTATTCCAGATGATGTTGTTTTACCCATGCGGGTATACTAAATCGTGACATAATCAGGCTTCAGTTAATAAAGGTCTTTTTTCAATTAAATGATCTTCTTGTTCCGGTGCTGGCTCGGGCGTGTCAAAATCCCGGAGTTTTACAAACAGTGCCAGCGACAGATAAAAAATTACGTTAGTAGGCGTTTGTGTCATGGCATCTTGTGGAAAGTTGGATACCACAAGTGCATAAAACAAAGAGAGTTGCCCCAGGTACAAGGCTTTGATCTTCGGGTTTTTGGTGAGCAGGTAATTTCTTATACCTACCTTAAAGGCAACAAATAGCATAAGGCAATATAGCCCCAGTCCGATCCAGCCGGTTTCAATAGCAATTTTAACATAGCCACTATCGGGTGGAAAGTTGGATAAAGGGCTGTGAGGCGAAAATTTTCTGCCCCAATACCCAACACTGCCCAGGCCCATCCCGATCGGGTGCGACTGAATTACAGGCTTAATAAATTCCTGGTTCTTTTCGCGTACCTGGTACGAGTCGTTTTCTGCCGGATTAAAAGCAGATTTAAATCGGTACAGGGTATGGTTGCTGGTAGGCATAATCACAATTACAGCGCCTATGGCAAAAAGTATCCCCATACCTATAAGGATTTTGGTACGGAACGTTATGATAGAAAAGAACAGGAAGCCTGCTGGCAGCATAGCATACGCAGTACGGGTACCTGTATAAAGCATAGCCATTAGTGTACATGTACCTGCAATAGCAAGCATTATTTTCTGTGTCTTTTTGAAAGGCCCTATCATTAACACATAGCATAATACTGTAGTGTACGACATGAGTATACCCATTACCGTAGGATCTGACAGGAAGGAAAACACGCGGATCTTACCCCACTGGTAAATTAGTCCGTAACGCTCTTCATCACTGGTAAGCCAGGCCATTTCAAAATCAAAAAGCCCGAAATATTCATGATAAAGTCCATACAGAGCAGCCATTAGCGAAAGGGCTATCCACAGTTTTATCATGCTGGTAGCAAACGAAAGCTTGTTTATAGCAAATAATGCTACAAAGAAAATAATCATTTGCCCTGCCATACCCCTGAATACATAAAACCATGCCTCACGCGAGGATGCAGAGGGGTTGCCCAGCTGGATTACGTTAAATGCAATCCAGACCAATACCATAGTAGTAATAGGGTTTTTGGCAAAACTCCAGTCTTTAGTTTGTGCCTGTTTTACAAATATCCCGAAGAGCATTACATAAATAAGTACATCGAGTACCATGCCCAAAGGGATATCAACGTGAATGGTGCGTTTTATAAAGTGCAATGAAAACGAGAACAGCATAATCAATACCAGGCCAAATTTTAAGTTAAACATGCATGCGAACACGCATGGCAACCCTATTAAGGCCGCTATGATAACCACAGCTACGGTAAAGCCTTTGGTGGCAATAATGTACGATAATGCCAGCACTGCCAATGTCATTAGCAGGTAACCAAAGGGGTTATTTAATTTCTCGACAAATATTTTTTCGCTCAGCCATTCGCGCAGAGAGCCAGGGGCTATTTTGCGAGACCTGTTGCGAAGGTTTACTGATGAATTTTGCATGTTTAGCTAAAAAAAGAAGTGCTCTACACACCCTGAAGTAAAAAAGTAGCCTAGGGCTAGAATACGATCTTCAGAAAGAAAACTGCGAATGTGGCTGCGCAAAAAAGCAATGCCAGCTTTTCAATCAATTTATCTTTGGTGCTAAGCTCTTCTGTGTTGTTATTATCTTCCATAGTATTGGCTAAAAATGCACACAGCCGATTGGCCTAAAGTGCTACCTAATAATTTAAAAAAAGGTTGTGACTTAACTTAATACGGGTAATGTATAAAAAGGTCTATGATTTAGCCACTTTTTCCCATTCCTTAGTATCAAAATTGTATCTTTTAATGACTCGGGCCGGGTTGCCTACCACTACGGAGTATGCAGGGATATCTTTTGTTACAACACTTCCTGCAGCAATAACACAATGTTTGCCAATATGCACACCTGCTGTAACCACAGCATTGGCTCCGATCCAGGTTTCATCTTCTATCACTATTTCTTTAGTGGTGCATTTTTGCAGGTTTATAGGGGTATTAATATCCTCATAGCCGTGGTTAAGGCCTGACATTACAATATTCTGGGCCAGAATAACATGGTTACCAATGGTTACCGGGCCAATAAGTACCGATGATATACCAATGCGGCTGCGGTTACCTATCACTACTCCACCCATTCCATTGTTAATGGTACAAAAATCTTCTATGGTGGAGTTGTCGCCCAATACAAAAGGGTTAAAAGGCATAACATCGATACGGGTACGACTTCTGATAGTAGCGTTCTTGCCTTTTTTATGCTTAAGTGGGTTTACAAACCAGCGTACCCAGCGCCTGGGACGGGCCTGGTTTTTTGGCATTAGCATGAATAAAGCCATTTGCTTTAGGCGAGGACTGGCTTTTATACGGTTAATTATTCCTGACATACGCGGAAAGGTTAATATTTTTGTGGGCTTAAGGCCGCACAAGAAATAGTTTATGAATACGATAGCTCTTTGTTTCTGGGAAGAGCAGAAGCCTCTTCAATGATATCCCAGAATTGATCTACCCTGGCACTCCAGGTGTTTGATTCTGCTACTGCCAGGCGTTGACGGGCCTTTTCGGTAGTATGCTCCTGTATAGCAGTGTCAATATGGCTTAAAAACTCATCGTGGTTTTGGGCCAGGTAAGTTACGTCTGCAAAGCTGCTTATGTCTTCTGAAAATGCAGAGGAAACTACGGGCTTGCCAGAGGCCAGGTACTCGTTTATTTTTAAAGGATAAATACTTTTAGTAAGTACAGAACACTCAAAAGGGATAATGGCCACATCACTGTGCTGCAGGTAGGCGGGTAGTTCGGTTATATCTTTACGGCCTGTAAAAATGATATTGGGGATTTTATCAAGCTCCCACTTTTTATAATCGTTATTACCGGTCGGGCCTACCATAAGCAGTATCTTATCGCTGTGTTTGGTGGCTATTTTTTTAAGAAGCTCATAGTCCATGCGAAGGCCTATGTTGCCTGTGTAGGTAATTACTTTTTGGGTAATGCCCTGTAATTCCTTGGGGCGATCAAGTGTATCTGTAAAAGCCCTGCGGAAAATAGAAATATCTGCTGCATTGGGGAGTAGGTATACCTTGTCAGAAAACTCAGATTTAAGCCTGGTTAGCTCCCTTGAAGTAGCCAGTGTAATATCAGCCTTACTTACGGCATCGTTTTCCAGCCTGGCACCATGGCGTGCTATGTAGCTCTCCTGCGTTATATCGTCTACGGTCTGGTAAATATGGAACTTAGGCTTAATATCTTTTGGAATTTCACGCATAAAGTAAGGATCAAAGGAATTAATGAAAATGTAATTCCTAATGTTGAAATCCTTTATCAATTTACGCAAGGTTGCATAGAGTATATCATCGTTCACCCTGGAGAGGGAGTCGTACAGCATGCCCTGGTTAAGCCAGTTAATAGGCAGGGTAAGGCGCGGTGTAACAGCCGTAAAATTAGCTGGTAAGCCATGCAATTTACGGTAAGAGCCTTTGCCAAACAGTAAAGCTGTTTTACGGGTCTGGATGCTGTCTGTCTTGTATTTTGAAAAAAAGTCTTTTATAGAAAAGGGGTGGTCGATATAAAACACCCTGTTATGCCTGGCAAATTCTTTTGCCAGGCAATACGCGGATGAAGAGTACATGTTGTCCCACCGCGAAAGGGCCAGCATTACAATGTCATATTCCTGGTTACTTACTTTCATAGTATAAGGTCGTTTTCGGTCGTAATCTGAAACCGGCATGCTTGGCTATTGGTGTATACTTTTACATGCCTGTTTTTTTTAGGTAAATGATAAAAGCAGCTTAGTTGCTTTTGCTTTTAGCCAAGCGTTGCCTCAGCATAGACGTACCTACATGGTACATCTGTATATAAAAATCCTTTGCGTGTAACAGTGCATTATAGAACTTTACATTTAAGATACGCGACAGGATCATCTGGTTACCCACAAACAGCAGGCTGTGCGTGGTAAGGCTACCAAAGGCTGCGCCCATGATGCCGAAGTTGGTAATAAACAAGTAGTTTACAGTTATATTAAGGACTGCGCTAAACAGTATAAAGTAAAAGTTTACTTTAGGCATGCCTATTGAGTCCAGCACGGTGCCAAATTGCCTCGCAAAAGGAAAGAACAGGCTATACAGGATCGTGATTTGCAGGATAGGCACAGCATCCAGGTACTTTTCTCCGGCAGTAAGCAGTATAATAGGTTTTGTAAAAAGCAATACAACTACTATCATCGGAAATACAAGTGCCAGGATAACCCCAACCGATTTTTCGTACAGGTGGCGCACAGCATCTTTACCCTCTTCGGCCATGCGTTTGGCACTCTGAGGAAAAACAATTTGTGCTACTGATACGGTTGGAACTTCTACGAGGTTGGTTATACGTACCGCTGTATTATAAAGCGCTACTGAGCCTGTAGATACAATCGAGCCCAGCATCATCTGGTCAATGCTCTTAAAAAGGGTGGAGCTTATATTGGTGCCAAATACAAACTTGCCGTAGTGAAACAGTTTTTTAACCCAGCCCCAGTCAATAGACCTGGAAAGACGTAGGTATTTACGAACAAAAAAGTAAGATGTAGCTGCGCCCAATACTGCACTTACCGTTTGGAAATTAACCAGTGTAATAAGGTCGGTATGCCAGCCTGTTAGGAAACAAGCAGCTATGTACACAAAGAAAGAACCCTGCCTTACAAAGTTGCTAAAAAATATACCTTTAAAATCGAAGCTGCCTTGCTGTATAAAATTAAACTGAGAGTGAAAAATAAGCGAAATAGTAGTTAGAATATAGTAGTAAAGCATGGTCTCCAGGATGGGAGACTCATATATTGCACTGAAAGTGCGTGCAAAGCCCCACAGGAAAGTTACACTCAAAACAGTAAGCAATACATTGAGGGTAAGCGAGGCTGTCATGATCTTTGGATGCTCCTCTGCTGGCGTGGAAGCCATGTATTTGATCTGGGCGTTCTGAATAAGGCCGTTGCGGGCTACTTCAATGATAGAAGTAACAATTATAAATAATGACCAGATACCAAACTCTTCTTTAGTGATCATTCTGACCAGGAAGAAAAAGCTTCCAAAGCCAAACAGTACCAGGGATCCTCTTTCAAAGATTGTAAAAAGTCCGGAGCGCAGCCAATATGAGTTTTTAGAAAATTTCATTATGCCAAATAGTTTGCACAAATGCCTTTTATAAAGCTTGCAAAGTGCAGGTAATATATTTTCTTAGAAAAATAATAATTTAAAAAGGGTAAAATAAAGGCAGGTTTAGCCAGCGCCTAACCTGCCTTTATTTTATGCATTTAAGTTTTCGAGCTCTACTTTATTGATAAGGGCACCCATGTATTTGCCATTTAAGCGCTTTATGTATTCTATAGAAGGCTTATCAGAAGACTCCAGTTGTGCATTGGCTGCAAAAATCGGAATCACCTTATCGGCAAACATGGCAAGCTCTTTTGAGTCGGCATACATGTTTAGTGAAGCACCTTCCATCATTATATAATCATAACGGCTAGATACCTCGGCAAGTAATTCTTTAAAGTTGGCTGTAGAACATACTTCAGACGGTGAAAAATCACCACCACGGCAGCCAATTACATCTATACCTTTTAGAGGTGTGTTAGAGATAACAGCTTCCAAAGGCAACTCTTTGCATAGGTACTTTTCCAATGCAGGCTTAGCGTTGTAAATAGCTGTAAGCGAATTGTTCTTAAAATTGGTATCAATAATCAGAATTTTCTTGTCGTTAAGGCTAAGCGAATAAGCCAACGAAACAATAGTAAATGTTTTGCCCTGGTTGGGTTTGGTACTGGTAAATAAAATGGTTTTAGGTTGTGATACCTCTAGCTCGTAACGAAGTTTGCGCAGTGATTGCTTGTAGGTTTCCAGTTTCACGTCATCTTTGCTATCGCTAAAAATAGAGCTGCTTTTTAGTTTTTTGGCATCAAGCTCATTAAGGGCTCCTAATACGCCAAGCTTGGTAAGCCTGTTAAACTGCGAAGGCCTGCGAATGGTCTGGTCTACATATTCAAGCGCAAAAATAACGCCTATGCAAAGAAACATACTGGCAATACCGGCAGCGGCTACCAGCAGCATTGCTTTAGAATCTTCTGGTTTTTCGGCAGGCATGCCAAACTCTGTTTGCCTGAACAGGTTGGTTAATTTTACTGCCGCCAGGCGTGCTTCTGAGTGCTTATGCATTAAGTTTACATAGTAATCATTTATTACAGCTATTTCGCGCTCATACTCTTTGATGGTGGCATCTTTAGTGGCAAAGGTGCTTACTTTACTGTTGAGCCTGCCTAGTTCACTGTTTATAGAAGCTAACGTAGTACGTGCTGCATCTAAAGCAAACTCGCTTTCAATTTTTCTTGATACTAAGTCCTGGCGTGGCGCCTCTGGGTTATAGGCTATTTCGCTAACAGAATTGTTAATTACCACTTCCAGTTGGGTGCGTACCCTGTCAATAGAGTCGGCCAGGGCAGCGTTGTTGCTACCACTGCTTATATACTGCCTGTTAAGTGAGTTAAGCCTGTTTTTAAGCGTTACGTAGCGTTGGTTTATCTCGCTTGTTTGCCTTTCCAGGTATGATTTTTCGCGGCCGGTAAGCTTTGCATTTATAGTATTGATAGTATTTTGATGAGCAGCTATCTGGTTCATTACTTCTTCCTTCTGTACTTCAAGCGAATTTATACGGTTAATGGTAGAAGAGGTCTGTTCATCAATACTAACAATATTATTGGCTTCCTTATACCTTTTTAAAGCCTGTTCTTTTTCTTCCAGCTCTTGCCTTTTCTGGTTTACCAGGTTAGCAAAATATTCTACAGAAGTACCAGAGCGGTCGTCACGCATACTTTTGCTGTAACGGATAAATTCTTGTGCATGGGCATTTACAACCGCAGCAGAAAGGTGCTTGTTTTCTGATTTGTAATAAATATCTACATAATCTGTATTCTGTCTTCTTTCAGCTTTAAGGTTCTCAAGAAGGTTGTCATAATCGTATTTCTGCCATTTAATAAGGGTAACCAACATTTTGTCTTCCTCATTATCTAAGTTTAAGCCTTCTATAGAATCCAGCTTAACACGAAGTAACTCTGCAGCACGGGCAAGATCCTCTTCTGCATAATAAGCCTTTATTTCGCTCATGTCGCGAAAAGGATGCTCAGCAGTTAAATCGTGCAACATAAGCTGGTACGACACCAGGTTAATAACCGGGCGCGAGTGCATAATTTCAATAAGGTTGTTAAAGCGGCTCTGGGTTTTAAAATGGTCTACCCGTTTGTCGTCTTCGCTAAGTGCTACCTCATATACATCGGTAATGCCGGTGGCAATCTGTGCATAGGCAGAGTAGGTTTTGGGTAAACTACGGGCAATAAAGAAGGTGGCTATTACTGCCAGGGCAGTAACACCAATAATAAGCCACTTCCTTTTGAGAAGAACTTGAAAAAAATTAAGCAGATCCATATCTGGGTATTTTGAATATATTAGTTGAAAGTCTGGCCTATATTATTCACAATGAAGTACTTGCAAAAGCCTGTATCGAATTTAGAGCATATTTGGTTGCTCTGGGTATTAAAAAAACTAGATTTTATTAAAAAATTTTAACAAAAAAATCGGAGAGTACTAACACTCCTCTAATCATACTAGGCTACCTTTTAAATGGTTGCATTATTGTTTAATAAAAAAATGGAATAAAATATAATTGCTATGCCTAGAGTACAGCTATATGGCCCTTATAAGTGTTTTTTGAGGTTTTATAGTGTGTTTTGTAATAAAATGAAATTTAAAAATAAAATGAAAAATTAAAAGAGTATTTTTTTTTGATAAAAAAGTACAACCTTATTCTTTTAACATCAGTTAAAAAACGCAAAGCAGGCTTATAGCCCTTATCGCTTGTTATACATCACTTAACCGGTTTCAACAACCCAAATTTTTTAAAGTATATAGTATTTTTTAACTAGCCATGATACAGTTTCTTACAGTGTTATTTTGGGTATGCCTTGCCCTTATTTTTTATTCTTATATAGGTTATGGTATAGTACTCTATTTTATTATAAAGGTAAAGCGAGCCCTTAAGCCCTCTAAAGCATTTATAGATAATGGATATACGCCGGAAGTTACAATTATGGTAGCTGCCTATAACGAGAAAGATTATATTGAAGAGAAAATAGAGAACACCCTCTCACTGAGCTATCCCAAAGATAAGTTTAAGTTAATGGTAGTAACAGATGGTTCTGATGATGGTACCCCGGATCTGGTAAAAAAATACCCCAATGTAGTATTGCTACACCAGCCAGAGCGCAGAGGTAAAATTGCAGCCGTAGAGCGTGCTATGAAGTACGTAGATACAGATATCGTTATCTTTACAGATGCTAACACTATGCTCAACAAAGATGTGATCCGTAATATGGTTCGCCATTACAAAGATGAGCGGGTGGGGGCAGTAGCTGGCGAAAAGCGGATAGCAGACAAGGAAAAAGATGCAGCCAACGGAGCCGGAGAAGGAATCTACTGGAAGTACGAATCGACCCTTAAAAAATGGGATTCTGAGCTTTATTCTGTTGTAGGTGCGGCTGGTGAGTTGTTTTCAATACGCACCCATTTGTTTGAGCCTGTTCCGGCTGATACAGTTATTGAAGATTTTTACCTCACACTACGTATTGCCCAAAAAGGTAACAGGGTAGTTTATGAACCCGAAGCTTATGCTGTAGAAGGGCCGTCTGCCTCTGTGGGTGAGGAATTAAAACGCAAAATACGTATTGCTGCTGGTGGCCTGCAAGCTATTGTACGGCTTAGCGCTTTGCTGAACCCATTTAAATATGGTGTACTTACTTTTCAATACGTATCGCACCGCGTACTACGCTGGACGTTAGCTCCTGCTGCCTTGTTGCTGCTTATGGTAAGTAACATTATGTTAGCCATGTTGGGTAGCCCCTTTTTCCAGGCTCTATTAGCACTACATATACTCTTTTATATAGCTGCTGTAGCTGGTAAGGTATGTGAGAGCCGCCAGCTTAAAATTAAAGCCTTCTTTGTGCCGTATTACTTTATGATCATGAACTATGCCGTATACATGGGCTTCTTCCGATATGTGAGGGGTTCTCAGTCTGTGCTTTGGGAAAAAGCAAAACGTAGTACCTGATAATTTCTTTGTTGCCACTTAACCTTTATATATATCCCTCTGTTGTCCGTTGTTTGGTACGACAGAGGGCACCTTTTTAGCCTTTTCACTATCATTATAAAATGCCTCCTGGGCTGTGTTAATAAGCAGTTCTGGAGGCATTGCCATATCTTTCTGGAAAGGATTGAATACGCCCTTATAACAAAGCGTTAAGGTGTGGTAAAGGATATTAACTGTACACCTGTGGTGTATGCCTGCCATGGTATGGCTTTGTAGGTAATTGGGTAAACTTAAGACTGCTGCTTTACCAACCTGGGTGTAAATACCCTGACGTTTGTCATGTTTAAAAAGGATAAGGTTGTGGAGATGTGGAGATTGATAAGGAAATAGTGTCGGGTTAAGTAAACAAGCAAGGTGCAGAGGTAAATAGCTTAATACTAACTATATACTAATGTTAAGCAGAAAGAGCCACCTGTAGCAGGCGGCTCTTTTCTTCACACTCAAAAAAAACTCTATATACCGTTTGTCTCCTTATTTTGAGCTAACCTTGTACACTACAAACTCTTCATTTTCATAACTAACCGGAAAGTTCAACGGGGCTCTGTCTTTCATCATGATCATATACACGGTATTATTCTTGTATTGAGCCTCTTGTGCTACAGAGATAAACTGTGCTTCATTCAGGTTTTCATAGCTTTTAACAAGATCTACACCAGCAGTATAACCTAGCTTTTCCATTCGCCTGATCCACTCAAAGCCAAATGAAGGGTTAAAGAACATTTGGGTACCATCTTTCCAATCACCATAAATAGTACGTTCAGACTCTACTCTAAACCCTTCCAGGTGGGGAGGCACTATAAAAGCATCATGTTTTTTTGTGTTTTCGCGCGCCCAGTATTGTACATTAAGCCAGGTGCTTTTATGTGCATTGTTAATTGAAAAGCCTCCTCTCATAAAGTAGCCACCTGCAGCAAAAATGCCTAATACAGCCACTAAGCCTATTATGGCATACTCTTTCCTGCCTTGGCGATACATAAAGTAATATATAACAGGCAAGCTTATAAGTATAAAAAATATTGCGCTTGCAGACTTTGCAATATGCTCGCCAATAAATAAGCCTGCAAAGCATACTGTAACAAAGGCTAACATGGCCCAGTTTTTAGAAGATGCAAGCTCTTTAACAAAATAGTGGGCATAATATATAAAAGCAATGTAGGCTATAAAGGGAAAGCTCCTGAAAAACTGGAACTGAATAGCTACAGACAGCGGATATATTTCTGTAAAGATAACGCCTGCTAAAGCCAGGGCTACTACACAAATTGTACCCCATACAACAACAGTATGCTGGCGAGTGTTGGTAGGTTTATGTTTCCAGGTAAAATAAAACCCTACCAGGAACAAAGCAGCCTGCACAAAGTGTAGTAGGGGCCACTCAAAAGGAAATACGTGGTGGGCCGATCTCAACCGTAACAAGTCAAGCCAGCGCGGATCTGCCTCAAACAGGTGTAGCGATGGGGCCGGATACAAGGCTTTCCAGATTAAAACCGGACTTGCACACATCAGGAGTATGCCAAGGCCTAACATAAGCCTGCCAACCCCAATATGCTTTATGGTACCTATTGAGGCTGCAAACAAAATAGCACAAACATACACTGTAGATAAAGGGTGTATTATAAATGCTACACCTTGTAAAAAGTAAGATAAATAGTAGCGCTCCTTGAGGTATGCATAAATGGCAAACAGCAATACAGGCAATACTACTGTACGGGTAAGGAACAGGCTTTCCAATGTATTGGTATCGCCAACAGTAGGCACTGAAAAGAGCAAAAAGAACATGGCGAGGTAGGCCACTGTACGACTTTTAAAAAGCTCTATGGCAATAAGATACGTAAAGGTAAAAGTGGCATACAAAGAAGCCACATACCCTACAAAAAATACTATTGGAATGCTCAGTTCAAAATACCTGATCATCAGGCCTAACGTTGGCCAGAAATAGGTATAAAAATATGGCAGCTCTGCCAGTAAGAAATCATTAGGATACAGTGTGCCATCAATATAACTTTTCAAAAACGGCACAGATATATTATGGTCAAAAGTGCCGTATTGATACTGGTTTATACTAATGGTAGAGAAAAAGGTCAGGATGGAAATTAATACAGTGCTTACTAGTGCAGTTTGCGTTTTACCAGCCTGGAGCGTTTTAACATCTCCTGCCACAACATTCATTTTCAAAAAATTTATAGTTTAAAACCAAAAGTTAAAAGTTTTTCATTTCCGGCCGATGGCATATACCGATAAGCCAACCGATTTGGAAGTAAGCTGGTCTATTTTTTTGAAAACAGGTACAAGCTTATCATAGGTAGACATGAGTTCCGGAGCAATAAGCTTTTGCTTTAAAACTGAACCAAAAATAAACCACCCAGGTATACCAGCCAGGTTAAAATAATGGCTTTGCTTTACCTGGTAGCCAGTTTTTTTAAGTAAAGTAGCCAACCTTTGCCGGGTGTAGCGCCTATAATGCTTTAACTCTTTATCAAAACGGTTAAACAAGCCATTATAAGCAGGTACAAGCACAATAAGGTGGCCACCAGGCCTAAGTAAACTATACAGGTTCTTTAAGGCTTGCTCATCATCCTTAAGGTGTTCAACTACATTAGTGGCTATAATACAATTATATTGTTCCTTATAGCTGGCGTAAACCTCGCTAAAATCAGGAGCTTCTACATCTAATTGAATTACTGCCTTAAGCGCAGGCCTTTGTTTAAACTTTTGTAATAATATGCTACAGTACTCTTCACTGATATCACTTAGGGTTACCTGTTTTTGAGTAGCAAGTAAAAGCTCAGAAATATTTCCAATCCCACTTCCTATTTCTAAAACAGGGGTTTTAATAAAAGGGCGGAGTTCATTAAACATCCAACTGTTAAACTGATCCGCCTTTGCAATAGCGTCCAGAGTGGCTAACCCTTCAGGATCATAATTTGGGTACTGATATTTTTTCATTCGTAAGTACGGGTTCCTGGGCTGCCAAAATTGCGTTTTGCATTATTGCAGAGGCTGCACCATGCGCAAAAGCACTTCTGTCAAGTTCAGAGATCTGGCGTGCTGGCATTACATATTTTTTGCGATCAAAAATATTATACTTTAAGATACAGTAAATTGCACGCACACCGTCTTTCCAGCCAATTTTTTTGCCCTCTGCATAAGAGCGGCCAAAATAAGAAATACCCAGTTCATAAATTCTAATTTCTGGTATTCGGGCAATCTTTGCAGTTACTTCAGGCTCAAAACCAAAACGCTTTTCTTTAAGGTCTATGCTTTGGATAATATCTGTACGGAATAGCTTGTAGCAAGTCTCCATATCAGTAAGGTTCAGATCTGTGAACATATTAGACATGAACGTTAAAAACTGGTTACCCAGGGAGTGCCAATAGAAAAGAACTCTACGAGCCATATGGCCAGCAAAGCGTGAGCCATATACTACATCTGCTACGCCTCTTACCACAGGGTTTAGCATTAGGTTATACTCCATTGGGTCATATTCTAAATCTGCATCCTGTATAATAAGATACTCTCCGGTAGCCTTTTTTATACCGGTATGAAGCGCAGCACCTTTACCCATGTTCACTTCATGCTTGTAATACTGTATGTCAAGGTCTGGGTTGTGTTGCATATACCGCTTAACGGCCTCTTCGGTATCGTCTGCAGAGCAGTCGTTTACAATAATAATTTCTTTTGAAATATTATTGATAAGCTGTACCTCTTTAATGCGGTTTAAAATATGGTGAATAGTTTTGCCCTCATTATAAGCGGGGATAACAATAGAGAGTTTAGAAATGCTCATAGCTGATTTATATAAAAAATAAATTAGATGGAAAGTCAAAAAAAAGTTTACAACTATTTAAAGTTGATATTATTCAAATAATTGTACGGGAATAACCCGCAGCGGTTTAAATTTTAAAAAAATTATTCAAAAAGTGCTATCTACTCTGAAGCAAGCAGGGGATGTGCCCCGATTGGAAATTTATTACGGATGGGCCTTATAATGCCTTTAGCGTTAAATCTTTTAGCATAATCAGATATATCTGATCCTCCTTTAAAATTTGGGGAGGTTGCTTTAATGCTAAACTTCAGGTTATCAGCATCTTCAAAATCTACTTTGCTTATATCCTTAACAAACAGGTTGGTGGCCTCTGTCCAATCAACATTGCTGCGTTTATTTACAAAGTCTCCTCCGGCAGCTACCACTAGGTTATTGATAAAGGTATTGCCCTTGCTTTGAGTGCTATACATCCGTATGCCATCGCGCCCTGGTCGTATAATGCTGTTGTTTACAAAGTGAAATCCTTTGCCGGGTAACGTATGCCGGTCATCACAAAAAATACCGTCATCGCCTGTGTTAATAATGGTATTATTATAAATTACATTGTCACCAAGTCCATTTACAAATATGCCGGTGCCTTTACCGTTTTTAAGGGTGTTATTATAAACCAGGCCTGTGGTGCCGCTGGCAATTTGTATGCCCTGCTTCTGGCCATACTCATTTCGAAGGCCATAGTTTTCAATATAATTGCTGTGTATGGAGGCTTCTTTGGTTGCACAGCCTAGTTGTATGCCATCCCAGCCAGCGTTAATAACCTTATTGTTATAAATAGCCACATTTTCTATATCGTGCGGATACAGAACAACTTCCTCTCCATTGCATTTTTTCTTAAAGCCTCCATAAGAAGAGTGGCCAATATAGAAGCCTTCGCCATGGGTATCATGTATATAATTATCATGGAAAAATGAATTTCGTTGTACAAAGTTGCCTCTGTTGGCTTTTCCATCGCAGCCAGGGTCTGTTTTACTGAGTATACCAGCAAAGCCGGTGTTGCCTACTTCAATAAACTCTACTTCAAAATCGGTGCTTAAACTACCAATGCTCAGGCCGCTTGCGCCTTGTCCGGTGCTTTCAATGCAAATTCCATAAGTATGTTCCGTGCTTCCGGTGCCGGTAAGTTTAAAGTATTTTGCGTTTTCAATTGAAAAGCCATACCGCTCGGTAGTGTTTCCAATTAAAACCTGGCCGCCACAGTTGGTAATAACCACTGGCCTTTCGGCACTGCCAGAAAAGTTTTTCATTTTAAATTTGCTTTTACGCCCTGCTTGCAGGCAGATGGTATCGCCTGGGTTAATGCGCAGAGCCGTAGCGTCCATATACTCCTGCGAGGCACCTACAGGATGTTTGCAATTGTGTTTCTGGGCTATTAGTGGAGAGCCAGGTATAATGAGTAATGTAAAAAGATAGATTAAAAAGAAGAGGTTGGCTTTCATAAGGCGGGCATTGGCTTAAAAAATACTAACCACACAAACGGGAGTATGAACCTTGGGTTACCTTATTGGTAGATAAAGATGTTTAGATAAAAAGAAAAAGGCTTGCTTCATGTGAAGCAAGCCTTTTTGTAAAGTGTGTTACTAAAATATTTATTCTTTTATAACCTTAAGGGTTCTATCAGCATGGCCTTCTGTTTGTACTCTCAGAATGTAAAGGCCGGTAGTAAGTGCTGTGCTGCTTAAATCTACTTCCAGCTGCTGGCTGCCGTTGGCCATTGTTTCTTTGTTGAAAACAATTCTACCAAGCTGGTCATAAAGCTGTATGCTTATTTTACCTGTCTGCTCAGATCCCATGTTTACAGTAAACCTGTCAGCAAAAGGATTTGGATAAGCGGTTAAAGCTTCTTCTTCAGCAAACAGTCTTGAGGTAGACGTTACAGTAGTTGTGCTGGTGATCGGTAAAATTTCAATTGCTGATATTTTAGCTCTATGCACATTCGATACAAAGCGAAGATCTACTTTACCATTGGTTACAGTTACATCGTACTGTCTGATGATTGATTTCATTGAGCCAGTAGAGGCAATGATATCAAAGTTGCTTAGTCTTCTGGTACCGTTGATATCTACACTCATTACTCTGCTGCCTACACCACCAGTTGTACCACCTGTAGCGCCAAACCAGATCTCAGCGAAGTGAAGAACCACTCTGTAGTCACCATTTGTTACCGGAATACTGTAGTTAAAAGTACCACCGTTAGTGCTGGCGCCTCTTTCTGATTTGTATAACACATCTGCACTTGTATTCAGGATATCAGCAATGTTATTGTTGGTATACGTTGAAGTACCTGTTGCAATAAAGTGCTGATCTGCACTGTAAACGTGGCCAGAGTTGTTTGTAAATGCTCCACCACCACAATTGATACGCACTGTTGTTGCGGCAGCGGTACTTACTGTTCCGTCTACTACACTAAAAGAGATGTTCAGGGCGGTTCCGGCAGTACCTGCGCCACTGGCTGAGCTATATGGAGTAGCAGATAGTCTGTGGGTACCTGCTGCAAGTACAGGGCTTAAAGCATTGTAGTTAATACCTGTAGAAGTTGCATTGTCACCGGCAAAGGTATAAGGTGCTCCGTTTTCAGTCTTTTTAACACCGTTCAGGTCAAGTATCACACTACCTACAGTACCAGGGTTTGTATTGGCACGGATTGCAATGTTACGGGTACCCAGGGTTGCATAGTTAATTACATATCCATTTGAAAGCGTTGCGATATCCCTGTTATTGTCTGCATTAATCAGGGTAAAGGAAGTAACAGCATGGCTTGCAGTTGCACCATTCACGGTTACAGTAGCTTCGCTGGTAGCAGTAGCACCTGCACTGTTTTTAACAGTAAGGCGGAACACATATGTACCTACAATTAGGTTGCTTAGGTTAAGGTTGGCCGAAGTAGTGCCAGTCATGGTAACAGTAGGGCCACTTACCTTTGTCCATGCCCAAGAAGCAACAGTTCCAGTAGCCGAGCCAGCTAAAACAGTAGTATTGGTAGGTAGAGTGATTGTTTTGTTTCCACCTGCGTTTGCTGAGAAAGAAGCAGGAGCAACAGTACCGGCAGTATTGCCATCAAGTAAGCCAATACCTGCATAAGGAGATCCTGAGGCAATTCTGAAGTCTTTAGAACCAGCGTTTCTAAACTGATATTTGCTTAGTGTCTGGTTTGTGTTGTTTGACATGTTAACATTGTTAGGACCTGCACCAGAGCTGTAAGCTACAAGCCTGTTGCTGCCATTGTACTTGTTATTGCTAATGTTAAACTTGTTTACTTCATTATAAATCAAGAAAATTGGCTTATCTGATTTGGTATCTAAAATATAGTTGTCGCGAATGTTAATGCTAGAGCCTGAAATGGTTACAGTACGGTTGTCAATAAAGAAAGCATCGCCACCAGCACCTTCAATGTAGTTATTGTAGAAATCGATGTTGCCAGATCCCATCATAATTACAGCATTGGATGGAGAGTGCATAATTACGTTATTATAAAACTTACCTGTAGTATTGTCACCGATCTGGAAGTTTTTGTTTTGAGCGCTAACGTTAGATTGACCACCTCTGAAAAATACGTTGTTATAAATTTCAATATTGGTTACACCGTTTGAGATCTGGAAGTTTTCCCAACCAGAATTTTCAACCACGTTGTTCCATATTTTTACGTTGCGGAAGTTTTGACCTGGAGTCTTGGTTTCGCCAATGTAAAAGCCTTCGCCATGGCAATCATGTATATACATGTCATGGAAGTTCAGGTTCTGCATCCATGTTCCAATAGCACCATTGGTCTTAGCAAGTACACCTGCAAAGCCTACGTGGCCAATTTCCATAAATTCAGCTTCAATGTCTGTGCTTAGGCCAGAAAGACCCATACCACTTGCACCTGGGCCGGTGCGGGCAATCTTAATACCGTACTTAATTCCAGAAGTACCAGTACCAGTTATTTTTAAGTGGCTGCTTTTCTCTACAGCAAGACCAAAGTTAAGGCTTGTGTTGCTGATAACAGCCTGACCACCACAGTTCTTTATTATAATAGGGTTAGTTGCTGAGCCATTAAAGTTCATTAGCTTTAACTGGCGGCGTGTACCCGCTTTTAAACATATTACAGAGCCAGGGCCGATCTTTACGTTCAACTTCGTAGCATCTACGTACTCCTGGTTAAGCTCTATAGTATAGGTGCAACCGCAATCTTGTGCGTTTGCGCTGTTCATTCCAAAAAATGAGAAGAGGGTAAATAGAACTACCAGTAAAGAGTACTTTGATAGATAGTTGTTCATAGCGCAGGTTTTTTTGTTATTTTAAAAATGGAAACTATGCGTGGGAAGCTTAAAAGTTTGTTTGTTCAAAAAGTTGTTTAGCTGTTCGCTTCCGATAACAATGCAAACCTACTAAGGATAATCTGCAGCGCTAGGTCACGGCGTATCCAAAACTTACACAGATAGGAAAGGAAAGGCATTAGCATGCTTAAGAGTCTGTAAATTAGACTATACCAGTAAATTTTTGAACAGTATTAGAGAGGGTATTCTGTAAAATCTAATAAAAGAAGGTAAGAAGATGATTGGCTGCTCTTTATGCGGAAAAAACTAAGCGAAAAGTAAATTTTGACTCTATTTCGTATGCATCATGCCAGAGGGGAGAGGATTTCTTTAGTATACTAGTGTAATAAAATTTTTAAAATTAAATAATAACCACTACCGGGTAATGTGCGGAACAATGCCAATATGCTCGAGCTATAACTGGCACTATATTTTCTGTTATCTGCGCAAATACCCCTTATATTATGGTAGATTTTGCTTACTGGAAGGTTATTAACCGCCTTGATTTACAGGTTGATACATATATAAGTATACATTAGCAACTTTTACATCTACAAAGGTGTAAGTGTTTGGTTAAAAAGGAGTTGTGTAAAATAATATATTACTAAATGGTGTCTTTGTGATATATGTAATGGCGGCTTGGTTTTGATGCTGTTTACCAAATGCTTTGATGTAAGGCCTTTGTTCTGTTCTTTTTTCGATAGACAGCTTAGTGTGTTTGCTAAATATTTGATAATTAATATGTTTAGCTACTGAAAGTTATATTTTCGTCAAAGCAATTCCAGGTAGTTTATTAATAAAGTAAGCAAAACCGAATGCAGATGCCGTGGTTATCTAAAATGATTATTTTTTTTCTGTTCCTCGTAAGAATAGTGTGCAGTTTTTGAGCGTAAGTTATCTTTTGCAACATAATTTTTAAAAACTGCTCATATACTGGTTTATTTCTTACACCATCGGCCATTTACGATAACAAACTTAAAAATTGGCCATATTTTGTAAAGTCTAAAATGTATTAGATAAATTATATTTAAGGCTTTATAACTCCTTGAAGCGCTGTTGCTGCATCCTTTATCTTTATTATTTTTTGTTCGCTATATAATTCATTGATATGCCGCTATATATAAAAATGTAGATGGGGTACTCTATATTTGTAGGATAATTACTTTGCATATGCCTTCAATTCGTGTCTTTTCAGCAAAAAAAGCGTCCCCTATTAATCTGTGGTCGGCTATTTTTAAGGCCCATAGTGCATTTTTTATACCTATGGCTGTATTTTTAGCTGCAGGAGGAGCTTTGCAATTATATTGGAGTAAAAGAGAGTTGTTTTTGTTTATTAACAGTTACTATAGCCAATGGGCCGATATATTTTTTTCACTCTATACTCACGTTGGCGATGGTCTTTTTTGTGTGTTGGTAATTTTAGGTCTGTTATTTATAAAATATGGCTATGCTCTTGCTGCTGCAGGAGCATTTTTGCTAAGTGCCGGAGTATCTTCTCTGCTCAAGCACCTGGTCTTTGCCAGCGAATTCAGGCCTCGTAAATTCTTTGAGGCTGAGCCCGGGCTGATCCGTATGTTGGATACTATAGAGATACACTCTTTTAATAGCTTTCCCTCTGGCCATACCGTTACCTCTTTTGCTATTTTTACTGTACTTAGTTTTATGGTAAAAGATAAGCGCTGGGGCATGCTGTTTTTTGTAATAGCTTTGCTGGCTGGCTTCTCGAGGGTGTACCTGGCACAGCATTTTTTTGAAGATGTATATTGGGGAGCATTGATAGGTGTACTGGCAGCCATAGTAGCCTGGTATACCTTAATCTATATAGTACTATTGCCTCAAAAGGCCTGGTGGAATAAATCATTACTTGCAAATAAGGGTAGTTAAGTAGTAACTTAGCCATTGCCCTATTCAACAGGCAAGCTAAATGAGTGTGCTTCATGCTGTTTTCATAGGCAGGAGTATAGTTTTATATTTAGTTTTATATTTATATTAACCGTTTTGAACGTGCTTACTGAATCCAGGAGAACAAGCCATTTATATATACAAAGTGTGCCCGGTCCCTCGCCCAGGTTATACCCTTTATTTGTAGCCTTGCTGGGTATTGTTTTTTTCTTTCCATTTTTAGGAGCAGCCCACTTATTTGATTGGGATGAGATCAACTTTGCAGAATCGGCCCGCGAAATGCTGGTTACTGGAAATTTTGCTCAGGTACAAATTGATTTTCAGCCTTTTTGGGAAAAGCCTCCTTTGTTTTTCTGGATGCAGGCTTTATCCATGCATGTGTTTGGCGTTAATGAATTTGCAGCCCGATTTCCTAATGCTGTATTCGGTGTAGTTACCCTGCTAACCCTGTATTATGTAGGCAAAAAGTTATATAGCCCTGTGTTTGGCCTGCTATGGGCATTAGCGCATTTTGGGGCCTTTTTGCCTCACTTATATTTTAAATCAGGTATCATAGATCCTGTTTTCAATTACTTTATATTTATGGGCCTTTATTTTCTGGCTCTTACTATTGCTTCATATCAAAAGCCGGGTGCAACACGCAATGCTATTGCTTCGGGATTGTTTGTAGGGTTGGCTATATTAACCAAAGGCCCTGTAGGCTTATTAATTGTAGGTTTGTGTTTTCTGGTATTTTGGATAAGTACAGGCTTTAAAGCTGTAGGAAGTTTTAAAAACATATTTTTGTTTGCGATGGCGGCCTTTATGGTTAGCTTCCTGTGGTTTGGGCCAGAAACTATACAAAATGGGCCAACCTTTATTAAGGGCTTTATTGAGTTCCAGATCGCGCTTTTTACCACACCAGTTGCAGGGCATGGGCAACCTTTCTGGTATCATTTTGTAGTAGTGTTTGTAGGGTGCTTCCCTATTTCCATCCTGGCCTTAAGGGGCTTTGCGTATAAGGCTCCCGCAGATCACTTGTTCCGCCGTTGGATGATCATTTTATTTTGGGTAGTAATGATTCTTTTCTCTCTATCCACTTCTAAAGTAGTGCATTACTCTTCTATGGCCTATTACTCTGTTTCTTTCCTGGCTGCCTATTATGTATTTCATCTGTTGCAGGATAAAGTTAAGTTTACAAGGGCTACTGCTATATTATTATATATACTAGGTGGGTTGCTTAGCTTTGTATTTGCAATTCTGCCTATTGCAGCGCTGCATCTCGATAAGATTACTCCTTATATAAAAGATCCTTTTGCCGTAGCCAATATGCAGGCGCAGGTGCAATGGAGTGGTTGGGAAGCTATAATTGGTGTTCTGTACTTTATAGCACTTGTAATAGCCATAAAAGCATATCAAAAACATAATGTAATGCGTGCTTCTGTTTTGCTTTTTGTAGCTACAGGCTTGTGCTTGTTTACTTACTCTGCAATTGTAGTTCCGAAGATAGAAGGATACTCGCAGGCTGCCTCTATACGATTTTTCAAGTCTTTGCAAGGCAAGGATGTGTATGCAGATGTAATTGGATACAGAAGTTTTGCACACCTGTTTTATTTTGATAAGCAACCTCCCTCTAATCCCAAAAGCTACGATAAAGAGTGGTTGTTGCATGGAGATATAGATAAACCCGCATATTTTGTAGCCCGCCTGGACCGCGCTGCGCCTTTCAGGGAAATGGCTCACTTACAGGAAATTGGAGAAGAAAACGGGTTTGTATTTTTTAAACGAGAGGCTGGCCCGGCTTACCCTGTACAGGAAACCAGCACTACTAATGACACTGTTTTGCCTATCCCTTCAGAACAGAACCCTGAGGTTGAAAATGTAGAAAATGCCTCTATTCAGGATTGAGGTTGTATTAATAGTGTTGATGCTGGCTTTGGGGTTAATTGTAACATCATATATAATACAAAAAATATTTTTGTAAATGCTTTGTAATAAGCATTTGCTTGTTATATTGCATAGCTCTTTATGGGCCTGTACATCAGGCCATTGTATTGGCTGCTTTTTTGAAGGATCAGCCTAGCTGTAATACCAAATCTGCAGTTTCTGTAAGTGCATAATAGCTTTGTTTGCTGGTGAGCTTTTACTTTTTCCTGTAACAACAAACTTTGTAAGCAGGCCTTTTTTATTGAAGCAGGATCAGCGAGCCTTAGCGTATACGCCTCGTAGCTATTTTTAAGTTAATGCCAGCACAAAGCCTGTTTTGGTATTAAAAAAATAGCCTTTTTCTTAAACCGGAGTGTTTAATTTAGCTGGTTATTTAAAAAGTATAAGATTCCTTTCTGTAATTAGCAAATTTTTACAAAATTTGAAGTTTATCATTTGTCAGAATGAAGGTTTTAACCACAAGTCCGTTTCAGATTGTTTATTCTTTGTTTGAGCATGAGTACCTGGGGTATTTGTTCGAGTCGTTTGTAGTGCAACTCGATGCCCAAGGCCGCCTTACGCTGCAAAGCCAAAACATATCTTCTAAAAATGCCGATGAGTTTGCTGCAGGTCTGGATGAAACTGACTTTAAGTTAATAAAGCTCATGGATGCCGTACAACAGGATGCTGTTGTTAAGAAGCATACCAGTAAAAAGATCAGCACTACAGACTTTTTCTTAAAGGTTTTTGATAAAGATAAAGGTGATGCCAATCTTAAACAGACCATTTTAAACTATGTAGAGCGTAAGAAAGCAGAAATGCTTCCTTTGCTTAAAGGTAAAACTGTGTTTGAAATGGGTAATGATGGGGAGCCTACCTGGAAGCAATTATACATGTCAGAAGAAGAAGCTTCTATATTGTTTCATTTGCGCCGCCATGAAGAAAATACTCATTATTTCTGTACCATGAGGTACAAAGGCACCAAGCTCGATTTTCAATATAAAAATGCTGTAATAATTTGTAAAGAGCCTGCCTGGTTACTGCTGGGTAATACTATTTACAATTTCAACAATAAAGAGCTGGACGGTAACAAGCTAAAGCCTTTTCTTAATAAAAAATTTATTACCATACCTAAAGCCATAGAAGAGAGCTATTATACAAAGTTTGTAGCTCCGCTGGTGGCCTCTTTTGATGTGCATGTACAAGGCTTTGCTATAGAGACAGAAGTACACAAGGGAACTCCCGTATTGCGCTTTTTTGATGAGCACGGAGCCGGCAATGCTTCTCTTTTTGAAGGAAAGCAGGTAAATGGGCATGCAGCAAACAGTAATATTATTTTTGAGCTATCTTTTAAGTATGGTAAGTACACCTTCCGTGCTGATAGCCAGCAGGCTACTAGTGTAGAAGTTGAAAAAACAGAAGACTCCTATATTTTTCATAGAATTAAGCGCGATGTAACCTGGGAGAAAACAATTATCCAGGAGCTTAAAAAAGGAGGGCTTGCAATGGGCGGCATTAATAAGGCAGCAGTGCCTAAAGATGAAGCCCTGGAATGGCTGATAAAAAACGCAGAAGCATTTCGTGCCAATGGCTATATTATAGAGCAGGCAGCCCAGGAAGAGAAAAAATACTTTTTAGGGCAATCTTCTTTTAGCCTGGAAATACGCGAAAACCGTGATTGGTTTGATATATATGCTGTAGTTAAGTTTGGGGAATTTGAGGTTCCTTTTCTGAGCCTGCGTGAGCATATACTAAATAAAAAGAAAGAATTTTTACTGCCTAACGGAGAGCTTGGTATTATACCAGAAGCTTGGTTTACACAATATTCAGAGCTTTTGGCCTTTACGGAAGATGTACAGGAGGGAGGCACCTTAAAACTAAACAAGCACCACCTGGCTTTGGTACAAGACCTGGAGCATGGCAACCATGCCAGCGTAACCATGAGCCGCAAACTAGAGCAGCTTAGCGATTTTGAAGCAATAGAGGATTACCCTACACCTCAGAATTTTAATGGTGTATTAAGGCCGTACCAAAAAGCAGGCTTTAACTGGATGTTGTTCTTAAATAAGTACCGATTTGGGGGCTGCCTTGCAGATGATATGGGTTTAGGTAAAACCGTACAAACCCTGGCATTGCTTCAGTACCAGAAAGAACATAATCCTGCTGCAAAAGCCTCCCTATTGGTTATGCCTACCTCTTTGGTGTACAACTGGGAAATGGAAGCCAGTAAGTTTACGCCAAAGCTTAAAATATTTTGCTATACCGGTACAAACCGGGAAAAAGATGTAGCTCAGTTTGATTACTACGATCTTATCCTTACTTCTTATGGTATTACCCGTATCGATATAGACATCCTGAAAACATACCAGTTTAATTATGTTATCCTGGATGAGTCTCAAGCGATTAAAAATCCTGGCTCTAACATTGCAAAATGTGTTAAAAAGCTCAATGCGCAGCACAAACTAGTGCTTACCGGTACTCCTCTGGAGAATAGCACTATGGATATCTGGTCGCAGATGAGCTTTATTAATCCTGGTTTGCTTGGGCCACAATCCTTTTTTCGCAATGAGTTTCTAACTCCTATTGAAAAGAAAAAAGATTCTAACAAGCAACAGAAGTTAAACAGTATAATAAAGCCTTTTATTCTGCGCAGGCACAAATCGCAGGTAGCTACTGAGTTACCCGAGAAAGTAGAAAACCTGCAGTACTGTAAAATGAGCGAAACGCAGGAACAGCTCTATGAAGAGGCTAAGTCATACTTCCGTAACAAGATACTGGAGCATATCGAAACGAAAGGCTTTTCTCAGTCACAGATTATTCTTTTGCAAGGCTTAACACAGCTTCGCCAGATTGCTAACCACCCCCGGATGGTAGATGAAAATTATGAGGGTGACTCGGGTAAACTGGAAGATGTAATGGAAAAGCTCAAGAGCATTGTGAGTGAAGACCATAAAGTGCTTGTGTTTAGCCAGTTTGTAAAGCACCTGAGTATTTTAAAATCGTGCCTGGAAAGTGAGGGTATTACGTATGCTTACCTGGACGGCAGCACCCGCGACAGGCAAGGACAGGTAGAGCAATTTCAACAGGATGAAAATATCAAAGTATTTCTTATCTCACTGAAGGCAGGTGGTGTAGGTCTTAACCTTACCGCAGCCGACTATGTATTTATTCTTGACCCGTGGTGGAACCCTGCAATTGAGGCGCAGGCTATTGATCGTGCGCACCGTATTGGACAAGACAGGAAAGTATTTACATACAAGTTTATTTGCCAGAATACAGTAGAAGAAAAAATACTTACACTGCAGCAAAGCAAACAGCAGCTTGCCAACGAGTTAATTACTACTGAAGAAAGTTTTGTAAAAGCACTATCAAAAGACGATATAGTGGCATTGCTAGGGTAGCATTACTCTATAAGTAGATGGGTAAAACATATCCCTACCAGCATAAGTATGCTGGTGGGGATTTTTGTATATCGGCATTTATAACAAGCTATGTTATCCAAACAGGCTCGCAAATTATTATTACAGGCTTATTATCAGGGCCGGTAGTAGCAAACATATATACAGAACCTCCGTCTTTCAGCCCTGTTTTTTTGCGTATCTCTGCTACTGTAAGCGGAAAGTTGCGCACTGTTATATTGGCTTTTCCCTCTGGCGCATAGGCTGCCAGTAGCTTTTTATCCAATTTGCTAACAGCTACAATTTTAAAAGTACGCCCCGGAAAGTTTGCTGCAAATTCTTCTGAAGTATATAAGTGGCTATGAGGGTGTAATTTACTCAGGCCAAAAGCAATAGCTGTTTGTTTAAATGCCCCGGCCTTTAACAAGGCTGCATTGGGCTCATATAAATAAGCCTGTGGAGCCGACATTGATATAGCAGCATATTGTTCTGCCGTTTTAGTGAACGAAAAAACATGATCTGTTTTGCCTTGCTGCAAGTGTACTGCTATTATTTCAGGCTCCGTAGAAGCATCTGCCTCAAGTTGAAATAATATTTCTTTACACTCGTTGTCCAGAGCTACTACCCATACTTTAGCCACATGCTGTAATTGGCGTACGGCCCTGTCTATATCCAGCATGGGAGAAGCCTTTAGCAATACACGTTCTGTTTTTTGTAAGAGCAAAGGCAGCAGAGTAAGCACATCGGGTTCGCAATCTTCTAGTTGTACTACTTTTTGCTGGGCGGTATCGCGGCGTGCCGGGTCCAGGTAAATACAGTCAGCCTTGCCTGGCCATTGTTCTATAAAGCTTGTAGCCTCCCTATTTACAACCTCAATATGGTTTAAGCCTAGTTGCTTAAAATTATGTTGTGCTATTGTGCATAATTCTGAGTGCCTTTCTACGTATATCCATTTTGAAAATGCACGGGCTAGGGCAGCGCTATCTACCCCAAAGCCACCGGTTAAATCTACTCCGGTTTGCCCGCCCATTAATGAGGCTTTAAAATCTGCAGTAGCCTGGGAGGAGCATTGCTCCATAGAAAGGGTAGAAGGGTATACAATACCGGGTGTAGCAAACCAATGTGGCAATTTAGTTCGGGCCTTTTGCAGTGCCTTAAGCTGCACAGCCAGGTCGGCCATGGGCCATTGCGGATACCGGGATGCAGTAAGCATTAGGTTTGCCGGAGACGTATCTAGGTGCTCACGCAAAAAAGTTTGTATTTCGGGTAATGTAAGCTCGTGTATAGTCAATTGCGGATGTAGTTAAGATAAATTTGTTGCGCCCTGGTTATCTAAATTAGTAGCTAATTTTTAGCTGGCCTTTTTACCATAGAAGCTTTATGTAAACTTATAGAGCTTTGCTAATAATGTGCAATTATTTTGGCAGATAAAAATAAAAGTACAAGTTTTACGTTGAGAGATACAGTCCCTGGCAGAAAACCAAGGGCTCATTAGGTTTAAAAATGCTTTTAATTTAATAAGTTTTTTAGATTACGTATGAGGTACATTGTTCTGTTGGTTCTGGCTATGTGTTGCAGCCTGACGTTATTTGCCCAAAAAAAGAAGAGAGAGATCATCTTTGAAGAGGACAAAGACCGTAAGCCGCTGATTGTGCTGGATACGGTTGCTTCTGATAAAAAAGAAAAGACCCAGAAAAAAATACCTAAAAAAGTATTTTATGGCTATAAAACCAAAAAAGGATATGCTAAATCAATGTACGGAAGCAAAACGGTAATTGAGCAGTTTTATATCCTTAAGGAATATCAGGAACCCAGTGAGTTTGTACGTGATATTTACTGGTTTAACCCTAAGAAAAAAACTATAGTTAAAGGCCCGATACCCGATAAAGAAAAGGCAACAGCACAAATACTGCATGGGCCCTACAAAAAGCTAATGGATGGTAATTTGGTAGAGGAGGGTATTTTTTACATTGGTACCAAGCATGGCCGTTGGGAAAAATACGATGATAATTTTACCCTTATTGCTAAAGATAAATATATCAAAGGCTTTACCAAAGAGTCTAAAATAGTTTACTACGATAATGAACGCAAGCGCATAAAAGAAGTAATTCCTTATATGGGCGAAGAGTTGGAAGGCGACTACCTGTCTTTTCATGAAAATGGGAATATTGCTCAGCAAGGCCGTTATGAAAAAGGCAAAAAAGTAGGTGTATGGGTAGAGTTTTATGACTTTAAACGAAGAAGAGCTAAAGAATTTCAATACCCAGAAACTGCAGATGACGAGCCTTTTGAACCGTATTTGCTTCGCGAGTATGACCGCAGCTCCAATATTATTTATGATAAGGCTGTAGAGGATAAGAAAAAGGCTTCTGCCCGTTAATTAGCGTTGACAGGCATTGTATAGCCAAGTATAAAGCTGCACTCAGGTGCAGCTTTTTTTGTTAAAATTGGGTAGTTAAATTATATATGTCGTATGTTTGCGACATATAACACCAGCTATGACCTATACAAAGTCCAGTTCATTTGAGATAAGCCAGCAAGACCTGGCTCGTTATGCAAAAGTTTTATCGCATCCGGCCCGTATTGCCATTATTGAGCTGCTGGCCCGCAAAAACACCTGTATTTCGGGCGATATTGCTAATGAGCTGCCCCTAAGCCGCACTACTGTTTCTCAGCACCTGCAGGAGTTAAAGGCTGCAGAGTTGATCCACGGGCAGATAGAAGGCCTTACAGTGTGCTATTGCCTCAATGTAACGTTGCTAAAAGCCATACGTGAAAAGTTTTCGCTTTTTTTTGACAGTGCTCTAGAAGGGTTTGATTGTAACTGCTAGCACTTTGCAACATAACTCAGGTAAAAAACAAGATTATCTCTCTTATAAAGTAAGCCTTAAATCAAGAAGAATATAACTATGGAAAAGAACCCGGTAGCGGAAAAAAAAAGCACTGCATCATCAAAAAAACAGATTGGTTTTTTTGAGCGCTACTTAACAGTTTGGGTATTTGCCTGTATTGTAGCGGGTATTGGCATTGGCCATTTTGCAGGCGACTCTATACGTACCCTCAGTGATATGACCATATATACCGTTAACATCCCTGTGGCAATATTGGTGTGGCTCATGATTTACCCCATGATGGTACAAATTGATTTTTCTTCACTTAAAAATATAGGTAAAAGCCCCAAGGGCCTTACTTTAACAGTAGTAGTAAACTGGCTGATCAAGCCTTTTACAATGGCCTTATTTGCATGGCTGTTTTTTGATAATATTTATTCTGCCTGGTTAGATCCTGCCCGGGCTCAGGAGTATATAGCTGGTGCCATCTTATTAGGTGCTGCTCCCTGTACAGCTATGGTATTTGTATGGTCTTATCTAACAGACGGAGACCCTAATTATACCCTAGTGCAGGTGTCAGTTAATGATCTTATCTTATTGATAGCTTTTATTCCGATTGTAAAGCTATTGTTAGGTATAACCGATATTGTAATACCCTATGGTGTACTTTTTACTTCGGTATTGGTTTTTGTAGTTGTGCCTTTGCTGGCGGGTTTTATTTCTAATAATTTGCTTGTAAAGTACAAGGGAAATGTATGGTTCAAAAGCCAGTTTCTACCAATGTTAAAACCGGTATCAATTGCAGCTTTGTTATGCACACTTGTTTTGCTATTTGCTTTCCAAGGCGATAAGATTATTCAAAACCCTTTTGATATTGTGCTAATTGCCATACCTCTTACACTTCAAACGTATTTTATCTTTTTTATAGCCTGGGCAGGAGGTAAATACCTGCGCCTGCCACACGCAATCTGTTCACCGGCAGCCATGATCGGGGCTAGTAATTTTTTTGAGCTTGCTGTAGCCGTAGCCATCGCTTTGTTCGGCTTAAACTCAGGAGCCGCTTTAACTACTGTGGTAGGTGTGCTTATTGAAGTGCCGGTTATGCTTTCATTAGTTGCTCTATCCAATAAATGGAAGTATTAATTTTATGGATAAATATGACTTGGCTTTTTCTGAGATTCAAATTGGATCTTTTATATTAAACTTAACAATTTAGTAATCAGATTAAGATCTGTAGCTGTTTATAAAATTTATAGGTTTGGCGGATAATCTACTAAACCTTATGAAAAAATACATCTACAGATTTCTTGTGTTTGCACTTCTTGGTAGCGTAGTGGCATCTTGTTCCAGAGAAGAGCTTGATCCACAGCCGGTAATGATTATTGAGAGTAATCCGGATATGATTTCTCGCGATACCACTTTCAGCCTGCTGCTTACGCCTACACGCGATAACAACCTTGCATTAGGCAATCCCAGCGGTGCGCAGGCTAACTCTTCATACTACTGGAATTACCTTATCCAGAAGGGAGGGTATACATTATCATATCATCGCGATAGGGGTACGCCCAACTGGGTAAGCTGGCACCTAAGCCCCGCCTGGTTAGGTAGTGCTACTCGCTCTACCTCCTTTGTAAGCGATGCAACCCTGCCCAGTGGCTGGTACCGTGTAACTTCTTCTTCTTACACTAACACAGGATTTGACAGAGGGCACGACTGCCCCTCTGCAGACAGAACTTATACCACAGATGCCAACGCTGAAACGTTTTTAATGACTAACATTATACCTCAGGCGCCTACCCACAACCAGCAGGTATGGGCCAACCTGGAAGCTTACTGCCGTAAGTTGGCCAATGAAGGCAATGAGCTTTACATTATTATGGGAAGTTACGGACGCGGCGGCACAGGCAGTAACGGTTATATGACTACCATTGATGCCGGCCGGGTAACTGTACCTAACCGCATATGGAAGGTTGTAGTTGTATTGCCAACAGGTAGCAATGATGCTACACGTGTTTCAACAAGTACCAGGGTAATTGCAGTCAATATACCTAATACAAATTCTGTAAATTCCGACTGGGGCGCCTATCGTACTACTGTAGATGCTATAGAGTCTGCTATGGGGTATAATCTGCTCTCTAATGTATCTACTTCGGTACAGGATGTAATTGAAGCCAGGGTTGACAACGGACCGACCAAGTAAGTTATAAAAACATAGCCGGTCCTGGATAAGGCCGGCTATGTTTCTATAACCGTGGTGTGCAAGCCTGCAAGGTTGCCCTCTTTCGTATAGCCTAATATATATACATCAATTTTTATCTCTCCCACCCGGAATACCTGTGTATTGTGTAACTCACTTTGCAGTACCTTTTCAAGCTGCCTGTATTTGGGAGCCTCTTGTTGCAGTACCTTATCATGCGGATCATGCGGGTGAGACATTGGCCTTAAAAAGCTTTCCAGGTCGGTTTGCTCTATTGTAGCAGAAGAGGAAATGTTTAACAGGGCTGGCAGGGTTTCGGCAGTCAGCGGCATATTAGTGTCCAGGCTTATAACCAGCACATCAAAAGGATAGTCTGATTCGCTTTGGTAAAGCAAGCCCCGGCTGGCTTCTTTAAGTATAAGGGTAATGCTATCGGGTGTTTGCATAAAATTAATTTGCTCGATTTAAAGGTACGTGTAAATAAGGCGTAAATGCAATATGTTGCTTTCGGCTGGTTAATACAAAAAGCTATTACTTTGGCTCCCTTCTGTATATCTTTGTGCAATGGCTAATTTACTATTACTGGGTATATGTTTACTGGCAGGGGTTCTGTTTCAGCGTGTAAAAAACTTTCCGCCCAATGCTCATATAGCTTTAAACAATACTATCATTTACCTTGCCTTGCCTGCACTTACCCTCTTGTATATACCGCAGGTTGAGTTTAATGTACAGGTATTGAGGTTGGTGGGTATTTCCTGGATTATTTTTTTAGGGGCATTGGTATTTATTTTGGTGGCTGGCAAACTCTTTAACATAAGTAAAGCTACACAGGGAGGCCTTATTTTAACGGCAGGGTTGGGTAACACTTCCTTTGTGGGAGTACCTGTAATGGATGCCATGTATGGGGGAGAAGGTATACGCCTTGCTTTAATCATAGATCAGCCAGGTACTTTTGTTGTACTTTCTACATTGGGAATTATTATAGCATCTGCCTTTTCAACAGGTTCTGTTTCTGCAAGTAAAATTGTTAAACGTGTAATAACTTTTCCGCCTTTTATCGCTTTAATTATAGCACTGTTGCTTAATGTATTAAATGTGCACTACCCTCCGTTGTTAGCAGATGTGCTACAGAAAATAGGGAGTACTATATCTGTATTAGCACTTGTATCGGTAGGTTTGCAGCTTAAGCCCGATTTTAAAGTGGTTAAGCCTAAAGCGCTGGCGCTTGGCCTTGTATATAAGCTTATTATTGCACCAATACTTATTTATATAATTTATGTGCGCTTGTCCGGGTATACAGGAACGATAGCCCACGTTGCTATAATGGAAGCAGCTATGGCGCCCATGATTACAGCAGCTATTGTGGCTGCAGAACATGAGTTAAATCCACCCTTAACCAGCCTTATGGTGGGCGTTGGTATACCCTTATCATTTATAACCCTGGCTGGATGGTATGCATTTTTACACTATTTGTAATACCAGGTTAAGTATAACTTTGTGGCGCTAGTATACGTCTCAGATAGAGAAACTAAATCAGAACATTGGAAAAAGAGTCGATAAAAGTAATTTTAGCGGACGATCATGGCATGTTTAGAAAGGCAATTATGCTTTTGCTAAGCGATATGCTGCCTATTGAAGTAGTTGGAGAAGCCTCTAACGGGCAGGAAGTATTACAGTTATTAGAGGAAAAACGTCCTTCTATGGTGTTAATGGATCTTGATATGCCTGTTATGGATGGGGTAGAGGCTACCAGGTTAATTAAAGAAAGATTTCCTGAAGTAAGGATCATTGTACTAACCATGCACCGCGAGCCTGAGTTTGTAGAGAAGTTGATACGCCTGGGCGCAACAGGTTTTCTTACAAAAAATTCAAGTAAAGAAGAGTTGCTGGCTGCGGTAAGTATTGTGCATCGGGGTGGGCAGTATATATGTGCAGATGCAGGTGGTAGCCTTTCTGCCATCCGTGCAGATACATCTAATAAAGGTATGTTATCTGAGCGGGAAATAGAAATAATACGGCTCATCTCTGACGGCCACAAAACAAAAGATATTTCAGACAGGCTATCGATCAGTATAAAAACAGTTGAAGCACATAGAAGTAACATTTTTAAAAAGCTACAGGTTAAAAATGTAGCCGCTATGCTCCGAACTGCTCGCCAAAAGGCTATAATCTAGTTGTTGCTATTAGCTCAGTATAGTATATAATCTTACCTGGGCTTGCTTGCAACTTAGGGGTAAACCCTTAAGATGTCTAAGGGTTATTGCTAATTTTCAAATATTTATGTGCAATTGTTGCTTTGAATGTCGAAAATTAGTTTTATGTTTGTGTATAAACATTACATCAAATATATAAGGCGCCTCTACTTATGCATGCTAAAACTTACACTTTCGATGAGCTTCAAAATGCACTATCTGCTTTAGAGATAGCTTCTGATATCCAGATTTCTTTGTATGATGTAATTGAATTTGATGTTGCAGCCAACTTTGGAAAGGTGGCTGATGCCATTGCCAAGCCAGTTTATACTATAAAGCCGTCTGATATGATCAGGCTATATGCTTGTATGAACGAAGCGTTTAAATCAGAGCTTCAAAATGTTCTGAAAGGAGTTAAAATCTACAAAGACTTGCTGGCTGCTCTGCAGATCTTTATGGATACGTTACCTTTTCAGGATGCCGTTTATATTCCACAACACCGGATTGCCCAGTACCGCCGCCAGCTTCAAAGTAAAAAGGAACATGATCAATACCTGCAAAAGCTTATTGAAAGTAATATAGCACTTCAAAAAGAGCTTTCTGCGCTTAGAGTAGAACATGAAAAGAACCTTTTTACCGATTTTTACAGCCACGTACAGAGCGAAAACCAAAGTTTAGAATCCAGTAAAAAAGTAGAGGCACTTATCTCCTCTATTAGCGCAAATACCTTGCGTACAAAATCAGTTTATAGTTTAATGGCTTTTAACAGGCTGGTTACTACTTTACAGAAGTAACCAATACCTATTTTTTTATATTTTATTCCAGTATACATTTATTGATATATGAGCACTTTGTCCGGATTAAGGATTATGATCGTGGAAGAAGATGCTGCTTCTGCCCTCGCTATCAAAGATGCATTGCTTTCACAAGGTCATGAAGCATACTATATTTCCAATGCTATTGAAAAAGCGCCTGGAGCCATATCCAGGCTTATTCCAGACCTGGTATTAATTTCAATCAGTAATCCAAATCAGCAAAGCAGCATTCGCCTTGCTGAGGAAGTATATAAGCAGCATAATATTCCTGTTATTTTTATTTCTGATGGCCATGATGACCAGGTAATTCGCAATATTGTACAGCAGACGCCCTTTGACCATATGCTTAAGCCAGTACGTGATTATGAGTTGCGGTCAATGATTCGTATTACGTTGCTGAAGCACCGTATAAACGTGGAGTTTAAAGAGCTAAGCGCTGCAAAAGAGCAGTTCCGATCATCTATAGTTCGTGACTTTAAAAGCCCTTTGGCGGCATTGACAACTACTACCAAGGTATTGCTTGAGCGTGACAAGCATTTATCGCAAGAGGAGCTTCAGTATTTTTTATCTGAAATAAATAAAACCTCTAAAGGGCTGTATGATATTACCGATAGTATACTGCAAAGCTCCGATCTTAACAATACAAATACGGGCGATAAATAGTTAAAACAATTGACAAAAAAGCCTTCTTTTCGTGGAAGCTACGCTTTTTAAGCTGTTCTATGTAACCCTAAAAGCCTTTTATGTCCGATCGTATTCAGGAAAAACTTACTATTCTGGCCGATGCAGCCAAGTATGATGTGTCTTGCTCTTCTAGTGGCAGCAAGCGTGAGAATAAAAACAAGGGTTTAGGAGATGCAACGGGTATGGGAATTTGCCACTCGTATACAGAAGATGGGCGTTGCGTTTCGCTTCTTAAAATCCTGCTTACCAATTATTGTATTTATGACTGTGCCTATTGTGTTACCCGGCGTAGCAACGATATAAAACGAGCTGCTTTTACTGTAGATGAGGTAGTAGACCTTACCATTAATTTTTACAGGCGCAACTATATAGAAGGCTTGTTTTTAAGTTCTGGTATTTTTAAGAGCCCCGACTATACTATGGAGCGCCTTGTGAGGGTTGCTAAAAAATTACGAAAAGAGCACAACTTTAATGGTTATATCCATCTTAAGTCCATACCTGGCGCCAGCGATGAGCTAATGCACGAAGCTGGCCTGTATGCCGATAGGGTAAGTGTTAATATTGAGATGCCTACCGAGCAGAGCCTAAAACAACTGGCACCCGAAAAAAACACCGAAGAAATAGTTAAGCCAATGTCTTATATTAGTAAGGCAATTGAGCAAAATGTTGATGAACGTAAGTCGCTTATTAAGGCGCCTCTATTTGCGCCCGCAGGCCAAACTACCCAAATGGTAATTGGCGCCACTCCCGAAACCGACCGCCAAATTATTACTGTTGCCGATAAGTTATACAAAGATTTTAAGCTAAAGCGGGTGTATTACTCAGGCTATATTCCTATTCGTGACGATAGCTCTCTTTTGCCTGCTTTACAAAGTACCCCTCCGCTTATTCGCGAAAGCAGGCTCTACCAGGCCGATTGGCTAATGCGCTTTTATGGTTTTGAAGCTAAAGAGATTTTGGATGAGGCCAACCCCACCCTGGATCTGGAGGTAGACCCTAAGCTTGCCTGGGCCTTGCGCAACATGCATTTTTTTCCGGTAGATGTAAATACTGCTCCATACGAGATGATACTTCGTATACCTGGGGTAGGCGTAAAATCTGCAAAAAAAATAGTGGCTGCTCGTGCCTTTGGTCAAATTAGCATGGAGCACCTTAAAAAGTTTGGGGTGCCTTTAAGCCGCGCCCGCTATTTTTTAACCTGCGCCTCCAAAGGTTTTGAGAAAAAAGATTATACCGAAGCTCAAATACGGGCCCGTATTTTAAAAGAGGGGTTTAGCAAACACAACCTGCAGCAAATGCAACAGCAACTTGTTTTATTCTGATGGGTACCTTCTTGCTTTACGATGGTTCTTTTGATGGTTTGCTAACCGCTATTTTTGAGGTGTATGACCGCAAAGAACAACAACCCCGTATTGTACAGGCAGAAAAGTTTCTGCCTGATGCCTTTAGCCAGAGCTATACGGTATATACCGATGAGGTAAAGGCTGCTCGTGTATGGAAAGGGCTAAAAAGCCGCTTGTCCGCACAGGCTTTATCAGATGTTTATAGTTGCTTTTTATCTGAGCTTCCTGGCTTTGAAGATATCATCCTGGACTTTGTACGACATGTTTTTGCTTCAAAAATTAATATAGAGCAGAACTTTATAGTCGATTCTGTGTTACAGATATCGCAGATTGGCAGAAAGTTATTCAGAGAGCGGCATAGGCATGAGGCTTTTGTACGTTTTCAGAAAACAGCTGACGGTATATTTTATGCTTCTATAGAGCCAGATTTTAACGTAATACCGCTTATTGTACCTCATTTTGAGAGGCGCTATGCTGACCAGGAATGGATTATTTACGATTTGAAAAGGCGATACGGAGCTTATTATGATAAAAGAAAAGTGCAGGAAGTACGTTTTGACTTTAAAGAAGGCATAAGTGGCATTGCCACAGAAGCAGTTTATGATGAGCAGGAAGCCCTTTACCAGTTATTATGGAAAGATTATTTTAAAAGTGTAAACATACCTGCCCGGCGCAATATGAAATTGCATCGTAGGCACATACCCCAGCGATATTGGAAATACCTTACTGAAAAGCAGCCTCATTTACCTCCTGGTGCAAAAAGAGGTGACTAGTATTGATATAATTACTTAAATTTACAATCTATAAACTCAACTCAATTATCAAACCTATGAACAAGCTATTTTCACTTGTGCTTGCAGTATTATTTGCTGCACTTACCCTGCCAGCTCTTGCGCAGCTAAACCTGCCTCAGGCCAGCCCATTGGCTAAAGTTACCCAAACTGTAGGGTTAACAGATGTTAGTTATGAGTACTCTCGCCCTAGCTTAAAAGGCCGTACAGCATTTGGTGGTATTGAGCCATACGATAAGGTGTGGAGAACAGGTGCCAACAACAATACCCTGTTTACCTTTAGTGATGAAGTAACTATTAAAGGACAGAAGCTGCCTGCCGGTACATATAGCCTTTTTACCATTCCGGCACAGCAGGGCGAATGGACCGTTATTTTTAATAAAAATACCAAGCTGTGGGGTTCTGACCAGTACAACCAGGCAGAAGATGCACTACGTGTAAAAGTAGCTCCTTCAAAAGTAAACAAAACAGAGACCTTTACTATCCAACTAGCAGATATTACTACTACTGGTGCTAACATTGATATTATCTGGGATGAAACCAAAGTGTCTGTTCCTTTTACTGTAGAAGTAGAAGCAAAAACAATGGCCAATATCAACAAAGCAGTATCTGAAGCAAAAGCGGATGACTGGAGAACTTTAGCCCAGGCTGCAAATTACCTGCAGCAGGATAACAAAGATCTTCCTAAGGCTACCGAGTACATTAAAAAATCTGTAGCAATTCAGGAGCACTTCTGGAACCTGTACATAATGTCTGAAATTCAGGCTAAAAACGGTGACTTTGCTGGTGCTTTAGCTTCTGCAAATAAATCTCTTCCATTGGCAAAAGAAGCAAAAAATAATTTTTATGCTGGCCAAAACGAAAAGAACATAGCTGCCTGGAAAGACAAAGCCGGCGCTGCTAAAAAAGGTAAAGCAAAAGCTAAAAAGAGCTAATTAAAAGCTTGTATAAAAAAAGGGCCTGTT
>FPIC01078754.1_pt1 | contig 43088 bp, 37 predicted proteins | sample 1504481 | NCBI WGS metagenome assembly FPIC01 (sample SAMEA4475357, study PRJEB15587) | soil metagenome | biome: Soil; feature: Field | place: India | collected 2015-03-11 | depth 0 m
AAAGCGTTGGTCCTGGTTAGAAAGCTGCTGACACAGGCCAAGAGTATTATCTTTTGATGCACCATCTACTACAAAATACACTTTACCGCTTTCCAATTTGTCAAGTACCTCTTTTAAGAGCGATATAAAAGGAAAAAAATCCTGCTCTTCGTTAGCCATGGGTATGACTAATGCCCAATCATTGTTAAAATACATTTTCAAAAGAGTTTGAGACAAAAATAATCAAAAATCCCAATAAGGCTAGAGCAAATTAAAGATAGTTCAATAACAAGCAGCCTTTTCTAAAGCACTTTATATAACAAAAGCAGGCTTTAGCACCCACAATGTTGCTAAAGCCTGCTTCTGATAAAGGGAAATAAAAATCATTTTTGTACAGCCCCTTCTTCTGCCACCTGCAGCCCTACACTGTATACACCAGGCAGCGGATCTCTGCGCATATATTGTTTTAAGCGAATAATATAGTTGCCGGCATAAGGAAAGCGATACCCCTGTAAGGCTATAAATTGATGATCGTACAGATTGCTAAAGCCAGAACCCAAAGGGCTTCCGCCAAATGGCTTTCCGGTACGAGCATCCATGAGCGTCATTTCATGTAAGCGGGAGTCAATGGGTGTACCTAAGCTATCTTCAATATACAATGTAATGTATAAGTTATAGTATGGGTACTCTAAAGAATTGCGTAGGGTATAATAAAGGTCATAGCCCTGGGAGTTGTCTGGTATGTTAACATTGAAGACAGCTACACTGTCAATATACCACTCATTGCCTTGAATTGATTTGGCTTGTTCGTAAACATAACCACGGTCGCAGGCTGTACAGGCCAGCCATAATGCTGGTAACAGGTACAGTACAATTTTCTTCATAAATCTCAGTATAGGCTTATAAAATAAGCTACGGCCTGTACAGGCCGTAGCTATTTATTAGGGTTTTACGCTGGTTTCGTATTGATATTGCTTCCAGCTGGCTTTTTCTTTTTCTTGCGCTTTTTACGCTTATCCTTATCACTAAATTTTTTGTCCATGCGCTCCAGGTCATCGTTTAGGGATGAGGTTGCATCTACTTTTGCCTCTTCATTTTCAGAAAGCGAAAATACTTTTTTACCAACCTGGTTCAATGCCAGGATCTCATTTACTCTTTCTATAGAAACCGGGTACCAGTTTGTATCTTCCTTAAAACCAAACCACATTATCCTTTTAAAGATATCGGTTTTTTGCAGGTATGCATCACCATTGGTGGTAAGCAGGGGCTTTTCAATATTCGGAATCCCCCTTAGAGCATCCATATAGGTATCCAACTCATAGTTGAGACAGCATTTAAGCCTACCACATTGGCCCGATAGCTTACTTGGGTTCAGGGATAGGTTCTGGTATCGGGCTGCTGAAGTAGATACACTCTTAAAATCAGAAAGCCATGTAGAACAGCAGAGTTCGCGCCCGCAGGATCCAATGCCACCCAAGCGGCCCGCTTCCTGCCGCAGACTGATCTGGCGCATTTCTACCCTTATTTTAAACTCTCCGGCAAGCCTCTTGATCAGTTCCCTGAAATCAACGCGCTCATCAGCAGAGTAAAAAAAAGTAGCTTTGGTGTTATCTGCCTGGAACTCAACATCAGAAAGCTTCATCTGGAGCTTTAACTCATCAATGATCTGCCTGGTTCGGTAGAGTGTCGGCATTTCGCGGCTCGTAATTTCCTCCCACTTTTCTAGATCTTTAGGAGTGGCAATGCGGTAAATACTTCTAATTTCCTCACTGTCTTCCTTTACCCCCTTTTTAACCATCTGCAGGCGCACTAGCTCTCCCTGCAGTGATACAAAGCCCATGTGGTGCCCGTTTGGCACATCCACAATAATCGGGTCTCCGGTGGTTAGATCAAGATACTGGTCGTTTCTGAAAAACTCTTTTCTCCCGCCTTTAAACCTAACTTCTACTATATTAAATCCATAACCGGCTCCGGGTAACTCCATGTTACTGAGCCAGTCGAAAACATTCATCTTATTGCATCCGCCGGTGGCACACCCACCATTACTCTTGCAGCCGGCAACTTTGCCATTTACAGAGGTTTTGGTACCACAACCGCCGGTGCTGCACGAACTGCAACCCGCCATAATTTATATATATCTAGTAATTAAGGTAAACGAACTACTTTTACATTAAAGCAAGCAATAAGATACTGCTTTTGCAAAAATAATTCAACATCTGCTTTAAAAATACGTCTAACCCCCGGTCAAGCAGTACCAGGGTTTTGCCTCTAACAAAGGCAAATACGTATTAGTTTACTTCGTCCTCATCCGGCAGAATTTCTATATCCTGGATAAGCACTTTTTTAGCGATTTGCTGCCCGGTTAAGGTAGCAGCCAGCCCGCCCATGGCTGTTTCTTTGTAACGCGATTCCATGCTCTGCCCTATTTCTCCCATAGCAGCCACACATTCATCAACCGGTATTACAGCCCCAACACCTGCAAGCGCAATTTGTGCCGAAGAGTAGGCAATAGCTGCTGCACTGGCATTACGTACTACACAGGGCACTTCTACAAGGCCCGCTACAGGGTCGCAAACCAAGCCAAGCATACATTGTATCGTTATGGCTACAGCGTTAAACACCTGGTCAATGTTTCCGCCAAGGCTAAAAACAATACCACCAGAGGCCATAGCAGCTGCACTACCCGTTTCGGCCTGGCAGCCCCCCACAGCACCGGCCAGGGATGCGTTCTGCTCAATAATAAGGGCAATACCTGCCGCAACCAACAAAGCTTCCACAATTTTTTCATCGGGCAGTTGATGCAATTCCTGCAAAGTTACCAATGTGCCCGGCAAAATACCGGAGGCACCTGCAGTAGGAGCCGCTACTATGCGCCCCATGCATGAGTTTACTTCTTTTGCAGCAAGGGCTCTGGCAATTAGCTGTTGAAACTCCGGAGAAAGCACAGTGATCGGACTGCTATGCACTTTTTTTGCACCGTTGTTTATCATGCCCGACCGTGAAGTCATATCTTCGTTAAAGCCGGTTTGTACGGCGTCTTTCATTACTACATAGGCTTTTAACAAGCCTTCATATATTTCCTCTTCAGATCTGCCCTTTTGCTGAATTTCGTAATCAAGCACCGGGCGATATAAAGGTACGTTATGTTCCTGGCAGTATTCCTTCCAGGATTTAAAATCACTGAATAATATAGACATGTGTGGTGGTTTCTTAAAAACAGTTTGCAAGTTATCAAATTTACACAAAAAATTATGTTTTAGCTCTTCAGATTAGCAGTAAGCTTGCCATATTCCAATTTATTTATTCCGGACAGTTCTATGCCAGGATTGACATTATTTATAACAAAAAAATACCTGGTTTGTACAAGGCAGACGCATTAAATAATATTTTTTCTCAAAGTTCAAAATCTTTTTAATAAAACTAACTACCTCATAATCAATATTATGTGTTTTATATAATAATATACTGATTTTGAACAAAACACTTCTTCGCCTAACAAGTATATATATACAGATAATTGGCCTGATAATTGATTTCTGATAATCAAAAAACGGCTGAACACTTTTGACTATTTACGTATTGACATGAAACTTACTACACTACATATAAAAAACATAATCCTGATCGTACTGGTGGTACTGGTACTGCATCGGCCCGAGCTTATGGCCCGGAACATAATGGCTCCTGTTCTCAAAGAGAACACTTCTGCCGAAGTGAACACCCGTAAGGTTAAATTCTTTAACAAAAAGAAGGCAACAGATAGCCCTGTTACAACAACATCTGTAATGACTGTACAAGCGACAGATAAGTTTGAGTTTGAGGCGTACCCTAATCCATTTGTAAGCACTGTACGGCTGGATATTAAACCAGGCAATAAAAATCTTACTTCTTTCCGTATGTACGATTTAATTGGTAAGGAAGTATTACAGATAGATCTTCGTCAGCAAAAGGGTGCTTTGCAGTATACCCTTAACCTGGCAGATATTAAACCAGGTATTTACTTTGCCAGTATTAGCTCAGATCAGGGCGTAGTAGAAACCCGGAAGTTTATTAAACTGTCTTAACATATCATTAACAAACACAGCGAAACCGCTCCAGGAGAAATTCTGGAGCGGTTTCTGCTTGTTAAAGGCACATAGATAACCCGGCATCTTTACATTAAACAAAGGCCTGCTGGGTGAATGTATTATAATTTTGCTATTTTCGCAGCGTTTAATTTCACAAAAACAATTATGCTCAACTACAAACAAGCCAACAACATTACCGGATGGATTGTATTTGTTATTGCAACGGCCGTTTATGTTCTTACCATAGAGCCGACTGCAAGCTTCTGGGATGTTGGAGAATTTATTGCTGCCTCCTACAAACTACAGGTACCTCACCCTCCGGGCGCCCCCCTCTTTCTGTTAATAGGCAGACTTTTCTCTTTAATTGCTGGTGATGATGTAACCCGTATTGCATACTGGGTAAATATGGTATCTGCGCTATCGAGCAGTTTTACCATATTGTTCCTGTTCTGGACCATCACTATGCTGGCACGCAAGCTTGTAGTTAGGCATGATGAAGAGCCCACCCAAAGCCAAACCCTGGCTGTGTTAGGCAGCGGTGTTGTGGGTGCCCTGGCTTATACTTTCTCTGATTCGTTCTGGTTTTCGGCTGTAGAAGCAGAAGTATATGCTATGTCATCACTGTTTACGGCAGCCGTATTCTGGGCTATTCTTAAATGGGAGCGTGTAGCCGATAAACCAGACTCAGACCGGTGGCTGATCCTGATTGCCTACCTGATGGGCCTTTCTATTGGTGTCCATCTACTGAACCTGGTATCTATACCTGCACTAGCCATGGTATATTACTTTAAGCGCCATACAACAGTTACTAAAGTTGGGGTACTGGTTACCTTTATAATAAGTGGTTTTATTTTAGGCATAATCCTTTCTGGTATTATACCTGGCCTGCCTACTATTGCAGCAAGCTTTGAAATTTTCTTTGTAAATAACCTGGGACTGCCTTTTGGCTCTGGTATTATTTTCTTTGCATTGTTGTTTTTGGGCGCCCTTATCTGGGGTGTGCTATACTCGGTAAAAAAACAAAAACACATCTTAAACACAGCACTTCTGTCATTAGCCTTTATTTTGATCGGGTATGCATCGTATGGCATTATTGTGATACGTTCTAACTATAACCCTCCTATTGACGAGAACAATCCTGAGAACATCATAAGCTTTGTGTCGTACCTGAAGCGTGAGCAATACGGTGACAGGCCTTTGCTATACGGACCACAATACACCGCTAAACTTATTCGCCAGGACCAGGGTGCCCCTCTGTACCGTAAAGCCGAAGACAAATATGTTGTATATGACTATAAGACCATAAACGTTTGGGATGATAGCCACAAAACGTTATTACCCCGCATTTACAGCACCCAGCCTAACCACATTGAAGCCTACAGAACCTGGGTAAACCTGCCTCCGGCTGGTGTAAAGCCTACAATGGGCCAAAACCTGTCGTATATGTTCCGTTACCAGATAGGCTGGATGTACTGGCGCTACTTTATGTGGAATTTTGCTGGCCGTGCCAGCGATATACAGGATGCAGGCTGGTTAATGCCATGGGATACCAAGGCAGGCTTGCCCGATACGCTTGCTAACAACAAAGGCCGAAACAACTTCTACCTGCTTCCGCTAATACTGGGTATGGCAGGCCTGTTTTTCCAGCTTAAAAGAAATAGTAAAGATGCTGCTATTGTCGGCTTGCTATTCTTCTTTACGGGTATTGCTATTGTATTGTACCTTAACCAGCCACCCGTAGAACCCCGCGAACGTGATTACACTTTTGCAGGATCGTTTTATGCCTTTGCCATCTGGATAGGCCTGGGCGTTATGGCTCTTAGCGATGCTTTATCAAAAATAATAAAATCAAATACTGTTCGTCCTGTAGTGGCTACACTTGTGTGCCTTGCAGTACCGGGCATTATGGCTGCAGAAGGCTGGGACGACCATGACCGTAGCAACCGTTACCACTCTGTAGATTCTGCCAAGAACCTGCTTAACTCATGTGCTCCCAATGCAATCATCTTTACCGGGGGCGATAATGACACCTTCCCTCTATGGTATGTGCAGGAAGTAGAAGGCTTCCGTACCGATGTACGGGTTTGTAACCTGAGCCTTTTAAATACCGACTGGTACATCGACCAGATGAAGCGTCAGCAATATGAGTCTGCTCCGCTGCCTATTTCATTAGAGCAACCTCAGTTTATACAAGGCAAAAATGATTACCTGCCTTATGTTGAGAATCCACGTGTGCGTGCCGGACTTAACCTTACCCAGTATCTAGACCTTATCCGCCAGGATCACCCTGCTATACAGGTACAGGCAAATAGTGGCAGCATGCTTTCTACTTTACCTTCTAAAACCTTATACCTACCTGTAGACCGTCAACATGTGGTAAACCTGGGTATTGTACCTAAAGAAAAAGAAGGCCTGATCCAGGAAAATATGGTTTGGGATATTGGACGTAATGCACTTGAAAAGAAAGATCTGATTATCCTGGATATGTTGGTAACCAACAACTGGGAACGCCCGATCTACTTCTCCACTACACTATCGCCAGCCAACTACCTCAACCTACGCGAGTGGATGCAGATGGAAGGCCTTGCTTACCGCCTGTTACCTGCAAAGGTACCGGGTGCAACACAAGGTGTAGTACAATCTGATATTATGTATGACAACCTGATGAACAATTTCCATTACCGTGAACTGGATAATCCGGAAGTATACTATGATGAGAACTACAAGCGCTTTACGCTTAGCTTACGCAACAGTTTTTACCGCCTGGCAGGGCAACTGATCAACGAAGGCCGCGACTCTACGGCTAAGCAAGCAGTTGACTTCTGCTTCGAGCGTATGCCTGATGCTTCTATCCCTTATGATGTATATACACCTCAGTTTATTTCTGTATTGATACAGCTGGGCGATACGCCAAGAGCCTTGGAAATAAGCGAGACCATGGCAAACCGTGCACAGCAGGAATTAGATTATTACCTGTCGCGTAACAATGCCCGCAATACAATGGATATACAGCAGAACCTTTATATTCTTAACCAGATCGTTATTTCGCTGCGCGAATCCGGATTGAATGAAGAAGCAGCTAAATATGACCGTATTTTCCGCAGATATACAGAAAACCCGGCTTTGCTACGCAGAGGAGGTTTATAATATACCCTTAAGTAAAAAAGAGGAGACCCGGCAAAAGGTCTCCTTTTTTATTTCAATACATAATGTTTCAGGCAGTTTGCTTACCTTTTATGTTTTAGGCTGTACTGGCTTTCTAATAAAATGGCAGATACGAAATACCTACAAATACCATCCCATTACGGTTTCGAAAGCGATCGTTACCATGGTTTAGCCTGCTATTGGTAGTATACTCTGTAGTAAAGATGTTATATCCACCTCGAATATCCAGGTTGCGCCTTATATGATATACCAGAAAAAATTCGCTATTGAGTGTACCTCTATCGCGGGGGCCGGTTAAAAAAACATTGTAAGGTGTAGGCCTTGCTACAGGAGCATCGGGAAAGCCCGGATCCGAAGCACCTACATATTGGCCTGTAACCTGAGGACCAAATGAAAAGCCGGCCACATCTGTGTTTACACCAATATCAAAGCGCGGAAAAATCCGGTACCGTAGTTGTAGAGCAAGATTAAGGCTGTAAAAAGTAGCCCTTTCTACATAAAGGGAATCTGAGAGGCTATGCAGCCTTGCATACTGGGGAGCAGCCGAATAGGCCTCTCGAGCACCCCGGTACACGTTAAACCGGGCACCATATCCTAATACCAGTCTTCTGGATTCAAGAACATGATACAATCTGTTGGCAGAAAATGAAGCTGCATAAGTACGGGCAAAGCTGGCAAACGTCAGATCAAGATACAAATCGCTTTGAGGCCAGAAACGTACGCTATCCGGTTCAATAGATATACCTGGTTGTCGTACAGGCAGGTCTTGCCACTGGTTAGTGCCCTGCGTTGCAGCAGGTTCTACAGGAGAGGGTGGCGGAGGTGGATTTTCCTGGCTCCAGGCTGTAAATGTAACACATATAGTAAGGCACAAAACAAGATATTTATAATAACGCATAGTAGTTTAAAAAATATTGAGACGCTGATTTAGATGTTAGTACGTAATTCAGCAAAAAAGTATGGAAAAGTTCTAGACAGCCCGAACAAACTAAAAAAGTTATTATATGTTATATACAGAACAGTCATGCTCACAAAATAAGCATAGTAGGCATTAAACTCACCTGGTAAGGTAATCAACATCACCACCTTATTTTTAAGGTGGAAGCATGCTACATTTAGCCTACCAGAACCTTAAATTTTCGTAAAGTATGAATGTGTGTATCAATAATTCACTTATGTCTTCGCAGCTTGTAGCACAGATTTCAAATAAGCTCTCAGGTCCATTGCCTGGTTATAAAGCCCACCAGCTCATGGCCAGCCGTCATCAGGGTAATTTAAGGCTTCTTTCCCAGCCCAACAGCAATACCCGTGAAAGCGCTGTACTTATTCTGTTTTATCCCAAAAATGAAATAATGCACCTGCCACTGATTTTACGACCAGTTTATGCCGGTGTGCATAGCGGGCAGGTGGGTCTTCCAGGAGGGCGTGTAGAGCCTACTGACTCCGACATAACCACTACAGCCTTAAGAGAGGCCCATGAGGAAATCGGGATTGATGTATCTTCTGTAAAAATACTGGGTAGGCTCAGCGAGCTTTTTGTAGCGGCAAGCAATCACCTGGTGCACCCCATTATAGGCGTAACAGAACAATACCCGCATTTTAAACCAGACCCCAGGGAAGTAGACCAACTCATAGAGGTACCCTTGGCACGGCTGCAGGATAAAAGTATAGTGGGGGTAAAGAATATAATTGTAAGTGGTAATATCGAAATTACTGCACCATTTTTTGATATCGAAGGCCAAACGGTGTGGGGGGCAACCGCTATGATCCTGAATGAGTTATTGATGCTTATAGAATAGCGCCCTCTTCAGGATCTTCCACATCTTCTGTAATAAAACGCGCTGCATCAATAGCCGTCCATATCTGCAGCGTTTGCTTAAGCATAGCCGGGGCGGTATCAGATTTTTGCCCTTTTTCGGTAAAATACTCCCATGGCCCTTCTTGCTCTCCTGATAGGTACAGCCCTTTGGCAGCTATCTTTCCATTAGGATAATAATATACCCAGCTACCATGCCTCATATCGTCTGCAAATGATCCTTGTACCTGCATTACTTTAGAAGCATTGTAAAACTCCCAGTTACCCGACTTCTTTCCTTTTGCATAGGCGCCTACAGCAGCCCTGTTGCTGTTTGGATGAAAAAACAGGGTTTCACCTTCGGCCAGGTTGTTTCGATATACAACCAGTGCCTGTAACTTACCCTGGGCATCATAAAGCCTGGCTTCGCCATCACGTACACCCTGGTTATAGGTATATTCTGCAGTTAGTTTACCAGTAATTGAATATTGCTCCTCTTTACCGGATTTGAGCCCTCCTTTGTATTCTGATTTGAGTTGAATCACACCGTTAGGATAATACCGGATTGCTATTCCCTCTCCACCCAGTAAAGTACCCTTATCCAAGACCTTTCCGGTTTCGGTAAATACTGCGCTTACCTGGTCTAATTTACCTTCTTGCCATACTTCTGTAAATGCCAGCCTGCCATTGGTATGATAATAATGCCAAGCTCCGTTACGTTTGCCAAAACGATAGGTACCCTCGCGTAGTGTACGCCCCTGATCATCAAAAAAAGTCCAGGTGCCATGCAAGTTTCCTTCCCGGTAAGGTCCTCTGGTTATCAGCTTTCCTTTATCATTGTAAATTTCGCAAGGCCCTTCTTTTTCTCCGTGCAGATAGTACTGGCTTTTTACAAGGCCACCAGCACGGTTGTACATTTTGTAAGCACCATGCAAAGCGCCATTCAGATAAGCTGCATGCAAGCCCTCGGTTCCATCTGGGTAATGGTAAAACCAGTCTCCTTCTTTCAGGTTGCTTTTATAAGCTCCGGTTGCTTTGATATTGCCATTTGGATAATATGCTGTAAAAGGACCATTCAGCTTTCCCTTTTCTATTCCTCCCTCTACCCGCTTGGTTCCATCTGTATTATAGCGGGTCCAGATCCCTTCCATATTACCAGCTTTATAGGTACCCTCCAGAATAAGCTTTTGCTTATGATCCTTAAATGACCATAAACCTTCTCTGAGTTTATTTTTTATTACACCTTGTCCTTTCCAGTGAGCCTGGGGAATAAACAGGGTATCTTCTTGTGCCATTACTGGGGTACATTGAAAAAATACCAGAAGGGCAACCAGAAAACATAAAATACTCTTTAAATACATATTTGCCAGCAGTTCCTATGCTTAATTCATAATCCTCTACAGGCTGTGTCCAGCCCGGTTTACAATGCAAATTACATTATTCCATCTATATAATCCACCTATTAGTTCAATATACTTACAAGCCTGTAAATCAATTGTTTGATTGTATTAACTTCGTGTTTTGATTTACTAAAACCCTGTTTTGAATCAGGCCTGTGAGTTTAATATATTTAGCAGCGCACAGGTAAATAATAATACTATTTTTTAAACACCCATTCATCTGCTGATGAAAAAAGCTTTACTTTTTGCCTTGTTCTTTTTGTTACTAACCAGGTATGCAATTGCTTCCAATGGAAACCCGCCTACTGGCGCAAGAGCCTGGGGCTTAGGAGGCGCCACCGTTACTGTACGCGACACCTGGGCTGTATTTAATAATATAGCTGGTATAACAGGTGCAGCCGTACCAGCTGCAGGCGTTTTTTACGACAATCGGTATAACGTTAAAGCGTTTAGCAATATAGCTATGGGAGCTGTAATGCCTTTAAAAGGGGCAACATCTGCCGGCCTGGGCATCAGCAAGTGGGGCGATGAATACTATAATGAACTGAAAGCGGGGCTTGGCATTGCACATAAAATAAACTTTATGAGCCTGGGAGCACAGCTTACCTATCACCAAACCTCTATCTACGACTTGGGTGCCAGACGCACTTTTGTGCTCAATATGGGCGGCATTGCAGAGCTTATACCACAGTTGCATTTTGGTGCACATGTATACAATGTAAACCAGGCTAAAATGGCTGAATATGGAAACGAAACGCTGCCCACTATCATGAAAGCAGGTTTCTCTTACCTGCCCACTGCTCAGTTAATGCTTAACCTGGAAACTGAGAAAGAGCTAAATTATAATGCCATGCTAAAAGCCGGAATAGAGTATCACCTTGCAAAAATACTACGGTTACGCACTGGCTTTTCTACACAAACAGGCTTTAGTCATTTTGGCTTTGGGGTACAGCATAAAGGCATGATGTTGGATTATGCTCTTAGTACTCACTCCCGCCTTGGCTGGTCTAACCACCTGTCACTAACCTACACGTTTCGCTCAACTACCAGGCAAACCGCCACAGAAGATTAGTTAGCTATGACTTTTAATGTAGATGTAAGCAGCTTTATGCGCCAAACAATAAAAGCGCTGGCGTGTAGGTTCATAGCCTCAGATTTACCCACCAAAGCTATAATTTGTACTTTGGCACTTTGGTGTACCAGCCAATCGGCTTATGCTCAGACCCCTGTTCATAGAGACAGTGAAATAGAACAACACATAGAAATGCTTTTCCAGGCCCAACCTGAGCAGGATATTGACTGGACAGATTTCTTCGAAAACCTGTATCAATTATACCAGACCCCGCTAAACCTGAACACAGCCGGAAGACATGATTTACAAGCACTCTGCATACTATCTGAGCTGCAAATCAATGCTTTGCTCCTGCACCGGCAACAAAATGGTTCTTTGCTTGCTTTACAGGAACTTCAATCCATACAGGGTTTTGATCTGGTAACAATTGAAAGGTTAACTCCCTTTGTAACAATCAACAATGTAGGTCAGCAACAAGCATTGCCCTTAAAGGATAGGTTACGGAAAGAAGCCAGGCAAACACTTTTAGTACGCCATGATCGAACTCTTGAAACAAGAAAAGGATATACCCAACCAGTGCTTCAAAAAAATGGCACCTACAGCAGTCGCTATGCCGGCTCACCTGACCGATTGCTGCTTCGGTATCGTCTTATTAATACCAATGATGTAAGCTTTGGTTTTACTGCTGAGAAAGATGCAGGAGAGCAAATTGTATGGCAACCCGAACGCAGGCAGTATGGAATGGACTTTTACTCAACCCATCTCATGCTTTCTAACAGAGGTAAGCTCAAAACATTAATGATCGGAGATTACCAGTTACAGACGGGCCAAGGGCTTGTGCTTTCTTCAGGGCTACGAATAGGCAAAGGAGCTGAAACCATAACTACCATCAGAAAAGTTTTTAACGGGCTAAGGCCGCATACCTCTGCTATGGAAACAGGCTTTATGCGGGGCGCTGCGGCTACCTTACAGCTAGGTGCACTACAGATTACGCCTTTTGCTTCCAGGCAAAGAATAGATGCTTCATTACAGCTGAATGAAGGGCTTTTTATGCCTGATAGCTTAGAACAAGACCCTAATTTTAACGATGCCACTGTAACTAGCCTGAACACATCTGGCTTACACCGTACACCCACCGAACTGGCAAACCGTAAATCGCTTTTAACTCATACAGGAGGCATAAACCTGCATTATCAACCTGTTGCCAGCCAACTACATTTAGGCCTAAACCTGGTTGGTACATTTTACCAGTTCCCTATAAAGCGAACAGATGTAGTTTATAACCGTTTTGCTTTTACAGGGCAGCATAATGTTGCAGGCAGCCTGTATGGTAGTTATACCTGGCAAAATTTTAACTTTTTTGGTGAGGCAGCACGATCGTTAAGTGGAGGAACAGGCGCAGTGGCTGGCTTTGTAAGCAGCTTGTCAGCACGTGTAGAACTATCCATGCTGGTGAGGCATTACGAGCGGCATTTTCATAGTTTGCATGGAGCAGGCTTTGGCGAAAGCAGCCGTACCCAAAATGAAAGCGGCATTTACTGGGGACTTAAAGTAAGGCCACATCGCTACTGGACCTTTAGTTCCTATTATGACCGATACCATTTTCCCTGGCTTACCTTTCATACTTCTGCCCCTGCCTATGGACAGGAAGCTTTGTTCCGCTTACAATTCCAGCCTTCGCGTAGCATTATACTATATGGGCAATCTCGTATAGAGCTAAGAGAAAGAAACCGCCTGCAAAATCCTTATCCTGTTCAGCAACTAGCCCAGCAAAACAGGTACAATTACCTCCTGCATCTGGACTATCAAGCTTCAAAAACCTTGGCTTTACGCTCAAGAGTACAAATGGGCAGTTTTAAACAGGAAGGAAGCTTACTGGATGAAACATATTCATCTTCCGGGTATGTTGTTTTCCAGGAAATTAGCATGGCACTAACACCAAAGCTATCATTATGCGGCCGCACCACACTTTTTGATGTAGACGACTATTATAGCCGCCAGTATGTATATGAAAAAGATGTGCTTTATTATTTTGCAATACCCTCTTACCAGGGCAGAGGCTTGCGAAACTACCTGGTTATGCATTATCGTTTAGGCCACACTACAGAACTATGGTGCAAGGTAGCGCGCACCGCCTATCGCGACCAGACTACTGTCTCATCTGGTCTGGAGGAGATTGACGGCACCACCCGAACAGATATTCGCTGGCAGGTCCGTAAAAAGTTTTGAGTAAACTTACTGGTAAAGAGGCAGATCTTTAAGATAAACCGCACACTCACCAGCCTGGTCTACTTCGCAACAAAAATGGCGTAAGCCATTCGTAGCTACCAGGTAAGGAGCTTTTAGCACATGATTATACTGGGCTGCCTGGTCAAGCACCTGTTGGTCCAGGGGTACCTCCGGCGCTTTACACTCTACCAGCATCCATGGGTTAGCCTGCCGGTCGTATATCACAATATCGCTCCGCTTCTGTAGTGAGTTGTATTTTAAACCACCTTCAAGGCGAATCATACTACGGGGGTAATTATATTGATTAATCAGGAAGTGTATAAAGTGCTGGCGCACCCATTCTTCGGGTGTAACCAGCACAAACTTTTTACGAATGATATCAAAAATATGCATCCGGCCTTCCATCATCTTGATTTTATAATTAAAAGCCGGAAGGTTAAGGTTTTTATAGGCCATCTACACGCAAGTCTACTTTTCCTTTTGCTGTTACAACTGCTTTAATAGCATCAGGAGTTATATAAATATCTCCAGGGCTTAGCTCAGTAAGCACTCCATTAAGCATAACCTGTGGGGCAATACGATTGTTTTTGAGAGATTGCTGAATTAACAAATGTGCTTGTTGAATCTGGTTTCCTATCGGGAAAGACAAATGTGGTTCCATTTGTTTTACAAAAGCACCATGTGCCATCCAGTCTGCTGCCTTCACTAGCTTGTTTTTAGTATCCAGGTCGTAATCCAGGTTTTGCATTACAATTTTTGCAGTGCCGGGATCATAAACCGGTTTACCAGTTAGGTACAACTTACCATTCAGGCTTCCTTTCATTTCAACCATTACTACCAGCTTGTCATCTTTCCCCCAAATATCCATGCCGGTTATTTCTATTTTACGTTTTCCGTTTTGGAAACTAAAAGATTTACCAACTAATTGACTTTCGGCCATACGCTTTGCCTGAACATGTGATACAAGCCCCATCAAGCCCACTTCAAAATCGTCTGGAATCTGATTTACTACCTGCAGGGCAGGCAACTGGCTTAAGAACTTAACTTCTGGCTTCTGCCCAACATAGCTTTCTACAATTCCTTTTATGCCGATCTGGCAACGTACTACCTGCCCTTTTCCTTCTAGAGGGGTCATCATTAAAGCCTGAGGAGAAATTTTAAGCCATGTATCATATTGGCTTGAAACCAGTACAGGATCTTGGACTGTTTTCCAGGCTTCGGCTACATATCTACGCAGCGGTAATTTGCCTTTTACTTCACGATCTATCTGTTTGGCAATGTGCCCTTGCTGCTGGTCTATGATGTTACCAATTATGGAAGCCATAGGAATATCAAAGCCTCCTATTTTAAGAAATGGCTTCGATACCCAGTCAAAACCATTTGCTGAAGTATGGGTAGTTACATTCCATTGCTGATCAACACCGACCTTGGTGGCAAATTTTACATTAATAGCAAACTCTGTTTCCTCGTACTTGGAAAGGGTTATACCCAGGGGGCTTACTTTCCAACCTGCTTTAGCCCAAATGGTAATAGGTACCGTAAAGTTAAAGTAGTTGCTTCTTGCTTCTACCTGAATGGGCTCTCTTTTACTTACTCTAAGCATCAGGTTATCTTTTTCCAGGTCATTATCTTCAAACAACACGCCTGCAACCTGTGCATTTATTTGTTTCTGTATTTCGGTAACAGAAATTTCTACCGGGAAATTAATTACCGATACCCTGGGCGTAAAGGCAGCAGGGTTATAATGTGCAGCAGGCTTCTCGGGGGCAACAGCCGTTTTGCATGACACAGCCAGCATGCAAAGCACAAGCAGAGCAGCAGCAAGCAGGTATAAAGACTTTGCTTTTATAAACATAGCAATATGTAAAAGGTGTATGAAGTAATAATTGGGCTTCAATGAATTTTGATATTTCCTGATTAACTACCGAATATTATACCAGGTTCATAAACCAAAATAAATTATGTATCCTGTAGTTTGGATTTGCACATCTGCAAAGGTAGGCAATAGAGGCCATAAATAACAAAAGCCTGTTACTTGATGCAACAGGCTTTTGTTATGATATTTTTTTGATAGTAATGTAAGGCAACGTTGCCAACAAAATTACTTAATTGTCAACCTCTTAGAAAAGAAATTATCTTCGTTTACAACTTCAAGGATATAAGTGCCAGCTCTTAATTTATCAAGCACATAGCTCCTCTCAAAATGCTGAACATCAGCAACTTTGTCAACATAAATCAATTCACCTTCAATTGATTTGATCTGCACGGTAATAGTCTTGCTGAAGTTATTACGCACATGTACAGTAAGTGCTTCTTTCTCTGCAACAGATGATACTTTAACCTCAAGTGATGCTGTTGTAGAAATGTTTCTGTTAGTTGGTACACCTGCTATAGCAGAAACAGAAAGAACAATGCAAGTAACAAGGGTTGAAATAAGAAGTTTCATGGTAGATTTGCTTGTGTTTAATTTTAACAATGCAAAGATCTGACAGATTTGCCTCAAAATATAATTTTGCGTGTTAACAAAATATTATTCTTAATTCAGAATAAAGTTAGACTATATAAAAATAACAAACGAACATAAAATTATTTTTTACCAAATTTTATGCCGCCATTAACTTTTACACGCAATTCTATATTAGCTATAATTACAGATTCAAAACCGATATACATAACACTCTGTTTATATTGTCTTAACATTAAGTTAACATTGAAAGTCTACACAAAGGCACCCTGCTGACCCAAAGCCTGTAAACAAAAAAAGCCTCTTAAAGAGGCTTATGTTTGCTTACATAGTAAGGTGCTAAGGCAATTCAGCGATAATGGTTTCCCCACCAGTTGTCTTATCTCCTATGTTTACGAGTATCTTGGCATCAAGCGGTAAGAACACATCTACTCTCGACCCAAATTTAATAAAGCCAAACTCTTCGCCCTGCTTTACTTCAACTCCTTCTTTTACATACCACACAATACGCTTGGCAAGTGCACCCGCAATCTGGCGGAAAAGAATTTCAATATTTTCTGGAGTACGTACTACGGTTGTGGTACGCTCATTTTCTGTACTTGATTTAGGATGCCATGCTACAAGGTATTTACCGGCATGGTATTTAAAATACTGTACTACTCCCGATACAGGATTGATGTTTGAATGCACGTTAATAGGCGACATAAAAATTGAAACCTGCTTACGTACTTCTTTAAAATACTCTGTTTCCTCAACTTCTTCAATTACTACTACTTTACCATCCGCCGGAGCAAGCACATGCTTGTCGTTTACCCGGATGTTTTTAGTGGGACTTCTAAAGAACTGGAGGATTAGCAAGAAAACAACCAAACTGACTCCGAGCGTAACGTTCAATACCAGGGAGCCGCCCCGGAATACATAATAAACTATCAGGTTGATGATCAGAAGCACTGCCACCGTTCCCAGTAGAATTTTATGCCCTTCCTTGTGAATTTTCATGTGACTACAACTATTTTCAAAATGGCTTATACTAAGACAGACTCTTTAACTATCAGCGAAGTATTGTTGCCTAAACCTGTTTTACCTTTTATTCTAATTAAACGATCCGGGCTAATAACCCGGATCGTTTAATTAACAATATTACGAAATCAAATATTAATAACCACCGCGGAACTGATAAGTTTTTGCAACTTTATCAATTGCTACGATGTAAGCTGCGATACGCAATGGCACATTATATTTTACAGAAGCATCGTATACACGGTCAAAAGACTCTTTCATGATACGATCGCAACGTCTGTTTACGCGGTCTAATCCCCACTTGTAACCCAGGCGGTTCTGCACCCACTCAAAGTACGATACAGTTACACCACCAGCGTTAGCCAGAATATCCGGCACAGCCATAATACCTTTTTCATTAATAACATTATCGGCACGTGCAGAAGTAGGTCCGTTGGCACCTTCCACAATTAATCTGGCCTGTATCTTATCTACATTTGCCATAGTAATTACGTCTTCTTTTGCAGCAGGCACAAGCACATCTACCCCAAGGGTAAGCAGCTCTTCATTGCTGATTAGCTCAGCGCCTTTGTAACCTTCTAATGTACCTTTATTACCTTCTTTGTAGGCAATTGCCTCTAAGATATCAATACCATTGCTGTTGTAGTAAGCACCAGAAATGTCACTTACGGCCACAACTTTTACACCTCTTTCCTGCAATAGCTTTGCAGAAATAGAACCTACGTTACCAAAGCCTTGTACAGCGCAGGTAGTACGGGTTGGGTTCATTTTCAATTTTTCCATCGCAGCAAGCGCAGAAACCATAACACCACGGCCTGTAGCCTCTACCCTACCTAATGAGCCCCCTAACACAAGAGGCTTACCAGTAACCACAGCATTTACAGTTGTACCATGTGCTTTAGAATACTCATCCATTAACCAGGCCATTTCACGAGGGCCTGTTCCCATATCTGGAGCAGGAATATCGCGATCCGGACCAAAGATATTGAGCATAGCACTTGTGTAAGCACGCATTAAGCGCTCAATTTCACCGGCAGACATAGAGCGTGGGTCGCAAGTAATACCACCTTTACCACCACCGTATGGAATATCCACAACGGCACACTTCCAGGTCATCCAGGCAGCTAGTGCCTTTACCTCGTTAAGGTTAACATCCATATCGAAACGGATACCACCTTTAGCAGGGCCCAGAATGTTAGAATGTATTACGCGATAGCCCTCAAACACTTTAACCACACCATTATCCATGGTAACCGGCAAAGATACAATAACCTGTTTGCTAGGGGTTTTAAGTACATTATAAGTAGATTCGTCCAGTCCTAATATCTGCGTAGCAATATCAAACCTGGACATCATCGATTCAAAAGGATTTTCCTTGTCCTTTATCGGAGCTGGTTCTATGTAAGCCATAAACGGGGAAAAATTTGGTTGTTGGTATATTTGGTGTAATAGAGTAATTATGGAGCAAAATTAAGACAATTTTATGTAATAGAACAAAGAAGCGCCCCCATAATATTCATCTTAAAATAACTCTTAACATGTATGTGTATATATTAATTAAATGTGCTGAGAGTAAAAAAAACTATTATTGAAGCTTGGTTCTCAAAATGAAGACTTTATCCACTTTTTTTTACGTATCCTTTTACGGTACTTTAGGCTTTTGAGTCTACTTATTTATGTTATAAATGCAGTACATCTTCATATTTTATACCTAATACCTGCCTAAAACCTACTAGTACCCCCATTTATATTAGTGCAAAAATCACAATACCTATCCGGGCACTACCTTATTTTGGCAAGAACAATGCTACAATTAATTAACGGCGGTTGTCATAGCTCTCTAAAATACTTAAGTAACTATTATAACGTGTAAGCGAAAGTTTTCCTTTTTCCACAGCTTCGCGCACTGCACAGCCAGGCTCCTGCCTGTGGCTGCAATTATGAAAGCGGCATTGGTTTAACATATCACGCATTTCAGGAAAATAATGGCTTAATTCGTTCTCTCCAATATCCATAATGCCCAGTTCTTTGATACCTGGTGTATCGATTATAAATGTATTGGGCTGCAGCTCAAACATTTCCGCAAAGGTTGTTGTGTGTACACCTTTATTAGCAAAGGTAGAAACTTCGGTAGTTCTTAATTGCAAACCAGGAGCTATGGTATTTACCAAACTGGATTTACCAACGCCCGAATGCCCGGAAAGAAGGTTGGTTTTATCTTTCAATAATTCACGAAACTCTTCAATGCCCTGTCCATTATCTACAGAGGTAATCAGCGTATTATAACCCACCTGCTCATACATGCGGCAAACCTGCTTCAGATAATCGGTATCATCTTCATCCAACAAATCGGCTTTGTTAAACACCAGGGTAGCCGGTATACGAAACGATTCTGCACTAACCAGGAAGCGATCAATAAAGCCAAGCGAGGTTTTAGGAAATACAAGGGTAGCCACCAGGATAGCCTGGTCTATATTAGCAGCAATAATGTGCCCATGCGCCGTTTTATGAACTGACTGACGAATAATATAATTATCACGGGGAAGGATTTCGGTAATCGCTGCTGTTCCCGAGCCGGCATCTTCAATTTCAAATACTACCTTATCACCTACGGCAAGCGGGTTGGTTACCTTTAAGCCAGAAATTTTAAACTTGCCTCTCAACCTGGATCTGAAAAGCTCGCCTTTATCATCCCGAACTATATACCACGAGCCTGTTGATTTCATTACTATACCTTCCATAGACATTGAGCTGAATGAGTGCGGTTAAGCTTTACATATACCTATTATATATAATTGAACTCAACCTACACCTGTGTAAAATTACAAAAGCGTTTTAATATACTCCATTATACGTGCAGTAGCTCCAGATTGCTTATGCACATAGTTACTGGACCTGGCAGAAATTTCCTCATGTAAATCTATATCAAGATATATTTCCTGAAATTTGCTGGCAAATTGCTGGGTGTTATAAACGGGAAATGCAGCTTCTAAAGCCACAAGGTCTTGCGCCTCCTGAAATTTTGAATATTCGGGCCCAAAAAAAACAGGCATTCCATGCGTAGCAGCCTCGAGGGTATTGTGCAACCCCTTGCCAAATGCACCACCAATCCAGGCAAAATCACCATAGCGATATAAGGAGGAAAGCATACCAATGTTATCAATAATTAAGACTTTAGCCTCTGGTAGTACTGGTCCTACTGCCTTTGAAAATCGTACTGCAGGAATGGTGAGTTTCGCTTCAATATCCAACAATTCGCTTTCCTTAATCTCGTGTGGTGCTATAATAACCTTAAGCGGGTATTTAAACTCATTCAAAAATGGTATAAGTACCTCCATATCTTCTGGCCAGGAACTGCCGATTACCAGTAGTGGCTGTTCGCATTTAAAATACTTTGCCTCTTTTACTTCACGGCTGGCATCTACTATAGCCCTTACTCTATCAAAGCGGGTATCTCCTACTACACTGGTTTTGTGGCTTAAGCCAATACCAGCCAATAGCTCTGCAGAACTCTCATTCTGCACAAAAATTTTAGTAAAACGGCTAAGGATATTTCTGTAAAATGCACCGTAGGGCTTAAAAAACAATTGTTTTTTTCGAAAAATGGCCGAAAACGAAATTAGGGGCACATTTCTGCGCTCAAGCTCCAGCGTATAGTGATGCCAGAATTCGTACTTTACAAAAAAGGCGATAGCGGGTTTGCAGATATCAAGAAACTGGCGGGCATTAAACGCAGTATCGGCAGGAAGATAAAACACCCACTCTGCCAGGTTTGTATTTTTCCGGATTGTATATCCTGAGGGTGAAAAAAATGTAAGTAGAACCTTGTAGCCCGGGTAATTAACTTTAAATGCTTCTATTACGGGTCTTGCCTGCTCAAACTCACCCAAAGAAGCACAATGAAACCAGGCCACAGGGGCATTATTATCCTTGAAAGCCATACCCAGCTTTTGCAGTATATCTTTACGTCCGTTTACCCAAAGCTCTGCTTTTGCAGAAAAAGGCGATGCCGCCTGAGCCAAAAGTGAGTACAACCTTATGCCTGTACTGTAAAACAACTCGATCAAGGGTTAATATAGGGTTTATAAAAAAGCCCGCCTTAAGGGGCGGGCTTTCCATGTATATTCTATTACTAATTATCTTTTTGACAGATACTCAGATACACCATCTCTGGTAGCTTTCATGGCTTCTTTTCCTTCATCCCAGTTAGCAGGACAAACTTCACCATGCTTTTCTACATACTGCAGGGCATCAACCATACGAAGTGTATCATCAATGTTGCGGCCTAATGGAAAATCGTTTATCACACAGTGGCGCACAACACCTTGCTTATCAATAAGGAAAGTACCTCTAAGTGCAATAGGAGCACCTTCAAATACCAACTCACCAGCTTCGTTATACACATACTCTCCACCTAACACACCAAAATTGCTGGCAATAGTTTTTGCAGAATCAGCAACCAATGGATAAGTAACACCTTCAATACCCCCTTTCGCCTGAGGAACGCTTAACCAGGCCAGGTGAGTTTCTTCAGTATCAGTAGAGCAACCTACAACTGCTACATTTCTCTTACGGAAAGCATCCAGTTTATCCTGAAAAGCAAGGATCTCTGTAGGGCAAACAAAGGTAAAATCTTTGGGATAGAAGAAAAATACTACTTCCTGCTTACCAATAAACTGCTCAAGAGAAAAATTTTCAACAATCTCGTCTCCGTTGATAACTGCAGGAGCACTAAACAAAGGTGCCTTTTTAAGAACTAATGACATTACAATATTAATTAAGTTTAGAATTTAAATATTCTGATACCTACAATGCAAATCGCCTCATAGTCACCCGGCTTTAACAACGGGCGCTCAAAACTAATTCATGTAATTGTAAATGCAAAACTTTGAGTGGAGAGAAATTATTTTGACGCAGACACCAAAACTTTAAAAGGTAACCTTATATTTACGGCCGTAACAACATAGAGTTTCGCAAAGCAGCACAAATTGTATTTATATAATTACATTTTATACTGTTTTACCAAATTTATAATACTAAGCTAAATTTATTTAAACCTAAACATTTACTAACTCTACAACATGTACGCATTAATTATTGCCATCTTTGTGTTAGGCTATGCGGCTATTGTTTTTGAGCATCCCCTTAAGCTCAACAAAACAGCCCCGGCGCTTATCACAGGTGTTCTTTGCTGGACGGTCTACATCCTGGGTACGCCCGACAACCATTTCTTTGAGGAAGCTGAGTTTATGCAATATGCCTCCAGATTCTCTAGCCCCTACACATTAACAGATTTATATGCCGGCTTTGTGGGTGTAGAGCTTGCTCACCACCTTTCTGAAATTTCTCAGATCCTTTTCTTCCTGCTGGGTGCCATGACAATTGTGGAGCTTATTGATATCCACCAGGGCTTTAAGGTAATTACAAACCGTATCAGAACAAAAGATAGCCGTACACTGCTATGGATTCTTTGTATTTTAACTTTCTTCCTGTCTGCACTACTTGATAACCTTACAACTTCTATTGTAATGGTATCGCTCTTGCGCAAACTGGTACACGATAGCAACCAGCGTAAGTTCTTTGCAGGTATAATTATTATTGCTGCCAATGCGGGTGGTGCCTGGTCGCCAATTGGTGACGTAACCACAACCATGCTTTGGATAGGCGGCCAAATCAATGCTGCAAACATCATTGCACAGATCTTTATACCCTCTGTAATCTGCTTACTGGTACCGTTAATTTACCTGAGCTTTAAAATGAAAGGTGAAGTAACCCGTGCCGAGTACGATTATAAACTGGCCGAAGAAACCGAAACCATTAAAGGTAGCCGCCGCATGTTATTTGCCGGTGTTGCCGCCCTGGTTTTTGTACCGATCTTTAAAACCATTACCCACTTACCTCCTTACATGGGTATGTTGCTTGGCTTAGGTTTTGTTTGGGTAGTATCAGAGCTGATACATATTGATAAAACCGAAGAAGAAAAGAAGCCCTACTCGGCTGTACACGCACTTTCAAAAATCGATACATCGAGCGTATTATTCTTCTTTGGTATCCTGGTAGCCATTGGCGCCCTGGAGTCTACTCACTTGCTTTCCGGATTAGCTCAATGGATGAATGACACCATAGGTAACCTGGATCTAATAGTATTTGTAATTGGTGTGGCGTCATCAATTATTGATAACGTGCCATTGGTTGCAGCCTCTATGGGTATGTACGATATGGTAAACTTCCCTCCTGATTCAAAACTCTGGGAGTTTATGGCTTACTGTGCAGGTACCGGTGGTAGTATCCTTATTATTGGTTCTGCGTCTGGAGTAGCCGTTATGGGTATGGAACGTATTGACTTTATGTGGTATGTACGCAACATCAGCTTCCTGGCCTTTATTGGCTATGTAGCCGGAGCCATTACCTACCTTGCCATGTACCCCTTTACTCATTGATATTGAAAATCAACATACAAAAAAAGCCCCCTGTTTGTAAAGCAGGGGGCTTTTTTTGTTAGCCTTTACTCTTCTATTACTTTAAACATACCCGACTCCACCCGCTCCAATGCAGTACCAATGGGCATGTGTAAGTAAGGTATTATGGCAGGGTCATAATTAGCAATGGTATTAACATCATAAATACCCGACTGGCTTTCATCATCCATGTAATCTTCGTCTTCATCTCCGGCCATAAAGCGCCAGCCACTATCCAGGGGAAACTCCGGTTCATCCTTATACATAAATCCAATGACTGCTCCATCAACAGTTATCCTATCGGTAGCAATACAGCCTCCGCTTTCTTTTATCAATGGTTTTATGTCTTCCTGCTCTAGTCTATATCTTTTACCAAACATGCTTTTAAATTAATGAATTACACAAATTAACCTATCATCTAAGGTATTTTTATAATTGATGGATCAATATTCGGTTAATATTTCCAGATATTGAAAATATTATTTAATATTATGAGTATTTAGCCTGTAGTCCATATATGCTGCATTTTTACTTAATGCCCTTTAACAGAAAAGTTATTGTAAGGCTTTTCATTCTTTTTTTTATCTGCGGTACTTCATCTGCCTTGGCTGCTTTTGCCAACCCAGCTCCTGACCCGGCCACCTTGCTCCTACTGCCACCCACCCAAAAAGTTAAATACGATGCAGACCCATTTATGCAGATGTATGAAGACCCTACAGGAAAAGCAACGCTGGAGGATATCTTAAATGCCCATGTAAAGTTTGTACCCAAGCAAGATCTGATTAGCAATATAAAGGCGGGCACTCCTTACTGGATAAAAATTAATATTAAGAACCAGCTGGAATGGGATGCAATGTTTGTCTTGTTTCCCGGAAAGTGGGATTATATTGACCTGTACCAGGTTAGCGGTGGTGCTGTTAAGGTTAAAAAAACTGGTTACCTGGTTCCAATAGAAGAGCGTGACCAACCCAAGCGAACGCCCTATTTCGAAATATTTACAAGACTGGGCGAAGAACAAACCCTGTACCTTCGGGCTTATAATGACCTTAATACGAGCCGTACAGCCAGTTACCGATCTGTAATGCAATACAGAACCGATTACTTTGAGACGCAGATCCAGGAGCGTTATATCCAGGGAGGTTATAGCGGTATTCTACTGGCCATGGTGTTATATAACTTTATCATCTTTTTGATGGTACGGGACCGCAGCTACCTGTACTATGTATTATCATCTGCCTGCTTTTTTCTGTACTGGCTTACCAGCAATGACTTTACGTTCGAGTACCTCTGGACGCAGTACCTTTATTGGGATAAGATCTCAACCTTCTATTTAACGTTATTTTTCCTGGCCTTTTACATACTTTTCACCAAGTCCTTTCTGGACGCAAAAAAGCAATTACATCGCTTTAATATGGTGTTTAATGGCATGTTGCTTTTAGTAGGGCTAAGTATTTGCCTGGGTATAGCCGGTATTTATAAGCCGCTAAATACAATTACACCAATACTGGCCATTATTTCTACTTTTATTATTGTAGCAGCTTCTGTACGCTCTATTACAAAAGGCCATAAAGTTGCTTTCTACTTTCTGCTTGCCAATTCGGCCCAGCTACTTGGCGCCACCATCTATGGCTTAATGTTTATGGGCTTGTTGCCCGAAAATGTTTATACCTATCACGCTATGCCTTTTGGGTCTGTTCTGCAAGCTATTTTATTTTCTGCATCACTGGCCAACCGCATTAATATCCTTAATAAAGAAGTAGCAGATATAGCCATTGCCAAAGAGAAACTGGAAAAGAAAAAAGAGGCAGACAGCAAACAACAGATTGAGCTACGCAAACAGGAACTGGAGCAGCAGATTAAAGAGCGAACTATGGAACTTCAGCAAAAAACCTATGAACTGGAGTTGAAAAATAAAGACATTATTGACAGCATTAACTATGCAAAAAAAATACAGGAAGCTATAAGTCCTGATATACAAAGCCTGAAAAATGTGCTTCCGAAACATTTTGTATTGCAGAAACCTAAAGATATTGTAAGCGGAGATTTTTACTGGTTTACTACTGTAAAAAGCCAGGAGCAAGCCATGCTGCCAAATGGCAACCAGACCCTTATTATTGCTGTAGCTGATTGCATTGGGCACGGGGTGCCTGGCGCTTTTATGTCTATTATCGGCTCCAAGCTACTTGACCAGATCATTAATATAAACAAGGTTACCACCCCTTCTAAGATACTTTACCTGTTGCATACCGAACTGGTAAAATCGCTGCATCAAAACAACTACAGCGAATCCCGAACCAAGGAGGGTATGGAAATTGCCTTGCTACGTATAGACTTTTGTACCAATACCATCACCTTTGCCGGAGCCAAACGCCCTCTGTACCTTGTAAAAGACCAGAACCTTACAGAGATAAGAGGCAACAACTTTACAATAGGCGGTTATAGTTTTGGCATGTTACCCGAATTTATGGACCATACCTTTAAACTAGAAGAAGGCACCACCCTCTATCTTGCTTCTGATGGCTATGCAGACCAGTTTGGCGGAGAGAAAAACAAGAAGTTTATGAGCAAGAATTTTAAGAAAAAGCTCATCTCTATTTGCCACCTGGAAAAAGAAGTACAACGCGAGGCACTTGAAGAAACCTTTGAAGAGTGGAAAGGCAGTTACAGCCAGGTGGATGATGTACTGGTGGTAGGCATTGGCTTTTAATATACCCGATTGATGAAACAAATTTACCTGACTTTATTTGCATTAGTTACAATTGCATATTCTGTTTATGCCCAAGACCGGATGACGGGCAAAACATTTGCCACCCGTTCTGAAGTAATAGCCCAGCACGGAATGGCTGCCACCAGCCACCCACTGGCTACACAAGCTGCCCTCGATATTTTAAAACAAGGTGGCAGCGCTGTAGATGCTGCCATTGCTGCCAACGCTATGTTGGGCCTGGTAGAGCCAACCGGCAATGGCATTGGAGGTGATCTTTTTGCTATAATTTGGGATGCCAAACAACAAAAGCTGTTTGGCCTTAACGGTAGCGGAAGATCTCCTAAAAGCCTCACCCTACAGCATTTTAAAGACCAGGGCCTTTCCAGCATTCCTCCTTATGGCCCGCTGCCTGTTTCAGTACCTGGAACCGTTGATGCCTGGTTTGAAATGCACAAAAGTTTTGGGAAGCTGCCCATGCGTACTATTTTGGCTCCTACCATAAGCTATGCACGGCAGGGTTTTCCCGTTACAGAATACATTGCCTATTACTGGCAAAGGGGCGTAAGCCTGCTGGAAAAATACCCTAATATAAAAGAGGTATATACCATAAATGGTAAGGCTCCTGCAAAAGGCGATATCTTTAAAAACCCTTACCTGGCCAACACCCTCGAAAAAATTGCCAAGGGAGGCAGAGATGCTTTTTACAAAGGTGATATTGCACGCACCATCGATGCCTTTATGAAAAAACAAGGTGGCTTTCTTTCTTACCAAGACCTGGCAGAACACCGCTCAACCTGGATCGAGCCGGTATCTACCAACTACAGAGGCTTTGATATCTGGGAACTGCCACCCAATGGCCAGGGTATTGCAGCGCTACAAATGCTTAATATTCTGGAGGGCTATGACTTCAGCAAAATACCCTATGGCAGCCCGGAGCATATACATTTGTTTGTTGAAGCAAAAAAGCTGGCTTTTGAAGACAGGGCAAAATTCTATGCAGACCCTGCCTTTAATAAAATACCTGTAAAAGAACTTATTTCTAAAGAATATGCTGCAGAGCGCAGAAAGCTAATTAACCCCAACCGCGCTGCCAACCGGGTGGATGCCGGCAACCCGGCCTTACGCACCGGCGATACTATTTACCTTACAGTAGCCGATAAAGATGGCAATATGGTATCGCTGATTCAAAGTAATTATAGAGGTATGGGCTCTGGCATGTCGCCAGATGGCCTGGGCTTTATCCTGCAGGACCGTGGTGAAATGTTTACCCTGGAAGAAGGACAATTTAATACCTATGCTCCGGGCAAACGTCCTTTCCACACTATTATACCGGCCTTTATTACTAAAGACAACAAGCCCTACCTTAGCTTTGGAGTGATGGGCGGCAGCTTTCAGCCCCTTGGCCATGTACAGATTGTGATGAATATTATTGATTTCGGCATGAACATACAAGAAGCAGGCGATGCACCTCGTATTGATCATATGGGCTCTTCTGAACCTACCGGGGAAAAAATGAAAGATGCAGGCCAGATTACCCTCGAATCGGGCTTTGCTTATGAAACGATTCGGGAACTAATGAAAAAGGGACATTCTGTAGGCTATGGCTTTGGCGGTTATGGTGGTTACCAGGCCATACGCTTTGATCCGGAACGTAGAATTTACCTGGGGGCTTCAGAATCTCGCAAAGATGGGCAGGCAGCAGGATATTAATCCCCTGGCACATCAATAAACTATAGAAAGATCCTGTATGAAGTAGCATACAGGATCTTTTTGCATCTGGCAGTAGTAGCTATTAAGAGTTGCTCTTGAAATAATACAGCAGTAAGCCTTAAGCTATCGGTTGTTTAAAAGTATTACTAACTGAAACTCAATTCTTAATGTAACCTACCACTACCCATAAGTAAAGTTATATTTACTTCGGTAATAATTTAATAACAATAACTTCACATCAGCATAGTTCTATTCTCCTTAGGTTTGTGCAAACATTCGCTATATGAGACTTTATACTAACCTTACTAAGCTTAAGCATAAAATATTGCTGGTGCTTACTTTATTTGTATCTATCTCCATTATAATCGGCTTATCGGCATACTTCTTTATAAACTACCTAAACCATTACAACGATCTGCTACTTAAAGCCGAGCGCATTTATACCCTTGGTAGTGAAGCAGAGAGCGCAACACTTGCTTTTCAGGTAGAAGATATTACGAATGAAGACTTTATGCAGAATGGCATAAGCATAAATACTAGTAAGTTCTACAACAGCATTACCGAAATTGAGACCTTACTCGCTGACCCATCTTTAACCAGTTTGCTTACCTCTCAGGAAGAAGCAGTACTTTTAAATAAGCTTACCCTTACTGGCACAGCCTGTAAAAGTTACTTTACTGCTTATACACAAAAAATAAGAGAAAGAGGCTTTAAAGATCATGGCCTTGAGGGGCGTATGCGCCAGGCAGTACATAGCCTGCAGGAACAAAGCAAACACCTGGACCTGGCTACAGTACTGATGATGCGCCGCCATGAGAAAGACTTTATCATTCGCCATGACCTGAGTTATGCAGATAAGCTCCTTAATGTAGCCGAACAACTACAAGACCAGGTTGCACTACACCCTGCCCTTTCAGAAAAGGAAAAACAACAGGTAAAAGGAGTAATAAATGCCTATGTTGATGACTTTATGCGTATCGTAGCTATTGAGCGCGAAATTGGCCTGGAACGTACCACAGGTATAAAAGCATCGCTTTATACAAGTCTTAAACAATTTGATACTACTCTTTCAGACGTAAAGCTTCGGATTCAGGCACACTATCAACAAGCCATGCTTACTTCCTTGCTTATTTTTGGCTCTGCCTTCCTGGTATTAGTAAGCGGTAGTATAGTGTTAAGTTTTATGCTGGCAGATGTAATTTCAAAACCTATTGCATTGATCAATAAAGCAGCACAAGCTGCCAGTAAAGGACAGCAAGACGTTGACCGTTACCTGGACAAGGTAAGTAACAAGGATGAAGTAGGACTGCTGGCAAACTCCTTCCGCTCAATGTACAAACACCTGAGCTCGATTATTACCGAAACCCAGGAAAAGTCGCTGGCTCTGGAAACCTTGGTACAGGAAAACCAAAAACGAAGCTGGCGTAACGAAGGATTGAGCCAATTAAGTGAAATTCTTCGGACCCATCCGGATGATCTTACTAAACTTGCTGATAGCGCTTTAGCTTTTGTAGTAAAATACATAGGTGCAAACCAGGGGTGTATTTTTCTGGCTCAGGAAACAACAGAAGGCAAAAGGCTGGAACTAAGTGCCTGTTTCGCTTACAATAAAAAGAAATGGCTGGAAAAGACCATACAACCCGGCCAAGGGCTGGCTGGCCAATGCTACCTGGAAAAAAGTACTACTTTACTTACAGAAATACCGGCTGGCTATATTAACATTACCTCAGGGCTCGGTGAGGCCACCCCGCGCAGCCTGTTACTTGTACCTCTGCTGGCTAATGAACAGGCAGTAGGAGTTTTTGAAATAGCTTCTTTTAATACGCCTTTGCCTCATGAAATTCAATTTATGGAACAAGCAGCCGAAGCCATTGCAGGTATTGTTATTAATACCCAGGTAAATCTTAAAACGCAGGCTCTGCTTGAAGCCTCCAACCGCTATGCAAGCGAACTGGCCTCCCAGGAAGAAAATTTACGTCAGAACCTGGAGGAGCTAAGCGCTATACAAGAGGCCTCTGCCCGTGAGCAAGCCATTCAAAACACACGTTACGAAAACCTGCACACCATTATTCAGCAAAATAAAAGTATTATTATAGCTCTTGATGCTCAATATGCAGTTATGGAGTTTAATAAGGCTGCTGCACATAAGATGAGCACTATCGGGATACAACTGCAGCATGGTTTAAATTTTATGGAAGCCATGCCTCAAAGCAGCCAGGAGAAGTGCAAAACCTATTATGATAAAGCACTAGCCGGAGAAGAAGTAATTATCCTGGAAAGTTTTAAAGAGGGCAACCAGCTAAGAACCTTCGAAATTCAGCACTATCCATTGTATTCCAATGATCATTCGGTAATTGGTATTTGTATTGTATCTACAGATATTACCGAATGGACGCAGCAAACTATGGAATACCTGTTTGAAACAACCTGACAGCAGGCGGTAGTATAAAATAAAAGCCGGCTCCTATACAAGGGGCCGGCTTTATTTATATTATTTGCTTCAGCTTATACAGATTCTTTTCTAAGGGCTTTAACCATAGTTTCGCCAATGTTGGCAGGAGATTCTACTACATGTATGCCGCACTCGCTCATAATTTTCATCTTGGCAGCAGCAGTATCATCAGCACCACCAATAATAGCACCAGCATGTCCCATTCTGCGTCCAGCAGGAGCAGTCTGGCCAGCAATAAAGCCTACAACAGGCTTAGTGCCATTTTCTTTGATCCAACGGGCCGCCTCAGCCTCCATACCACCACCAATTTCACCGATCATAATAATACCTTCGGTTTCAGGATCGTTCATCAGTAACTGAACCGCTTCTTTAGTAGAAGTACCAATGATTGGGTCACCGCCAATACCAATAGCCGTTGTAATACCTAAACCAGCTTTAACAACCTGGTCTGCAGCTTCATAGGTAAGGGTACCTGATTTAGAAACAATACCAATTTTACCCTTTTTGAACACGAAGCCAGGCATGATACCTACTTTTGCCTCACCTGGGGTTATAACACCCGGGCAGTTTGGCCCGATAAGGGTCGAGTTTTTGCCCTGCAGGTAGTTTTTGGCATAGATCATATCTTTAGTAGGGATACCTTCTGTGATCGCGATTATCACCCTGATACCCGCATCGGCTGCTTCCATAATGGCATCGGCAGCAAAGGCCGGTGGCACAAAAATAATAGAAACATCTGCACCGGTTTTATCAACAGCCTCTTTTACAGTGTTAAATACAGGCTTCTCCAGATGCTGGGTACCACCTTTACCAGGCGTAACACCACCAACTACGTTTGTACCATACTCAATCATCTGCTGGGCATGGAAAGTACCCTCAGAGCCTGTAAAGCCCTGTACGATCACTTTGGAATCTTTATTGACTAAAACACTCATATCAGCTTTTTTTTGTTTGCACAAAAATATGTTTTTTTATCTCTTGTACAAAGATTACGCCCTCCATAATCAAACTAAGTTCAGTTTTACTACATTGCTGTTTATATAGCTATGCTTTCTTTGCCCTATTAGCAACTATTATCCTATTTACCCTCTCCCACTACTAAACGCACATTTCAGATACCCTATCTCATTTTGATCCCGTATGTTAATAAACTATCACTTTTACATAAAAATGGATGGATTACTTTTTACTGATTGCAGGTATACTTTTAGTAGCATGCGCGTTGATTGACTCGCTCTGGACGAGCTTATGGGTAGATGGAGGAGCAGGTTTTTTATCTGCACGGCTTAGTAGTGGGTTATGGACAATGTTTAAAAGCATAACAGGCAACAATCATAAAGCGTTGAGCCTGGCAGGGCCCTTTATCCTTATAACCATTATTGTAACCTGGATATTAATGCTTCTGGCAGGCTGGGCCATGATCCTGGCATACTCTCCTTACTCTTTGTCGCATGCTGAAACTGGCGAGTCGCCTACAGCAATAGGATACATTTATTTTGTGGCCAGTGGTATGTTTACCATGGGTAATGGCGAATATGTTACCTATGCTGGTGGCTGGCAACTGGTGGCAGGGATGGTTTCGGGCAGCGGTATGTTTATCGTTACCCTGTCAGTTACGTTTATACTTTCTGTAATAACCGGAGTGGTTAATAAAAGATCTTTTACCAGCCAGATTACCGGTATGGGCAATACCAGTACCCAGTTTTTGCTCAACCACTGGGACGGCCGCCAGTTTAGATCACTCGATCTGTTGCTTACCGGCCTTGGCTCTGAGCTTAGCAGGTTAAATGAGCAACACATGTCTTATCCATTGCTGCATTACTACCATTCTGCCAAAGCCCAAAAAGCCACAGCACTGGCTATAACAGTTTTAGACGAAGCCATAACCATTTTACAACATGGTTTACAGGCAGATTATAAGCCTGCTCCCAGTGTGTTACATGCAACCAATGCCACCATTGCCGGATTTCTGGAAACCCTGGAAACGGCCTATATACAACCTGCAGAACAGTCGCCTCCCCCTCCCGACCTCACTCCTCTGGCTCATGCAGGTATACCTCTCACACCGCAGCAAGAATTTTTACAGCAGCTTCAGCAACATAAAGACCGGAGAAAGATTTTGCTCGGCATGGTAAAAAACGATCAATGGAACTGGCCCAATGCCGGCTCTCCTACACAAAAAAACAACCAGTAAGGAAATTAAAATTATACCAAATGGACTCTGTAAATTTCTTTTTTGATGATTGGGAACCCGTGCTTCGGGTAGTGGTAGTAGGGGGCCTCTCCTATATTTTTTTATTGATCTTTGTCAGGATTTCGGGCAAGCGAACACTTTCCAAAATGAACGCCTTTGACTTTATTGTTACCATTACTTTGGGCTCTGCCTTTGGCCGTATTTTAACAGCCCGAAATGTTGCATTGGTAGAGTGTATTGCTGCCTTTCTGACCCTTATCTTATTACAATGGATCGTTTCTACGCTTAGAGTGCACTTTAAAAGCTTTGAGCATATTATCGACTCAGACCCTACCCTGCTGTATTTTGATGGGCGCTTTATCAGCCAGAACATGAAAAAAGAACGCATTACAGAATCAGAAATTCTTGCTAAAGTGCGAGAAGAAGGCCTTGCCAGCCTCAATGAAGTAGAAGCGGTAATTATGGAATCTGCCGGGTCGTTAGCTGTTATTTATAAGCAAAACAATGGCTTAAAACAAGCCGTAAAAAACATTTACCCCGAAAAACATACCGGATAAAGGACCTACACAGTGGGTTGTTTTTCTTTTGGCTTAGGCCGCCTGCTTACCAACCCTACACCCGCAAATATCATTGCAGCATACAGCACCTTGGCAGGCGTGAGAGCATCTTGGGCAACTATAACAGCTATAAACGTTGCAATAAGAGGCTGCAGGTAAATATAAATGCCCACTGTAGAAGCATTTACATATTTTAAAGCCCAGTTATTAAGCAGATAGGCCATAAAAGTTGCCCCTATTACTATAAAAGCCAGCGCCCACCCAATAGTAGCAGGCATCTGGCCCCATTCAATAGCCATAAACTCACTTGCCCCAAACGGAAGTACCATAGGTACAGCCATTAAAAACACCCACTTTATAATGGTAAACGGGTGGTATTTCTGATTTAAGGGCTTTACCAGCACCAGGAATATACCAAATGAAAGTGCATTTAGGGTAACCAATACATCGCCCAGCAGGGAGTTACCGCCCGCAACTACTCCCTTCTCTGTAATCAGTAAAATGGCTCCTGCTGCTCCCAGTACGATGCCTGCAATTTTTAAGATCGTAATTCGCTCTTTAAGCATAAAAGAAGAGATCAGCAGAACGAATATGGGTGTGGTAGTCATTACCAGGGAGGCATGAATGGGACTTGTTTGGTTTAGCCCGGCAAAAAACAGCATCTGGTTAAGGGCAACCCCAAAAAATGCACATACAGCCAGTTTCAGGTAATCGCTTTTATCCCTGATTTTTTCTCGGATAGTTAGCCTGTGAAAAATGGCAAATAGTACCGAAGCTACCACTACCCTGATCACAATAATACCGAAGGGCTTTACAAAATCGGGCATTACCAATTTGGCAATGCTGTAGTTAGCCCCATAGAGCAAGGCTACTGTAAGTAGCGACAAATGTACTTTTACCTGTTTATTCACGCCCGCAAAGGTATAGTATTACACATAATACTTCTTATTTAATAGCGCTAACAAATTAACAAAAGCCATCTGCCTAAATACGGCTATGTATGCAAAAGCTTTGTTACCTTTGCCAAAGCACACAGGCCTTTTAAACCATGGAAAATTCGCTTTCTTTTGATCTGCCCCAGGCACCTCGTCTTCCTTTGCCTGAGCGTATCCGTCCCGATTCGCTCGATACGCTCATTGGCCAGAAGCACCTGGTAGGCCCTAAAGGCATACTTCGCAGAATTGTAGAATCGGGCATGGTACCCTCTATGATATTATGGGGCCCTCCCGGGGTTGGCAAAACAACACTGGCCAATATAATAGCACACCAGGTAAAAATGCCGTTCCAAACCCTTAATGCAGTAAGTGCGGGAGTAAAAGATGTACGCGAGGTTATCGATAAAGCAAAATTAAGAGGCCGCATTATCCTGTTTATAGATGAGATTCATCGTTTTAACAAATCACAGCAGGATGCATTGCTTAATGCTGTAGAAAAAGGTTATATTACCCTTATAGGGGCCACTACCGAAAACCCTTCCTTCGAAGTAAACTCGGCCTTAATATCGCGCTGCCAGGTATTTACCCTTAAGGCCTTGGAGCAGTCTGACCTGCTAGACCTGATGAAGAGTGCCCTGGAACGCGACCCAATCTTATCAAAAAAGAAAGTACACCTTGATGAGACCGAGGCCTTGCTCCGACTATCGGGAGGTGATGCCCGAAAATTACTCAACCTGCTTGAACTGGCTGTAGAATCGCAGGAAGGAACAGAAATACACATTACCGATGCCTCTGTAACCGAAATTGCACAACGTAAGGTTGCTCTATACGATAAGCAAGGCGAACAGCATTACGATATAATTTCTGCTTTTATTAAATCCATACGGGGAAGCGACCCTAACGCTGCACTTTACTGGCTGGCCCGTATGATAGAAGGTGGCGAAGATGTAAAGTTTATAGCCAGGCGGCTGCTTATACTCTCATCAGAAGATATAGGCAATGCCAACCCCACAGCCATGATCATGGCTAATAATTGCTTCCAGGCAGTAAATGTAATAGGCTACCCGGAGGCAGACTTAATATTGGCACAAACAGTAGTGTACCTGGCTACCTCACCTAAAAGCAATGCCTCTTACATGGCCATTAGGGCAGCACAGCAACTGGTACGCGAAAAAGGCGATTTACCTGTACCAATGCACCTGCGTAATGCTCCTACCAAGTTCATGAAAAAGGAAGGCTATGGTAAAGGCTACCAATACTCGCATGATTACGAAGGCAACTTTAGCCAGCAGCAATACCTGCCCGATGAGGTAAAATACACCCGTTTCCTGGAGCCTGGAAACAATGCCCGCGAAAACGAAATACGGGCAAAGCTCAGGCAGCAATGGGGCAATTTATATGGATATTAACTCTTTAGGGCGCCCGCTTCCCCAATAACAACGGGCGTAGTAATCTTCCTCCAGTGAGTTTACCATCACACCGTTTGAGTATGAGGTATGTATAAACTTACCATCCTGCAGGTAAATACCTACATGCGATACACCACCGGTACCCTGGGTATCAAAAAAAACCAGGTCGCCTTGCTTAAGCTCTTTTTTCTTAACTCGCTTCACGGCTTTATCATACATACCGGCGGCAGAAAAGTTAAGCTCCATGCCATAAGTGTCTTTTAAAACGGTTCGTACAAAAGCCGAGCAATCAATTCCGTTTTTAGGTGAACGTGAACTATGAGGAGTGCCCAGCCATTTACTGGCAGCAATCAAAAGATGTTTATTGGCGTTAAAATCAATATCAAATCCAAGCTTGTTCGAAAAATGAAAAGCAAATACTGAATCTGCCTGGGCCTGAAACTGGAGCAAGGCTTGCTTTTTTGCCTCTTTCTGATACTTTGTATAAAAGGTTACGATACTACCTGCATTTTCAGGCTGGTGGGGATTAAAGGCAGCTACATCCATTATTCCGGAAAGCAGGCAAATTGTTATAAAGCAAAATGCGAGCTTAAGCCTCTTTGTAAAATATTGTTCCCAAACCTGGAGCTTTAACTGACTGAAAAGAAGTAGATGATTTAGTCTAGACCAGGCATCTGCTTCAAGGGAATATTCTGTATTCATATCCAGCGCATTAAGGGTTAAAAAATTAAATCACGCTTGTATACTTTCAAAAAAATCTAAATATACTACCCTTATACAGCCCCATGTAATAAAAAGATTCAATACATACAATATTTTCTTCTTCTAATACAAAATAAATACTGATTATCAGCTATTTACAAGAAAGCCGCATTCCATTACCCACCATTTAATAACGTAATTTTACGATCTGAAAAACATAAAAAAAGCCCGCTTTATAAGCGGGCTTTTTTTATGATCTGGTTTATCTATTATTAAGGTCTTTGCGCCGGGTTAGGTTGTTCGCCTGGGGCTGGCTGCACAGCTGGAGCATCTTCTGATGGAGATGTACCTTGTACCGGAGTAGCCTGTACAGGGGTGCTGGTTTGTGAGCCTCCCGCTATACGTCCGCCTTCAGTAGCAACCCTGGTTGTTGGCACATGAGTACCACGTGGCGATGACTTGGTAGCATACATAGCCTCTCTTAGATCTGCAGCACGACCAATTGCCTCTGGATTGGCAGGATAAGTATTGGCAGTTTGCCTTGGAGGAGCACCATAGTTGCCATATACGTATGAGTTGTTAGCCATTTCCTTTTCGCTTATCTCAGTTTTGTAGCTGTAGCGGCCACATGAGGTAAGTGCAGCTGCCGATGCAGCCACCACCATGGTTCTAAGCACTACGGTTCTTAGTGATTTTGTAAATTTCATATAGTGGGTGATAAATTTCTATTCGGAACTAATACGTTTACGAGCGCAAATATAGGTTGAGGATCTTCATTTTACAAAAGCTTTTGCAATCTTTAGGTGGGCATCGGTGTTTGCTTTAATAATCACTACCTTTGTAAAGCAACCAATTTATACGCTTTGGGAATTGAAAGTAAGAAAAAGAGACTGGTAAGCATCTCATTTGCAGCAGGTATTCTTATTATGGCTGTTAAGTTTGCAGCTTATTACATCACTGCGTCCAATGCTGTACTTACCGATGCCCTGGAGTCTATTATCAATGTATTTGCCAGTGGCTTCGCCTTTTACAGTATTTACCTGGCTGCACAGCCTAAAGACCAGAACCACCCCTACGGGCATGGTAAAATAGAATTTTTTTCTGCAGGCTTTGAGGGAGCTCTCATTATCCTGGCAGGTGTATTTATACTTTGGAGAGCCATTAACCAGTATTTTGAGCCCCTTGTACTGGAAATGCTTCCGGAGGCTATTCTGCTGGTAAGCGTTACGGTGATAGCCAACCTCTTTCTGGGCTACCGGCTAATCACCAAAGGTAAGCAATACAGCTCCCTGGTGCTTATTGCAGATGGCCGGCACCTGCTTGTTGATGCTTTGAGTAGTTTTGTGCTAACCATAGGCATGATAGTTATAAAACTAACAGGCTACCAGGTACTGGATAGCATCCTGTCTATGATACTGGCAGTTATAATTCTGTACAATGGCTATAAGCTTATGCGTAAATCAGTAGCCGGCCTAATGGACGAAGCAGACCAGGATACCATGCTTCGGATTGTTCAGATTTTAAGGGACCACCGCAAAACACAATGGATTGATGTACACAACCTGCGTATCCAAAAATACGGATCAGACCTGCATATAGACTGCCATGTGACCTTGCCTTATTATTTAAATGTGCAGGCAATGCATGATGAGGTTAAAGAATTTGAGTGCCTGATACAGCGTAACTTTACCAACAAGGTAGAAATTTTTGTGCATGTTGATCCGTGCATGCCTGAGTGCTGCCATTATTGCGCAATGCAGAATTGCCCTGTGAGGCAGTTTCCACATTCTAAAGAAGTGATCTGGAACTCAGAGAACCTTTATAAGAACCAAAAACATACTCACGAGCTTAAAGAACTGTCACAGTAATTCTTACCTGGCTACTACTTCTGCTTTATCCAGTATAAATATCATATGCTCGTCATTATCTTTATTAAGCCGTAAAATACCCGTCATGGTAATACGGTTGTAAGAGTGTGGCACCGGCTTTAAAGAGTTTACCTCTACTACCGTACCTGGCCCACCCTCACCATGAAAAAAGCAGGCATTGGCAGGAAGGGCCGAAAGAATAAAGCTGGTATGCTCTGTTGTTTGACTAAGCGGTATCATATATCCTTTTAGCTCAACCTTTTTCCCTTCAAGCGCTTTTATTTCTTTAGCAAAAGTAGCATTGAAGCCCCCACTCACTGTATTTTTTACTTCTACCCTGTTCAGCACATCCCATGTACCCGGTAACGACTGGCTGGGGTGAGGTGGCACTGCTTCCTGGGCCATACTGTTAAAGCTCAGCAAAAGCATTACTATCAGGGCAAAACTGTATTTCATTACTGTATTAATTTTTTGATTGATCATTTTTATTACGCGGTATTATGCCTTGGCTAACACTGCCGAAATATCGGTCCGGTAGGCACTTATAGCTGGCAGTAAAGCAGCTACAAAACCAATACCACAAGCCAATACAAAGAGCCAGAGTTCCTCTTTCAGCCATACCCAGCCACTTATGTTCATTTGTTCTGATTCTGCAACAAAGCCTCCTAGACCCGCAACAGCCAAATGTGCCAGCAACATTCCTACCAAGGTACCTAATGCGGCCAGGCTAACTCCTTCCAGCAAAATTAAAGCGGAAATCTGCATACGAGTAGCTCCTAAAGTACGCATAATGGCCAGGTCGTATTGCCTTTCGCGCAGTACATTATAAAGCGCTACAAATACGCTTAATCCAGCAATTAGAAGTATCAGGCCAGCAAACGCCCTTAGTGCAGATACACCTACACCAATAAGGGAAAGTAATCTTGCCAACTCAATTGCAGGCGATGCAGCCTGCAGTTCTGTTTGCCTGTTTACATAGGCCGGCAAGCTCATGGCAGCCATAGGTCCTCTGTATTGTAATAATGCCATGGTTATCTCAAGAGGTGTAGCTTCAACATCTGTTTCCTCTTGTTCAGCATGGATATGTGCCTGATCTGTATGGGTAGTGGCTTCTGTGTTCCCTTGCAGCGCTTCGCCCTGGTGATTGGGCAGGTGCATATCAGCATGAGTATGTTCATGCGCAATACCATGGGTATGCCAGATACTTTCCAGGGAAGTTAATATCAGGTTGTCCAGTACCGACTGGTTAGGCTCCATAATACCCACTACCCTGTATTGCGTATCTGCATGGGGCTCTCCTTCTATGTCCAGGCCATGTGCACCTGCAAATGTATCGTTCTGCGTCAAGCCTGTTTTTTGCGCAACACCTGCCCCTATTACTACTTCAAGCTCCTGCTGCCACCAACGGCCCTGTTCCAAGGCAGCATTATAATGCCCCGGATAGGTACTATCTGTTCCTACAATGCGGTAATTCTGGTAATTATCTCCCAACGAAAGAGGTATGGCTTTTTTAACGCCCCTGTTATTGCGTAAAGTATTAAACTGCTTTAGCGGCATATTACCGGTTGGCACATCTATATGAAAAATACCGCTTAATATAAGTTGCAACGGGCTGCCTTTAGCCCCAACTACAAGGTCTATCCCTTCGGCATTTCGGCCGATTTGTTGTTGTAATTGGTTAAAGGTTACTAACAGGAAGGTAACCAAACCACTTCCCAGGGCCAGAAGCAGCAAGTTTAAAAAACTTTGTAAAGGCCGCACTTTTAAGCGGTGCAAGCTTAAACGTATCAGGTTCATGGCTTTGCCAGGTTAAAATGTGCTGTAATTTGTTGCTTTACCCGATAGTCGTGCGTGGCAATAACCAGGGTGGCCCCTTGGGCGTTAGCACTTTGCTGCAACATTTCTATTACGTGCAAAGCATTGGCATCATCCAGGCTGGCAGTAGGCTCATCGGCCAGCAATAGAACGGGTCTGTTTATAACGGCCCTGGCAATAGAAACCCGTTGCAACTGCCCCTGGCTTAGTGCATGAGGGTAAGCATCGGGCTTTTCCAGGCCCAGGCTATTTAGTAAGTTGCGACAGTGGTGCTTATCTTGTTTTGTACCGGCAAAGTATTGTGCCAGCAACAGGTTTTCTAGTATGGTAAGGGTATCAATAAGATGTGGCCGTTGAAACACAATACCTATGTACTTTCCTCTAAAGGCATCGCGTTGCGCTTCCGTAAGCCCAAGCATGTCTGTGCCAGCAATCTGCAAGCTACCTTCATGAGGCCGGAGTAAGGCACCCAGCAGGTGTAGCAAAGTAGTTTTTCCAGCACCAGAGGGTCCGGTAAGCAACCAGTGCTCTCCCTGCCCTACCTGCCAGTCTGGATAATGAATAACAGAATCTGAACTATATCGATGTATCAGTCCGAGTGCTTTAAACATTTATTCTATATTGCTTAACGCCAAAGCTACTCATAATGTGCTTTCAATACAAAAGCACTTAGTATCCCATGGCTGTATCATCGCCCCGAGGGTCGGCTCCACCTTCCAGGATACCATTGGGTAAAACACGTATGCCCTCTACCCTTCCAATGGCGCCCCGGTCTTTTAGCACATGCCCTCTTTTCTGAAGCTCAGCCCGTACTTTATCTTTAAGAGCATCACTCTCAACATCTACCAGCTCCGGGTACCATTGATGGTGGAAACGCTGTGCGCTTACCGCTTCCTGCATATCCATGCCATGGTCTATTACATTGCAAATGGTTTGGAAAACCGAGGTTATAATGGTAGAACCTCCCGGTGTACCTACCACCATAAAAAGCTTACCGTTTTTTTCCAATATGGTGGGTGTCATAGAACTTAGCATGCGCTTGCCGGGCTGTATAGCATTAGCTTCACTACCCAACAGACCATACATATTCGGAAAACCAGGCTTTATGCTAAAATCATCCATTTCGTTATTCAACAAAAAGCCTGCACCCTTTACAACAACCTTTGAGCCATAACTGCCATTTAAAGTGGTAGTAACCGAAGCTGCATTACCCCATTGGTCTACAATACTATAATGGGTGGTTTGCTCGCTTTCCCTTAAGGCCAGGGAACCTGCTCTTATATCTTCTGATGGGGTTGCTTTACCCATCCTAACAGTTTTCATCCTGTCTTGCAGGTACTGTGGGTGTAACATACGGTTTACGGGCACTGATACAAAATCAGGATCACCGAGGTATTCAGAACGATCTGCATACATTCTACGCTCGGCCTCAACCATTACATGCACAGTATTAGCCTGTTGCCAACCCCATTTTTTAAGCGGATAAGGCTCTACCATTTTTAGAAGTTGCAGCAAGCCTACCCCGCCACTGGAAGGCGGAGGCATCGATATTACTGTATACCCCCTGTAGGTGCCTTCAATAGTATTTCGCCATATTGATCGGTAATCTCTTAAGTCCTGGTGGGTTATAATACCTCCCCCGGCTTTCATTTCTGCCACAATCAGGTCAGCAGTAACTCCTTCATAAAAACCAGCACGCCCTAAATCGCGGATACGGGTAAGGGCCTGCGCAAGCTCACCATGAATCAGGGTATCTCCGCTTTTCCAGCCTCCATGCCTCACCAGGTAAGGAGTATGGGTATTAAATTCCAGGAAACGGGCAGCAGTAGCATTAAGCCCCTTCGCTTCGCGTTCGGTCAATATTACTCCTTGCTGTGCGAGCTCAATAGCAGGTTGCACCAGGTCTGCCCATGCCATGCTACCCAGCCGCAGGTGTATTTCCATCATTCCATCAACAGATCCAGGCACTCCTGCTGCCAAATGGCCCAGTTGGCTTATTTCCTGTATTACCTCGCCTGTTTCATCCAGGTACATATTTTTATGAGCAGCCAGGGGAGCACGCTCCCTAAAATCAAGGCTGCCCTTTTCTCCATTGGCACTCCGGTACACCAAAAAGCCCCCTCCACCAATATTTCCGGCTGCAGGGTAGCAAACAGATAACGCAAATGAGGTAGCAATGGCAGCATCATAAGCGTTTCCACCTTTCTTTAAAATCTCAAGGCCAATACGTGTTGCATCGGGATGTGCGGTAACTACCATTCCTTTTCGCCCCTGTACAACCTGCCTGCTGGCTTTAGGCTGCGCATTTGCAGGCATAGTGGTATGTAAGGCTATAAAAAGGCAAAGCCAGGTGGCTATAGAGCGTATGTAACCAGGGGTATGCAGTAAAATCATAAGCTGAGGATTATTGATGGAGGCAGGAACTCATTTGCATTTACAATGGGTGAGTAATTTCCTGATGCCCGAAAATAAAAAAAGCTACCAGAAACTGGTAGCTTTTACTAAATTAGTTTGTGTTTTGTTTTGGATTATTCTTCAAAAGCAGAAGCAACAGCTGCAGCTTCTTTCTCAGGAAGGGCACCTTGTGTAGCTTCTTTTACTTTAGCTCTGATCTTGCCTTCAATTTCATCAAACATCTCCGGGTTATCTAGCAACATGGTTTTAACCGCATCGCGGCCTTGTCCAATCTTGCTGCCTTCGTAAGAGAACCATGAGCCTGATTTCTTGATGATTTCCATCTCAACACCCAGGTCAATTACTTCACCTACTTTAGAGATACCTTCGCCATAGATGATATCAAACTCAACTACTTTAAACGGAGGTGCTACTTTGTTTTTAACCACCTTTACTTTGGTGCGGTTACCCAAAATATTGTCTGCACCTTCTTTGATCTGGCCAATACGACGGATATCCAGACGTACAGAAGCATAGAATTTAAGGGCATTACCACCGGTAGTAGTTTCGGGGCTACCAAACATTACACCAATCTTATCGCGAAGCTGGTTAATGAAGATACAGCAGCAGCCTGTTTTGTTGATGGCACCGGTCAGCTTACGTAGCGCCTGCGACATCAAACGAGCCTGAAGACCC
>FPIC01002275.1_pt1 | contig 42484 bp, 34 predicted proteins | sample 1504481 | NCBI WGS metagenome assembly FPIC01 (sample SAMEA4475357, study PRJEB15587) | soil metagenome | biome: Soil; feature: Field | place: India | collected 2015-03-11 | depth 0 m
AAGTCGCGGAGCAAAATGCAAAAATATACGTGCTGAGACTACATATCTTCTCCAAAAATAGCTCCCTTCTCCTTATCATACTTCACATTTTCAAATATGTAAAGTCCTTCAAAAGTCTGAGAAATCCATCTAAAAAGCGCTGAATTTCCAGCTTTTATTGCTTTTCTTATCTCAGGCAACAATTCTTTTTCAACTTTCTTGGTGGGATAAATATGAACCAATGAATCTGACAAGATCTTAAAAACTTCATAATTTATCTTTCTTCTTCTTTCCTTGTATTCCTCAATTTTCTTTTTTAATTCCTTTCTAAGTTCTTCTCGCCTTGAACTATCCTCAGTCCCCAAAAACCTGCTTTCCCATTCCATCCTGAAATTGTAATATTCCTCAATCACGCTTGCTACTTCACTTATTTTAGGCACAATCCTTTCCATAAAATCATCTATTTTATTTTGGGGTATCCCTGAAACCTGAATAATATCTCTGAATATATCCTGCGCTCTTCTCCTTGAATCCACAGAGTAAAGAGAGTCAAGAATATCAAGCATTCTTTTAAACTCATCTAAGTATCCGTTTTCCCCCTTTCCCAAATCCTCATAGAATTTTTCAACTAAGTCTACTTTCTCTTTCTCTCCTAAAATTTTTCCATTTTTATCTTTCAATAGTTCATAAGTTTTTACAAGAACATCTTCCCGATATACAGTTTTAACTCCTGAAACATTTTCTATTTTTTTATCCCCTACATTTCCGCAAATGAAGACATTGGGCACTACCTCAGTATACTGGTAATTTCCCCTATATCTTCTCAAAATTCTTCCCATCCTCTGGAAAAGAGAATCAAGCGGAGCAAGCTCAGTGAATAGAACATCATAATCTATGTCAAGCGAAACTTCGGCAATTTGTGTAGCAACTAAAATATCCGGATAGTTTATATGCTCGCCCTCGAAAATCTCTTCTTTTTCTTTTTTGTCTTGCATAGTGAATTGAGAGTGGATAAGCAAAACTTTCTTGTTAGAAAATTTCTCAGTTAACTTTTCATAAACTTCCCTTGCCCTCTTGATTGTATTTAAAATAACAAGAACCTTCTTACCATTATTCAAAAACTCTTCGATTTTGTTTTCTACATCTTCATTTAATTTACCTTCCTTCTCATCAACTATGCCGTTTTCTAATTTAATCCTGTGCTTTTTCAAATTTTTCGGAAAATACTTCTTTTCCACGAAATCTATTCCCCTTTCCTGCATTATATTTTTATAAAACCCAGGAATAGTGGCACTCATGATACAAAATCTTGCACCAAGTTTTGTCACTTCTTCCAAAGTCTTTATAATTATCGCAGCAATTCTTGGATCATAAAGTTGTATTTCATCTAAAACCACATAAGAGTATGCAAGAGTAGCATATATCTTCTCATAGCCAGGATATTTGAGTCCAGCGGTGAAAAATTGATCAACTGTTGCCACAATAACAGGATACGATAAATTTTTTGCAAGGTTGTAAGAAACAAAACTTTCTGAAATGCTTTCATCCCTTGAATGATCTCTTATATCTTCAAGGTAGAATAACGCATCACTATGCAAAAGACCAACTTTATCATCTCCGAAAATATTCTTTAATCTTTTCCACATCGCATTTACAGCAGTTCTAATTGGTAGAACATAAATTAGCTTTTTCCCCCTCGCCCACAATAAAGCAAATTCAGTTTTTCCCACCCCAGTGGTTGCTTTTAAGAATAGATTTTTACTTTCTGTACCTTTTACCTTCTCTAATTGCCAGATATTTTTATCCGTCACTTTACTATTGTATTTTTCCTTAGCTCTTCTTTTTATATCTTCTTTAACTCTGCGTTCAAGCTCTTTTGATCCTAACGGTTCTATCTCTATTTCGCTTTCCAAATATGAAGATGCAAAGTGATCCGCCCTGTGTAGAAAACCTTTCAAAAGAGTGAAGAAACCCTTTTGCTTTCTTGGCAAATCCTGCTCCAATTCTTTAACTAGAAAAGCCAAATTATCCACTGGAACTAATAGCTTACTATAATGAGAATTTAGCTTCTCTCCCTCTATGACAACCTCACTGTCAATTTCTTTTAAACTTTCAAGAAGTTCTTTGTTCTTTTTTAACTCGCTTAATGCTTTATCAACTAGGCTCCATCTATTCAAAAACTTTTCTACATAATTTTCACGCCAATGATGGAAAGCGATACTTGAAAGTACAATCTTCAAAAGATCCCTCCAATCACATTCCAAGAAATCAGCAAAGCTTTTAAATTCCTTGATCTTCTCTTTATTGAAAAAAGCAGGGGAAAGGAAAGAGTGCGGAACATCGGGAAAATCTATAAAATTGCGAAACTCAGGATTATAAACAGTGCTAATCTGAAATTTTGGTGAGATCTTTCCCATATCGTGGTATGTAGCCACCAACTCAAGTAACTTTAAGAACTCACCTTTTCTATTTCTATCGTTGATCACCTCTTTAAGCAAACCATCTTGCGGAAGATAGAAAGCGACAACTTTCTCAAATAAGTCTCTAATCTTTTCTTTTACCTTTTCAGTATGTTCCTTTAATGTTTCTCCGTTACTTTTTGCCCATACTTCCATTTTGCATCCCCATTTAAGATAAAAAATATTGGCAATTTCATTTCACTGTCATAAAAGGTGCTGAGATATTTTAAATCTTCGCTTATCCCGATTTCCTGTGGTTCAGCATACACGCAAGGATGAAAATTGAAATCCCTTATCCACCAGCTCTTTTCTTTCTTGTCCACTTCAACTTTTATCTCCTTTTTCTCATAGTATCCAGGTAGATTATAAATTGGTCCGTAAATATCAAAATGTTCCGCAATACTTACAGGGATCCATGTAGAGTAATTTTTAAGTTCATACACTTCTTGCTCAGTAATTTCCCCAATATCCGCTTTTTCAACTACAATTAAATCTTCCGCTCGCCCCAAATAGGGTGTTTCTGCGGGTTGCAAAAAAGATTTCTTTATATGCTCAAGTGCATCATCTTCATTTTGCCATCTAAGTTTCTCTTTCAATTCATTTTTTGTTTCTTTAGAATATACATCAAAATCAATTCCAAGATACAAAAGTAAATTCACATCGATCAAAAGTTGAATTTTTCCGGGAACCTGCTTGAACTTCACACCTTTCAGAGGAGATAAAGAAGAGGTAAAAAGTATGTTCCTGTCACCTTTTACCTGAGGAGATAAAAGCCATTGATAATCCCAGCCAACACCACCATATCTTCCCAAAATGGCAACATCTATACCTTTTATCGTTTCTCCTTCGTCCTTATAAGTTTTTCCCGGCATCATTCCAAGAACCCTATGAACGAGACCAATAACCGCAGAAGGTGGAGGAAGCGGATAAGAATGCCTTACCTGCATTGAATAATGGGGACGATAATTCGCAAAGGGTTGATAAATTTTAACTCTTAGAACTTTCATTATTATCTAAGAATCTTCTTTTGAATTCATCACTTTCTATAAATCTTATAAGTTCATCAAGTGCTTCTGACGGAGATTTCCAGTTACTGAACTCATCACCATTTTCAAATTTTGCCTTTGCTATTCCTTTTATTACTATTGAAATAGTTTGGCTTTTTTGTTGAGTTTGGTTTTGTTCTTTGGATTCATCTTGATTTTCACTCTGTTCTATTTGAATTTTTGAACTCTCCAAAAGTTGAACTGCATAATCTATCAGATCTTTATTCAGTTTACGGGCGGTATTTGGAACAAGCTCAACCAGTGGATGAGCAAGTGGAGTTTTCGCTGAAATAATCCCACCTATGACAAATAATGGTGATAGTGAATTTATATTGCCTTGAATCCCTCTTGATAAGGTCTTAATAGCAATAAGAAAGTCTCTGATTCTTTTTACTTTTTCATCTATAGGAAGGTCTATCTCTAATTCAATCTCATATGAATTTGACTTTTGCTTTTTCTTTCCCCCACCTTTCCTTCCACTCTCCGTTTCCTCTTCCGCTTCTTCTTTTTTTCTTTCAACCTTCCTCAAAATTATTTTTCCAATTTTTTGATTCCCCTGGGTATTTAAATCATAGTTCCCTTGCTGTAAATTTTCCAACTTTTCTTTATCCCCAACTTTGAGATATTTCTTATATCCTTCTAGAAAAGCCTTTGCTTCCTCTTCCTCCAAAACTATTTTCTTTTCCTTATCGTCTATTTTTCCAATCCTATCTAAGTCAATTACAAATGAGTATTTATAAAGTGAGTAGTGGTCTTCTGTCTGCCAGGGATTGGGAACCCCCTCCTCTCCGTATTTAACCGCTCTTTTTACCATTTCATGATTTGCATTAAAACTTTGGTCAAAACTATATTTTTCAAGAGATATTGCAGGTGTTAATTTACAAACGGCAGACCTTACAAACGCATTTTCACCTTTAATGGTATACATATATCCAAAAAAGTCCATCTCTTCATATTCAATTATATTTGCCTTGCTCATATCAAATTGATTTGTTTTCTGTTGTTCACCGCGTCGCGTCACTGGTGTCTCTTTCCAACCGAATTCTTCAATTAGTTTTTTGGAGATAGCATATCTCAACGCCTGTCTTGACATAAAAGTATGAACAAGTCCATCTCCCCTGTGAAGTTTTTTTAAAGTTTGAATGTTCCCCCCGACACCTTCATCCCTGTTTAAGTTCATCCCCTCAAAAACAATTGTTAAAGCTATTGCTCCTTGGGTCATTTTTAGCGCCTCCTTTTTAAGTTTTTTTCTTTATTCTAAATACCCTGATAAAATCCCGAACGCAAGGGATTGAAATTCTGCTATGGGTTTATCGGGATCTAAAATTTCTATAAACTTATAAGGAATTTCCAGTCGCGCTTGAGCGTAAAGTTTTATAATTTCATGGGCAAATTCCGCCCTCTGTCCTGCCCTTATTAAAGAAAGCAATCTATGCCCATATTTTTTAATTCTGTCTTCTAAAGGTTCATTTGCCACTGAATTCCCAATTTTTCTCATCTCAAACATTAAATCTCCCGTTTCACTTCTGTTAGCTCCCATAAATCCAGCAATAAATGAATATGCACATAATTTAAACTTCTCAATGTCAGTTGTATCCCTAAATATTTCTGATAAATAAGTTGGGATTGGTTTTTCAGAGAGAAGATAAAGCTTTAAAATTTCAAAGATAGCCCCATTTCTATCCCCTACCCTTACTTTCGAAATAGTCCTAAAAACATATTTCTTAATTCTTGATTCAATATCCCTATCAATTTTTCCGACTTCTTGCCCCTCATTCCAGAAAACATCTAGTGGATTTTTTGACATATCTTCGGGAGACAAAGATTTATCGCTACTATAACCAGCAATAAAAGCAAGGATGATCTCTCTTATATTAAGTTTGCTTTTGGATCTAATAAATTCGCGAAGGGGAGCAAGTTTTCCAGCAATTTTATTTCTTCTCTCAATTTCTAATAGATACTCAAGCAATCTATCTTTGTCTTCAATGAGAGAAGCGCTTAGCAGTTCATATTTAAAGTTTTTGTTAAGATTTCCCCCACGCAAGCTTTGTCCTTTATTCCAAATTTCAACTAAATCATTTTCCACCATCTCAAACCTCTTTTCTTTTTTATAATCAATTTTAATTTTTTCAAGTTTGGCTAAATTCAAAATAGTTTCCTTAGTTTGATTGTATCTATTCTCCATAAAGTCATTTTTAAAAGAAAAATAAGCAAGGTCAACCAGACTTCCTTCACCTCCGGCTAAAAATTTTCTAACACCCTCTCTCTGTGCATTAACCTTTATTGGGTTTTCCCTCTTCTTGACTATTGTAATTTGACCTTTCAAGTTTCCTAAGACTCTTCTTACATCGTCTCTAACAATCAACTCAGCGGATGTTCTTGAAACTGTGAGGGTATAAACTTTGGGCTGTTTGCCTTTCTCAATTTGAATGAATTCAACATTTTGTAAAAGCCATGCCCCTTTTAAAAATTCGTAATTTAACAGTGCTTCAGATATTAGAGATTCAAGTCGCTCATTAGGATTTAAAGTTTTATAGGTTTTAGCCTTTTTAAGTTTGAGTAGTAAATTGTTTAAGTAATAGAGGGCTTTTATTGAAGGAACATTGATGAATTCCGAAAGCTCTGTGCGTTGAGAAATAATAAAATTTGATAATATAAGTATCAATTTGCAGAAACCACAGAAAATCAAATCATTTTGAGAATAAAAAAACCAATTAGGATTTTCATAAAATGGCGTAGGCATAAGGGTGTTATAAACTTTGTCCCAAAAATCGTAAGGGACTTCAAATTTATCCTTATAGAATTCATTGCTACAATATTTGCATTTTAAAGGTATAGCATTTTTCTTCTTTTTATTAATTTCTTCAAAAGCATTTTCTATTACCTTGTTCCACCAGCTCTGCAAATCTGCATCGCTTTTAATTCCATATTCAGTTAGTTGTTGGAGGTTAGGAAGTAGTCCCCCAGTTTTGGCAAAAAGTATACTTCTTATATCTTTTGGCTTTTTCTTCAAAGTTGGTATAAATTCCCTTTTGATGAAAGAAATAAAATCTTTTTTTATAATTTTTATTTCATCTTTCGTGATATAAAATGGTTCTCTTTCCAAAACTTTTTTAACTTTATCCTTGCCCCCAAACTCCAACACCCTCAAAAACCCCACAACCCCCGCATTATATAACCAGTTTGAGGGATAGAGAGTTATCTTCCGTTCTTTTTCAACGGCCATAGTTGGTTTTGGCTTGTTTATTTTACACTTCCCTTATAAGGTCAACCATCCCAAAACCCTCACCTCTTCTTGAACCAAGCCCCGCTTTGTTAACGAGATTCAAAACATCAACGGGCGCACTAAGATAAAATACACCTGTAAACCCCGGAAATTTTAAATCACCGTATTTAGTCATATGCTTGACAACGACCCTCTTCAACTTCACTGGTTTAAACTCAACTTCAACCGAATCAATACCGAGTAAATTCCTCGCAAGTTCATTTACATTAAACCTAAACGCCACATCAAAATCCTCATCCCCTCTAAAATTCTCACACTCGGGACAAAGATAATGCTTCTCATTTTTATGACTTCTTATCAAAACAGGGGCAAGGGTTCTAAATATAGCCGAATCTTTTCTTATCTCTTGTTTATTCAAAACCCTTATCGACGAAACCTCAAAACTTTGCTGGTAAATGTTTAATCTCTTATTCTTCACAAGATAGTTATAGATGTAAATCTCATACACTAAATCAAACGAGCTAAATTTAAACTCTACCGGCTTTGTAAAAAAGATTTTGTCTTCGATTATCTCTATCTCATCCCCAAATGTTACAGCAAATGTATATGGCTTAACAGTTCTCCTACCGAAGATAAGTTCATATTGCTCCCCTGCCTCGCTTTGGATGGCGCTTTTAATAATTGACATGAAACCCGGCCTGTAATCAACGGGTAAGTGAACCCCGCCTTCATTTGAAGCTTCTGCCTTTAAAATACTCAGAAGCAAAAGCTTTCCCTCCTATATTTCACTTGTTAACAAATTTAATCAAAGTCTTTTAATTTGTCAAGGTCTCTCACATGAGAACTCAATCCAATTTCTCGCAAATGGATTAAACCCCGGCGTTTTCCCCTTAACCTGGGATAGGATCGTTTTCACTGCTAATTCAAGCGCGCCACTCTTTTGCTCAAGTGTGAAGTTTTCAGTATCCTCCATATCAATGAAAACACCCTCGATAAATGCATCATACTTGCAAATTGCAAGCATAGCACTTTCACTTAGCTCAACTCTAACGCTGTTAACTTCAATTACATTAAAATCCGCATTTATCAGTTTTCTCTTGTAATCATCGATGGACAAAATTTCAAATTGGGTTGATTCTTTGCTTCGTTTTTTACCCAAGGATTGAAAGGCGATAAGTTTCAACATGCCCCAAAATTTTACAGTATCCGGGGTGTAAGATTCCTTTGTGAAAGTGCTGTTCATAAAAAGTTTACCACCAGGTTTCAAAACTTTAGATATAGCATTTAAAGATTCCTGCTTACCCGAATCAGTTGGAATTTCATGGATTGCGTTACAGAAATAGGCGATATCAACACTTTCCAAAGGGATAAAATTTGGTATATCCTGCGCGATGCATTCATAAAACTCAACCTTCGTTTCTCCAAACGGTTTCACTTTATTTTTCGCTATCTCCAGTGATGCAAAATTTGGATCAATGCCAACGATTTTACATTTTCTTCCATTTACCTTATTTAGCAAAATAGATGTTATCAATCCAGTCCCACATGCGACATCAAGCACAGTTAATTCGTCACCTGAAAAGACCCGTTCAATTGGGAAAGTCCTTTCGATAAATTTTAAATTTACATCTTGATATTCCTTCTGCTGGCTGAAGGTATCAAAATTAAAATAAGCCCTCTGTTCTGATTTGAATATCTCCATGGTATTTCCTCAATTTCTTGTTACAATACTTAAAGGTGCAAAATTAAAAATTTAAATCAAAATTCGGCGCTCAAGCCGACCCTTACCACGGAACCAAGGCGGTTAAAGTTAAGGTAGGCGAAGTCAAGATTAACGGGTATTCCAACATTTAACCCACTTAGCCCAAATCCGAAGGTGAAGCTTTCTTCATCGTAATTTAGTTTATACCCGCCCCTTAAACTCAACAGATTTTTATATGTATATTCAATGCCAAAATTTAGTTTCTCTGGTGAATCGCTTGGATGCAAAGCCTCCACCGAAATTGAGAGTCTAGTTGGCGAGCTATGTTCACCTATAATTTCACCTGCTACGCCAAGTTTAAAAATTGACGGCATTTTAAACGAGTCGCCAATATACTTACTATCAACTCCAAAGTTTTGAATTGCCCCGGCTATCCTAAAACTTTTAAATCCAGTAAAGTAAAGAATGCCAACATCAAAAACGAAATTATCGGATTTATAAATCCATATCTTTTCCCTCACATATTTTACAAATCCTCCAAATGAAAATCTATCTGTCAACATTTTTGCATAAGAAATTCCAAACGCAAGAGCATTTGCCGAGAATGATTCGGTTATTATATAATTTCCAGGTTGATCTGGATTTGCGTTTATAGTTCCCTGCATTGTCCCAAAATCCATCCGAATGAAACCAATCCCAAAGACACCAAGATTTCCAACTCTTAATGTATAAGCTCCGGCTTGATGTTTTGTGTCAGCAAGCCAATTGGCAAAAGTGAAGTTTACAGAGTTTCGCTTAGACATAAACCCGGTAAGAGCCGGATTAATAAAAATTGCATCGGCTCCAGTGTAGAACAACGCAACCCCAGCATCGCCAATTCCACTTGCCTTCGCACTTACGGGAATTTCAAGAAAAACATAACCAGTTGTTCCGACTTTTTTAAAATCCTGAGAAATGGCGAATACACTACTCAATAATAAAACAAGGAAAAACTTTTTCATCTTTAAACTCCTAATTCTTTTATCTTATTATTGCAAATTTTCCAATTTTTTTCTTCCCATCTGGAGTCTCAATGTGATAGATATAAATTCCACTCTCAACATATTGACCATAATCTGTGACCTGATTCCACGATGCTATTCCAGAACCATCGTTATGATTGATTGTTTTAACGAGATCACCTCGTATCGTGTAAATTCTTATCGTGCACGGACTCGGTATATTGACAAATTGAATCACATCTACATCCCTTGGATTAACAAACCCTGATCTCGCGATGAATGGATTTGGAACAACGAGAATTTTATCAAGTTCACTTGTGGCTGGTATCGTCGCCTTAAATGGAACTACCATCCTGTTTGCGAAAATTGAACTCTCCATCGGCGGAACCCTATTAGAATTAGTCTCTGGGAAACGAGCATTTAGATTTGGTGGCCATGAAGCATGCCCTGTGTCATAACTTGTAATTGAATAATAATAACTGAAACCAATTGTCACAGTAGTGTCAACGAATTTATACTTGCGTTTACTTGGATCATAAAATTGCGTATCTCCTTTTTTAATATCCGCTATAAGTTCCCACGGCCCGATGGGCAAATAATTTGAACGATAAATTCTATAACCAACAAGATCATAAGCCTCATTCCCTGAATAGTCTCTGTCCGGTATAGCTTCAACTGAATCATACCATTCGATCACATTTGCAATTACACCTTCTTTCTCATCGTAAAGTCGCACTGTAAAATTTGGAGCTGGCGGTGGATCAGGAACATTATATCCATTTTCGTAATTTAATTGTGCACGGCGAGAATTTTTTAAAAGTTCATTATACCCTTTACTTCCAACGGTTGATGCACCTACATTTGGATCTATTGCTTCCTTATACGAAATTCCACCTATAACTTCCGCCGTTACAATTTTTATCGTATCTCCCGGATTTAATGTCCAAGGTCCAAGCGAAACAAGAGACCACATCCTTCGGGTCGTCCATAGTGGATCACCCGGAGAAACAACCGGAGACGATGCATTCCTTGGATCCTTACAGATCGCATATCTTCCCTCAAGCCCAATGCCTGCGGTTCCAAATGGTCCATAAAGGTCAATTCTATCGTCAGCTGCAGACCAAGCGTAACCATTTATTCTATTTGCCCTTCCGGAACTATCCGGTGAAATGTAGATAAACTTCAAGCCCGGATATCCCGGTGCAAGCCATTCACCTTTTCTTTGTGGTCCCCCTTCGCTATAATATCCATATTTTTCGTTTCTTCCTGTGGTCGCTGGAAAATCATCAGCATAACCAAAGAGCAATCTCTCAGTCGGGATGAAAAAGAAACGATTATTTCTTGCTCCCTCGCTATATTGCGGATAAAATAAAACTCTCCATGCCCTCGAATTTATTGAGAAAGCATAGGCGAAAAGAACATACATTTTGTAAATGGTAGTATTATAAAGACCGAATTTATCATCAGGTGGAAGTTCATTGCTTATATTTTTTATCACATACTCAATTATGATGTAATTTTCGTCGGCTTGAGAACCGCTCCACTGCATAGCCTTTCTCTCAACTCTTATAGGCAAAGGTTTATCACCTTGATATTGCGGTTGGTAATTTGGGTTATATTCCCACACGCTTTCAATAATCTCTTCGGGACCTGAAAAATTGACCTGCCAATGATTTTCAATTTTATGATGTTTTTTGACTATATACTTCGCCCCCGGCTCCGGCGAAACAGATCCAGCATATAACGCCCAATCTTCCGCAGCGATAACTTTTCCACTTGAGTCAAGTCCAGCAATTATCAAACCGCCTGAGACAAGATGTGAAGCTGGACCACCGATGTCCGCACCAATCCATTCGGGATCGAATCCGGGCCAATCCATACCATAATTTATCCTTTGCCAATTGTTAAAAGGTGGACAAATTTTTCCATAATAAAATGACTCCCATAACATCCCCCTTTTAAAGTAAAGAAGTGGTGCCGAAACTTGAGCTGATAAAAATGTTGCAATTAGAAGAAGAAAAAACAGAATTTTTAATCTCATCTTGGGGCAAACTTTATTTTAAAAGCCGAAACCAATTGTAAAGTAAATTTCTCTCGGAACATTTCGATATGTTGTAAAGTAGTTAAATTTATAACTTGCCCTTGGATTTAACGGGTCCTCGCCCGGTTTCAACATATCCGGAGTTATGTTTCTCTCAACCCAGTCCCTTAAATCGTCTTGAGACGAGAAAGGAGTAATCCACCTATTGTTAAACAAGTTCATTATCCTAACGCCAAGCAACAAACTTTGTTTACCAAAGTATATCCTTTTCGTCAAGTTGAGATCAAACTTTGCTTCAAGTGGATAACGGCGATTATTCACTACATCTTTAAACTCATCATAACTTGTCACATAAGTAAATGGTGTCCCACTTTGAGCAGTATATGTTAAACTTATGTTAAAATCTGAAAACGGCTTAACACCCAAAATTTCAATCCCACCACCTTTTTCAACGCTATAATTTACGAGTGCCCTAAATGTATGAGTTCTATCATCGTAAGATAAGAAATCATTTGCTTGATTTCTCTCTTGGTAATTTCTTGGATCATTTGGATCATCCGACCATATAGCCCGGGGACCGTAATATCCAAATGTAGTCCTCGATAAGCTATAAGTCAACCTATAACCCCATCTACCAGGAGCAACTTTATCAATTGTTATTTCAATTCCCTTCGATGCACCGTAGGAATTATTTTCATAAGTTAAATATCTCTTGTTTCTCCTTATCCCCGCACTTGGAGCATAGACGTATAGAGTGCCAACTTGCTTGACTCTGTCGTTATAATAAGCAACGATGTCAATTCTATGTGTATTTTTATAACTGTGTTGTAAGCCAAATTCATAACTTATCGTCTGTTTTGGTCCAAGGTTCCCATTACCATAGGCTATCCAACCAAGTTCGGTCGTCTTCATCAACGCTTCTTTAAATGTCGGCATCGAATAGAAATGTCCGTACTGCAACCTAAAAGCGGTGTTTTCACCTATTGGGAATGAAATTCCAAACCTTGGGGAAATCCTAAAATGAGCCTTAGTGTGTTTTGTCCTCGGATCACCGATTGCTTCAGCGCCAAGGGCTGGATAAAATGGATTAAATCTGTCGTAAGGAATCTCTGTGTTAAAATTATAACCATCGGCTCTAACGCCGATATTTGCAACCATACCTTCATACTCAAATCTACTTTGAATATAGCCAGCGATGTAATAAGGATATGCTTTGTAATACTCCGCATAACCAGTCCTTGAGATAAAAGCGTTCGCTGCAAAGCTTGAAACCGCACTGTAATATGTATCCCAGTAGTTTAACTTAAAACCAGCTTTTAACTGGAATCTCGTCGTTATCTGATTTGTGTAATCACCATAGACGCTCCAAGCGTCGGTCCTCGCATCTTGCCCGTAAAGCGTCGTAAATGAATAAACAGTTCTATAACCCTCATCCCATGGCCCGGGTGGAATCGACCATACATCATCCCTTAAATAACTTGGTCTTTGGGGCACGGGCAGAACTAAAACAACATATCTTTCCCTTGAGTGATACGCCGTCAGTTCAAAAAATGATTGCGGATTTATCGCATATGTCCAAGTAAAACTTTGCGTCGTCGTTATCTCGTCCCTCGGAGAATCAGTAACAAGAACATATTTCCACGCCCCATCTCTTCCCGCCCAGCGAATGTCATCCGAACCTGAGAATAATCCGCCACGATAATACTGGTATAAACCCATAAGTTTAAACTTATGCTTCGGAGCCGGATTCCAAGATAAAGTTAAAGTGTAATTTTGATATACTTGAACTCTTTCAATTGTGGGTATTCTCGTCGGCTTCTCCCTATATTCCGCGGATATAAAAAATCTCAATGCTTCAGGGCTGGAGCCAAGCGGACCTCCAAAGCCAATTAAAAATCTCCTGTAAGCAAGTTTTCTATAATCATAAACCCCAAGTGGATTTGGGCTTCCATCTGGATTTGGTGAATGATTTTCTACCCACTTACGCCACATCTTGTAAATCCATTCATCCGACGAATCTGGATAAGTTTGTTTCCATCTTTCCAAAGTTCCCCACTTTTGCCACTCAACAGTTTCAGGTCCATACAAATATGGTCCCCAATGGTATTGTCCAGGGGGTCTATACTCAAAACGAAATTCGCCAGATAATTTTGGACCTCCTTCTTTTGTCACAACCTTTACAACACCAGACTGAGCATTCCCATACTCAGCGCTGAATCCACCTGAAATTATCTCCATCTGTGCAACTGCAAGCGGATTATAATCATATTTCCAAGAATTATTTGATTTATCCCATGCAAAGCTATATCCGGGCACGCCAGTATTTGTAGTCATTTGCTCAACCCCATTTATCAAAAAGTTTAATTCATAAGCTCCGCCACCTCGAATGCTATACGTTCCATTGGGATTTTGAATTATACCAGCTGTTAATTCAAGGATTTGCTTTAGACCCTCAATCGGCGCGCTCTCAATTTCCCGAGACTCTATGTTTACAGATGTTGCTGTCTTATCTTTTTCGATAATCGCTCTTTTTGCCTCAACTATTACAGGCTCAACCTCTATCGCCGTCGGTTCGAGTTGAAAGTTAACAGTTGTAGTTCTATCAACATAAACTGCGACATCTTTGACAATCATTTTCTTATATCCAACCATACTTGCTATCAAATTATATCGTCCCGGCGGAACATTGATGATGAAATACTCACCGTCAAAATTTGCTGCAGCTCCCATCGTCGTTCCTTCAATCAAAACATTTGCTCCCGCAAGTGGCTCGCCCGTCGTTTTATCTGTGATCTTGCCAAAAATTTTCCCTTTTGGGGTTTGCGAAAATAAAACCGAAAAAGATATAACAAACAAAACTGTAATTTTCAGTAGCCTCATGGCTTTAAAAAATTATTTTATTAAAACCATCTTTTTCATCGGCGACTTTAAATTGCCAAATTCAAGTTGGTAGTAATAAACACCGCTCGGCAAATTCCCCGCATCAAAACTTGCGATATGCTTCCCAGCACCTTGCACTGAATTAACAAGTGAAGCAACAATTTGACCAAGTAAATTGTAAACATTAATCTTTACAAAACCATCGCTCGGGATTTCATAAACGATAGCGGTTGATGAATTAAACGGATTCGGATAATTTTGATAAATTGCGAAATCCTTTGGGACCTCATCATCTTGAGCCACAGATGTCACCTTCTCAAACACGAAAGCTTTTCTTGCAAACATATCAATTACATACGCTTTTGACTCATCCGGACTCAAAGCGACATCGCAAGGTGCTTCAAACGGTGCCCCTTAAAGCGTCAAAACTTCCATAGCAAAATTCCCAGCGACTTCAAACGCCTTAACAGTCTGAAAACCCGAATCAGGTCTGCAAACCCATAATCTCCCATTTTTATCCGCATAAATTCCGGATGGAATAAATCTACCAAGCGCCAAAAAACCTGCAAAATCAGTTAACGCCTGCCCCCTATAATCCTTAGGTTCAACTTGTGTTCCGCCCGTCCAGATTGCAACATTACCCGCAGTTGGATTATCCTCTGAACTATTTCTTGAGGTAAAAAAGGGAGTGTTTGGATCGTTGTAATCTCCATCAGGTATAACTGCGATATCGCGAATCACATCAGCACCACTAGCGGAGTATCCACCTGGACAACTTGAATAAAACGGTGGTGGGATATAAGCACCAGGATCTGCTGTTCCAGCTGAATTTATAATCTGCTTACTTGTGAAGTTATAAACTCTTGGAGTCGGTCCGGGATTTCCTGCTTGATATGTTGTCCCAGCATAAACAAAACTATCCTTTGTCGCACTTAAACCATACACATATGTCCCATAGCCAACCTGCCCAAAACCAGCCCCATATCTAACTTTCTGTTCCGAATCGCCATTCTTAAAATAATCAAGCCCTGAAACTGTACCCATACTAATAGGCTGTCTAAAGATGACAAGCACATCGTTTTGAATCGTCGTTATACCGCGAAGCGAATGAACATTCGCTGTATCAAATCTTGCGGTATAATCATAAACAAGTGTAAAAACACTATCATTTGGTCCTGCTTTCCACAATGCGTTGTGAGCTGATGTATCTGTCGCTGTTGAAGATATAACCCATAAGTTACCACTTGCATCGACAGCGCACAAAAATGGTCTGACATATGAAGTATCTGTGGCAGGGAACTCAATTGATTTTTTATATACCCATTGCTCTTGTGAGAGCAGAAGCAGCGGAAGGACTAAGATGAAAGTAAGCTTATAAATTAATTTCATGGCAAAAACAAATTTTATTTTTGTTCAATCTGAAAATAAAACTTTTCCGAGCCAAAGTCAAGCAAAATTTTGGTAAAACATTTTGTTTTTCCCAAAATTTTTCCCATTTTTTGAAAAAAGAAAAATCAAAAAAGCAGAGCCACAATGAAAGCAAAACTTTTATCTTCCTTTGCCCTCCTTACAATTTTGGTCTCCTGCTTTCAAATCGTCGGGCAAAAGCCTCAAGAAGTTGAAGATATTTATCTACCCGATGGAGAAAATGTTCAAGTAAGCGTATGGATAGATAATCTTGAAATACCGTGGTCGCTTGTCTTCCTGCCAGATGGAAGAGCTCTCGTCAGCGAAAGACCCGGAAGAATTCGGCTAATTGAGAACGGGAAACTTTTACCAGAACCATATATGCAAATTGATGTCAAACACTTTGGTGAAGGTGGATTAATGGGACTTGTAGTTCATCCCGACTTTCCTCAAAAACCCTTTATTTATGCGATGTACACATACGAGACGAAAGATGGTAAAATTTTTAACAGGGTCATAAGAATTAAAGATAACGGCAAAAGCGGAACTTTTGACAAAGTCATAATCGACAGCATACTTGGTGCGAGGTTCCACAATGGTGGAAGAATTAAATTTGGTCCCGATAAGATGCTTTATATTACAACTGGCGAAATATTTAAAGGCGAGTTAGCTCAGGATTTAAATTCGCTCAATGGTAAAATTTTAAGGCTAACCCCAGATGGAGAAATTCCCAAAGATAATCCATTCCCAAATTCGCCGATTTATTCCTATGGTCATAGAAATCCACAAGGTTTGGCATGGCATCCTGAAACTGGGGATTTGTTCGAATCTGAACATGGTCCGTCGGGAGAATATGGTCGCTTTGGTCATGACGAAATTAATGTTATTTACAAAGGTGGAAATTACGGATGGCCTAAAGTAATTGGGGCACCGGGAGAAAAAGGCTATATAGATCCGATCGTCGTTTGGAAGGATGCAACCCCACCATCAGGTATGACTTTTTATAGAGGTGATCTATTCGTGGCAACATTAAGAAGTGAGGCATTGATACGAATTAAGATTCGAAAATCCGGGGCTCGCTATAAAGCCACACGAATTGAAAGATGGTTTGCATTTGACAATAGAAGAGGAAAATTTGGAAGGCTAAGAGATGTTGTTGAAGGTCCAGATGGTAATTTATACATTCTCACAAACAACAGGGATGGTAGAGGAAGTCCACAGCCAGGGGATGACAAAATCTACAAAATTGTCTTTAAAAAATGAGTCGACTATAAAACTTTTACAGCGACCATTGTTATGTCATCTGTTTGCTCAACCCCGTAAGTATGGGATTTGATTAATTTTGCCACGCCTTCAACAATTTCACGAGATGAAAGATTTTTTAACGAACGAACTGTTTCAATAACTTTATCAATGCCAAGTTCCGTTTCAAACTGATTCATTGCCTCCGTGACCCCATCCGTGTAAAGAAAGATTAGATCACCCCGATTAATTTTCATTTTTTCAGATTTATACTTGCTTTTAAAAACACCAAGTACCGCTCCACCCTTTTCAAGAAACTTAACCTTGTTCTCACTTAACAAAACTGGGGGATTATGTCCAGCGTTTATATATTCAACTGTCAAATTCTTCAAATCAATCTTGCAAATAAAAAATGTTATAAACTGATCTGATAATGTATTCAGCAAGACAACTTTGTTAAGCAAATTCGTGATCGTTTCAATTTCATTTGTAAACAGTAAAATGCTTTTCAACGATGCCTGCAAATTCGACATCAAAAGCGATGCGGATAAACCCTTCCCGCAGATATCAGCTATAACAACGATAAATTCATCCCGACTTATCTTAAGCACATCATAGTAATCACCACTTACAATCTTTGACGGCATAGTCAAACCATAAATATCAACCCTTGGATCTTTCGGCAGTTCAAGTGGCAAAAGATTTTGTTGAATGTTATAAGCAAGATTGATATCATAATTCAAACTAATCATCCTAAGATTTTCAACTGCATTTACAAAAGAAGTAAATAACGCTTGAAGCAAATTTACTTCGTTAATTTTAAAATTTATCTTTCCTCTTTTCTTGCCGAGCAATAAAACATAACTTCTCTGCTCATCTGGTGATCTTTGAGCAAGTGCAAAAAGAAAATTCTTTGCTTTTATTCTTGAAAATCGAACATTTGTTGATCCCAACTTTAAAATTTTCTTGATAAATCCACTTGAGAAATGCTGTTCATCAGGAAAGGAGAAAATCTTAACCGTGCTTCCATCAGATTTAATAACGGATACGCTCTCAACTCCGAAATGCCCCATCAAAGTCAGTGCAAGTGAATTAAAAATCTCCCCTTCATCTCTTTTTAAAAGGATGCTTTGAGTAAATTCATTCAAAACAGTCAAATCAAAAACGCTTCTCTTTAATTCAAAGATTGAGTTAATGTTTTTAAGAGAAATGGCTGTGAAGTTTGAAACGAAGTTAATGTAATCTATCTCCAATTTTGTAAAGCCTTTATCTCTTCCACCGATAAAGATTAAAGCAAGGGTATGGGTTTGCGCCCATTTTATTGGAAGAATGTAGTCAAACTCTTTACCCAAAATGAAATTTTTAATCCCGCTTTTTTTCAAGCGTGTAAATTCAGATGGAATTTCAAAACGCTTTATTTCAATTTCATCGTCTATTTTAACACCTCTTGAATAAACAAGCTTAAATCTATCCCCAGACGATACAAATCCAGCAACTTTGCTCACCTTTAACTTTCCCATGAGAGATAAAATCGAAACCTTTAAAATTTCCTCAGCAGTGTTCGCAGATCCAAGTGCCCTCCCAAGGTTAAAGATGGATTCAAGTGTGAAAATAGCTTCAGTTTTATACATTATCTCGCTTTAAAAACTTTGTTAAGATGACGACATTTTTGTTTCCTTTCCTTGTATATTTCACCCTATCCATGAACTGATAAATTATAAACATTCCAAGTTTCCCTCTTTTAACGCTTCCCGTCTTGCTGTATTTTTGCACTGGCGATTCAATTTTTATCTTTTTGGGGTTAAAGGGTAAGCCATCATATGAAATGATGACTGTAAACTCATCATCATGAGCTTTCAACTCTATGGTTATTTCACCACTTGGATTATTCTTATATGAGTGCTTTATTGAATTCGTGCATACCTCGTCAACGGCAAGAATTATCTTCTCAGTTTCAACTTCATCAAAACCAAATTTTCTCGCTCCTTTGGCGACAAAATCACGAACGATCTTAAGATTTCTTAAATCGCTTCTAACGACGATTTTATTATTTCTTTCTTCCTTTGACATTTTTAACCTTAACCTTTTCAAACGATTTTATTGCCTCATTTTCGCTATTTAAAACGCTGAAGATATGCTTAAACCCAAGAAGTTCAAAAATTTCATCTATTTTTTTAGAAAGACAGCAAAATTTAATATCACCACCATTTTTTCTCACCTCATCAACGAAAGCCATAAAAACCCCAAACCCCGCACTGCTTATATAAGATAAATTTTTCATGTTGACGACAAGTTTATAACTTCCACCCTCAACAAGCTTTTTCATCACCTCTTCAAACTTAAGGGAAGTATATGCATCAAGATATCCTCTCAAATTCAAGACTTTAACTGAATTTTTCTCTTCGATTTCGACATCGAAATTTTTCTCTCTTTCTCTTTTTGCCATTTTAGCTCCTAATTATTTTTTCCATTTAACCACAACTATTGTTATATCATCAACCTGTTGCATTTCGCCTTGATAACTCATCACCTCATTGTAAATTGCTCTCACGATTTCACTTGAACACTTATTTGAAGCTGATATTATGGCCCTTTCAAATCGTTCATATCCAAATTCCTCATTTTCCTCATTTAACGCTTCAATTATCCCATCGCTATAAAAGACGAGCAAATCATTCTCTTCAAGTTTAAGTTTAAATGTTTTAATCAACTTCCGAAAGGAGTGGGTCGGCATAAGCCCAACTCCTGCACCTGGCAATTTCAAAAATTTAAGTGTTCCTCTTTTAACAAGAACAGGCGGCAAATGCCCAGCTCTTGCGATGTAAACGAGATTTCTCTTCAAATCAAAATAAGCATAAACAAGGGTGATAAAAAATTTTTTGTCTATATGTTCGAAGATAGTATCGTTCATTTTTGCGAGAAAATCAACGGGCTTCGGATAAATTTTTGCAAGCGATTGGAAAACACCCTTTATTTCCGCCATGTAGAACGCTGCTGACACACCTTTGCCTGAAACATCAGCTATGATTAAAGAAATATTCCCATCTTCATGAATCACAAAGTCGTAATAATCACCACCAACCTCAAAAGCGGGAACAGAGAGAGCTGAAATTTCAAATTTTTCCGAGATTGGTAAAGACTTTGGAAGAAGTTTCTTCTGCATTTGCCTTGCGAGTTCAAACTCACGGGCAAGCCGTTCCTTCTCAATTGATTCCTGAATCAACCGTGAATTTTCAACCCCGATAGCGATTTGATCAGCAAAGGCAAGCGCAAGATTAATTTCATCTTGATTGTAATTTTTATCATCCCTCATAAGATACAGTAAACCGAGAGTTTTGTCATGTGCAACAAGTGGCGCAATAAGAATTATTTTACCCTCAAAGTTATCAATGTGATAACCTTCTTTAAAATGCACCCCTTCAAATTTTTCTTTAACATGCAAGATTTGCTCCATTATCTTCAACATTTCGGACTCTTCAATTCCATACCTCCCGTAAATTTGAGCGGAATTAGAAAGTTTCATCTCAACCCACGCCGATTTTGAGTTCGTTATCTCCATTGCAATTTTAACCGACATTTCAGAAAACTCCTTTACATCAAACACCCGAGCCACAAGTTTACCTATATTTTGAAGGGTTGAAAGTTCCGTAACCCTACGCTCGTAAATTTCACCTGTCGGAAGGTGAAAAACCACGCTACCAAAGACAAAGAAGAAATAGATTATCAAAAAGGGCTGAAAATAAAAATGAGTGAAAGAGAAAAATAAATCCGAATAATATCGCATTCCCTCAGCGGCGTTCCCAGTCACAAACGGACTTTGAAGAAGAAAAGAAAATAAAATCGAAAGAAACGAAAAAAGCAAAACTTTGTATTTATCCTTTTTAGACAGACTTATAACCCACGGAATTCTAAACGAAATCCACATAAATAAAATTATTTGGAATCCTCCCAACAATTGTGGCAATAAATTAGGAAGTTCAAAAATTCTCCTCGAGAGCTCAAAAATAGCAAAATATGAAAATGTGATGATGAACTTCACCTTAGCTTCCCTTCCACGCTCGTGAAAAAGGATCTTCAAAAAGATTGAAAAAACTATTGAGAGTAGAAAGGCATAAATCAAGTTGTAAATGTTGGCACTGATAACATCTACATAAGTAGCTAAAGTTGTGAACTCACCAACCTTTTGAATGCCAATTAAATTTTTAAATGCAAATGAAATCCCAACAAGTGCAAACAAGAAGATAGATATAAATTTTATCCCGTCAACGGGATTTTTCTCGAATTTTTGAGCGAACGGCTGAACTATCAAAATCAAAGTTATCAACAATGTTAAAGATAAAACATCTGAAACAACATCAAAGGCTGGAAATGGGAAAGTTTTTTTAATGAGAGTTATGACAAGTAAAACGAAAGCAAACCCCAAAGCAAGTAAAATCTGTCCAAGCGAAAATGTATTTGAATTTTTATCTTTCATCTTACAAGTACAACTTTTCGAACGGTTCTATACTTAGGTGTCTCAAGCTTGCAAAAATAGACACCGCTTGGAAGCTCCCTCCCATAATCATCGGTGCCATCCCATACTATCCTGAAATCTTTAACAAATTGAGAAAAATATCTATCGACAAGCGTTTTAACCTTCTGACCAAGCAAGTTATAAATTGAAATGTTAACATGCGAAGGCTCAGGTAAATCAAGAAGGAAAACTGTCCTCGAGTTGAATGGATTGGGAAAGTTTTGAGATAGATAAAAACTCTTTGGAGCCTCAAAATATTTTGTTAAAACATTGACTTTATTTTCATTATCAACAGCGAAAATCGAGAGAACGGAAGGCAAAGTTTCAAGTGTTGCGGAGTATTTATTTTCTGAAACCAAATTCATTGGAATTTTTTGATTATTTGACATAATAAAAACTTCCTTGATCCCACTTCTCGACATCGCGTAAACAGAAATTTCATATCCGTTCAGGCTTTGTGTTATCTCCGGGAAATTGCTTATAATCGGTCCATGGTAAAGAGCCGCAGAAAGACCATTCACAATTCCCCAACCATAATCGTTATCTGGATTTCCAGCTTGGCTTGCGGTGTTTCTTATGGCATCTCTAACTTCAAATGAAGTTAATTCAGGATGAGTTGATAGAATTAAAGCAGCTATTCCCGCAACAATTGGACATGAAAGCGATGTTCCCGAAGCATAAACATAGGTATCTTTTGAACCTGGGGATGCCCCAAAGACCGAAACCCCAAGAGCGCAAACATCTGGCTTTATCCTGCCATCATAAGTTGGACCCATTGAGCTGAAACTTGCAATTCTTCCAAGCGAATCGACAGCACCAACTGCTATAACATATTTCCCATCGGCTGGCGCAACTACATATTTCCAAGATGTGTTTCGCTCATTCCCAGCTGAATTCACAACGACAATTCCCTTTTGAAATGCTATATCAGCAGCCTTCGTTATTTTTGCAGTATTCCCATCCATATTTTGATAAGTATACCAGTCAATATAACCAAGTGAGCTTGAAACAACATCAACCCCAAGCGAATCCATCCATTCAATTGCCCTCACCCAATTATCTTCCTCAACTGGTGTTTCACTTCTTATATCCTCAGTTTTTGCGAGAACAAACTTAGCCCCGGGAGCAATTCCGATAAGTTTTCCATCCTTTTTGCCACCGAGAACAGAAAGCGTCAATGTACCATGAAAATCTTGGTTTGGCGCATCTTGCGCTTGATTCGCAGTTGTTGAGTCGTTGAAAATAAAATCATATTCAGCGATAACTTCAACCTCAGCAAGTGCTTCATGCGTCAACCTGAAACCAGTGTCCATCATCCCGACGATAACATCTTTCCCAACGATGTTCATCTTGTGTAATTCCTTAACACCAGAAAATCTGACCTGAAGCTCGGAACGACCATAATCGTAGTCAACAAGTGGTTTCTCGATTTCCAAATCTTCATAAATATCAACTGTTCTCGCCGATTTAGCAACGGGTTTGACCTCAAGAACGAAGGGAAGGTTTCTAATTTTATTTACTTGATCACTGTCAAGATATGCACTCACTGCATTTAACCACTTTGATACAACATTAATTTTAGCGCCCAACGAGCGCACTTGCTCAATGTAGCCTTCATAAACGGGGAGATCGTAATAGTCAAAAACTTTCCTTTCATCTTTGACTGTTTTAAGCCTCCGCTTATAGGATCTTTCTGATATTGAAAGTTTAAGTCTTTCGTAAAATGCGCTCCCTTTGGCAAGTGAAACATTTTCATAGATACCCTTATCCTTGAAGACGATCCAATACTTTTGAGGTTTTCCCTGAGAAAAAGCAATGGAAAAAATCAAAACAAGCCAAATAAAGCTTCTCATTCTATTCAAAATTTAATTTTAAAATGATCCCAACCGCCAGATTCAATATCTATTTCGCTTTTATCTTCTTTTATCAACTTAATTCCCTGCTCACGGTCGAGTATCCTGCCGATAACTTTAACATCGTTATAAAGTTCGTCTAGTTTTTTAAGCTCGCTCTCAGAAACCGTAAATAGAAGTTCATAATCTTCGCCACCGTGTAGGACATACATTAAATAATCTTCATTAAACTCTTCCTTTGCAATTTTTTTAACAAGATCATCGACTGGCAAACTTGTCTCGTAAATTTCAGCCCCAACACCGCTTTGTCTGCAAATATGTTTCAAATCCGATGAAAGCCCATCGCTTATATCAATCATTGAATTAACTTTAACCTTCAAATCTTTAAGTTTTCCAGCGATGTCAAGCCTTGGAACTGGTCTCAAATGTTTTTCAATCGCTTTTAAAAACGGCTCAAAATTTGGTTTAAAATTTTGCTTATCTTCGGCTTCCATAAATTTTTTCTTCTCACGCAAAAGTATCTTTAATCCTGCATACGATAAACCAAGCGTTCCTGTTACACAAATATAATCCCCAATCCTTGCCCCACTGCGATATGGAATTTCATCTTTATTTGCCTCACCGATCATTGTGACGGAGATAGCCATATTCCCAAATGTGGTTGTTGTATCCCCACCGATAAGCGAAAAATTAAACTCATTGCATGCCGACTTTATTCCGATGTATAGATTTTCCATCATTTCCACTGAAATTTTTCGCGGAATCGCAACTGTTATCAAGGCGTATCTCGGCGTTGCAAGCATCGCCGCAAGGTCGCTTAAATTCACAACCATCGCCTTCCATCCCAAATTTCGCATTGAAACAAATGTTAAGTCAAAGTGAACCCCCTCGATCAATGCATCCGTTGTGACAACCTGCACTTTCCCCTCAGCTGGCGTATAAACAGCAGCGTCATCTCCAATCCCTTTAACGATGAACGAATCACGATATGGTTGAACTATCTCGTTTAATCGCCCAATTAACCCAAATTCCCCAATTTGTGAAATCTCCGTAAAACTTTCGCTCATGAAATTATTCCCCAATTATTTGAACAACTATATTTCTCGTCCTCGGACGATTGTCAAAATCAACAAGCACAATTTGTTGCCATGTCCCGACAAGTAATCTTCCACCAGAGAAAGGAACTGTTAAAGATGCACCAAGAATCGACGCCCTTACATGAGCATAACCGTTGTCATCACCCCATCGTGAATCATGATGATATCTTTTATCCATAGGCGCAATTCTATCAAATGCTTCGGGCAAATCTTTCAATAATCCAGGTTCATATTCAATCGTCGTAACTCCAGCAGTTGAACCAGAGACAAAAATTGTCACATTCCCGTCTTTAACCTGATGCTTTTTCAAAATAGATTGAACTTGCTCAGTGATATCAATTATATCGTTAAATCCCTTCGTTGAAACTGTTAATTTATCCGTAATGACTTTCATAAACCTGTGGCAATTTAATTGTTACTAACTCCGTTTGATTTTTAACATAAAAAAGGAGATCACCCTTGCAGAAGAAAACATCTGGGAGAAAGTAAGACAAGTCTCGGTAAAGGATGTCTTCGTAGATCAAACTCTTTTGTTTAATGTTTATTATCTTTAAAATGTTCGAAAACTTTTCAACCTCAAGCGGAAGCTTTGACTTGTTAAGGATGTGATAATTTACAATTGCAAAGTTTCCCTTTGTTAAAACTTCAGGGGGAAATCTTGGGTCGGCATCTTCAATGAATGGTTTTATATCCTCAACGATTTTATCGTAGCCAGGATGATACTCATCAAAAGGTAGCGATGTTTCAATAAAGTTCATGCTTTCAGATTTAAACTCTTTCAATTCATTTATAAAATCCACATTTTCACCATGTTCTCGAATCACCTCGCCAGTTTTTGAATCAAGCTCGAAAAAAATTCTCTTTTCAATAAAATTTTTAGCAGTGTAAACCTTTCCATCCAGGGCAAAAAGAAAAGTATGTTCTTCATTTTCCCAAAGGATCTTACCACTATTTGAATCAACAGCGTAAATTTTCCCCTGCACTGGGAAATCGGGACGTCTAAATTCACAAAGAAAAAACAAATCTTCATCTGAATCAGATATTTGAACCCACCATGGTTCATCGATGTTTAAATCTTCCCAGACTTTCTTGCCGTTTTCGGTCGACAGACAAACAAATTTGACATTTTTCCCTTCCAAATTTCTTAACTCACATAAGACTTTATCATATCTTGTTGGGAAAATTTTCCATATTTTGAAACCATCCGGCGATTTAAAAACCCAGAAAGGTTTCAACTTTTCTCTAGAAGAAAACAGTTTCATCTTTTTTCATCCCTAAGTTTCATTTCCGGCTCCACATGAACGACCACCTTTGATACCTCTTTTATGTCAAGATAAACTTTATTCTCAATCGTGGTTGCAATTTCGTGTGCATCTGAAAGAGAAAGTGAATTATCAAGGAAGCAGTTTATCGTGACCTTATATTTACCATCTATTTCCATCACAGTTATATCTTTACACTCAACAACACCTTTTTGCGAGTTTGCGATCTCGTGTATTTTTCGAACTATCTCATCGCATTCGTCATTTACAATTCTTATCTCTTTTATCATGTCATTCTCTTCATCGATATGGATTGAGATTTTTTCAACATTCGGGATTTTTTCTTTTATCTTCGCCTCAATTTCGTCTGCAATTTTATGCGCCTCCTCAAGCGTTTGTACTGATTTGCACTCAAGATGAAGGTCGACCAAATATTTATCGTTTACTCTCTGAACTTCAATATTATGCGCTGACGCCTTTGACTCAATTAGGAGCATCTTAATTTTATCCAAAACCGTCTCATCGCTTGTTTCAACAGGTTCAGAATGAATCACTATATCAACATTTGGGATTATTTCTTTTATCCTCTCCTCAATCAAATTCATAATTTGGTGTGCATGTTCAAATGGTATCGTCCTTTTTATATCGACGACCATATCAACGAACGCTTTTGAGCCCGACTGTCTTACTCTTATATTTCTACAATTGACAACCCCTTCGATTTCCATAACTTTATTTTTTATCTCCTCAACAAGCCTAACATCAGGAATTTTATCTGTCAACATATCAATTGTTTTCTTCCCAAGTCTTAAACTTATCCATATGACAATGCCAGATACAACAAGAGCTGCAAATGCGTCCGCTTTATGAAATCCAAACCCAGCGCCAATTAAACCAACTATTACAACCGCAGAGCTTAAAATATCTGTGCTGAAGTGTAAAGCGTCAGCCTCAAGCGCCTGACTGTTATACTTTCTCGCTGCTTTGAACAAAATTCTTGATCGAGAGTAATCAACAACAATTGCCGTAATTACAACAGCAAAGCTCCAAAAGTTAACTTCTATATGAACCTCGTGGAAGAAAATTCGTTGAAGGGCTTCGTATATGATCCATCCACATGTGACAAGCAAGAGAAGAGTTTCAAAAAGAGCAGATAGATTCTCAAATTTACCATGCCCATATGTATGCTCTCTATCTGCGGGTTTATCGGCGATTTTAACGGCAAAATATGTCATTCCAGCAGCCACAAGGTCGAGCCCACTATGTGCAGCTTCAGATAAAATCCCCAAACTACCAGTCATCAGCCCTACAACAAGTTTAATTCCAGTTAAAAAAATAGCTGCTATAACTGAACTTAATGCTGCCTTTTGCTTTTCAATAACCGCTTGAGATTCCATTTTAGACTCATTTTAAACTTTGAAAACTTGCACTTAAATTTATTCAGGAAAAAGTGCAATTGCAAAATTAAATTATTTACTCAATGAGAAACATCAAGCTTTTGATCGAATATGACGGTACGAACTTCGTTGGATGGCAGATTCAACCCAACGGGAGAAGCGTTCAAGGCGAAATCAAAAAAGCGATAAAAGAAATAATAAATGAAGATGTAAACTTGATCGGTGCAAGCAGAACCGATGCAGGGGTTCACGCCAGGGGCCAAGTTGCAAACTTCAAATGTGAAAATAAAATCCCAACTGAAAGTTTAAAAAAAGCCCTAAATTCAATTCTTCCTGACGACATTGTAATTCACAGTGTCGAGGAAGTCAACCTTGATTTCCACGCAAGGTATAGTGCCGTTGAAAAAACATACAGATATTTCATAACTAAAAATAAAATTGCCATTGGTAGAAATTATTTTTGGTTCGTCAAATACGAACTTGATTTTGAAAATCTTAAAAAATGCGCCGAGATTATAACTGGTAAACATGATTTCGAAATCTTCTCAAAGAAAGGAACAAATGTGAAAAATTATATCTGTGAAGTTCGAAACGCCGAATGGAAAATCGAAGATGATAAATTGATATTTGAGATCACTGCCAACAGATTTCTTTACGGAATGGTCAGGGGACTTGTGGGAACAATGGTTGATGTTGCAAGAGGCAGGTTTGATATCGATGTCTTTAAAAAAATTTTGTTTGAAAAATGCAATGATTTTGAAATCATGCACGCTCCAGCATCCGGACTTGTGCTTGAGAGCGTTAAATATCCGAATTTCTAAATTTTGAAGTTCAAATTTTAAAAACTTATATTAAAAATAAAAAACATGCACGAACAACCAATCACTCAACAAATTAACATTGAGCTTGGCGAAAAGGAAGCTGAAGGAATTTATTCAAACCTTGCCATTATAACTCACTCACCAGCTGAATTTGTAATTGACTTCACCAGAATCCTGCCAGGTGTTCCCAAAGCCAAAGTATTTGCCAGGATCATAATGACCCCACAACATGCTAAACTTTTACTTAAAGCACTTGAGGAAAACATAAAAAAGTACGAGGCGACATTTGGAGAGATAAAAATTCTTGGTGAAACTGAACAAAAATCACTTGGATTTAAACCTTAAAAACAAATTTTGAAAGCTCAATGTATGGTTATTTCGTTCTTGTCCTTCACACTCACCTACCTTATGTCATAGGCCATGGGCGTTGGCCACATGGCATGGATTGGCTAAATGAAGCTGCAAGCGAATGCTACATACCTTTGCTTAACATCTTCAATGAATTGAAAAATAACGGGATAAATTTTAAAGTCACAATTAACATTTCACCAGTGCTTGCGGAACAACTCGCAAGTAAAAATTTCGTGGATGAACTTTTACAATACCTTGATATGAAAATAAAGTATGCTGAACAAGATGAAACTGAGTTCATAAAAACTGGAAGAAAAAATCTCGCAAGCGTTGCAAAATTTTGGAGGGAGTATTATCAAAACATCAAGGAAAGCTTCACAGATAGGTATAATCAAGACTTGATCTCAGCATTTAGAGCGCTTCAAGATTCAGGCCATCTTGAAATAATAACATGTGCAGCAACTCATGGTTATTTACCACTTCTTGCACTTGACACAAGCGTTCAAGCACAAGTAAAGCTTGGCGTCAAAGTTTACGAGAAACACTTTGGAAGAAAACCAAGAGGAATATGGCTTCCAGAATGCGCATATAGACCTGGCTACAGGTGGAAAATGCCTGTTAAACCAGAAAATAACTTCCCGATCCTTGAGTACGAGAGAAAAGGAGTTGAAGAATTTTTGTCTGAAAACGGGATTGAATTTTTCATCATTGACACTGCTACGCTTAAAGGTGGAAAAACGATCGGGGTTTATTTGGAAAGATTTGAAGGTTTGAGAAAGCTTTGGGAGCAATTTGAATCCCAAGTTAAATATAGACCTGAGGAGGAAAAATCACCTTATGAAATTTATCTTGTTAGTTCAGGAAAACCAGAGAAAAAGCCAGTGGCTGTTTTAACACGAGACCCGAAAACTGGATTACAAGTTTGGAGTGGTGAGTGGGGATACCCCGGAGATGGATGGTATCTCGATTTTCACAAGAAAAAATTCCCAAGTGGTTTAAGGTATTGGCGTGTGACAAGTTCAAAAGCTGACCTTGCAGATAAACTTGAATACGAACTTGACAAAGTTGAAGCACGGCTCGAAGAAAATTCATCTCATTTTGTTGATTTAATAACCACAACTTTAAAAGAACACTTTGAGAAAACCAACAAAATTGGAGTTTTGACAGCTCCGTATGATACTGAGCTTTTTGGGCATTGGTGGTTTGAGGGACCCAGATTTCTAAAGAAAGTTTTTGAAAAGCTAAATAACTCTGAATTTGTAAAACCTGCAACCGCATCAGAAGCAATTGAAAAGCTTAATCCTTCAACTGTTGTTTCCCTTCCGGAGGGCTCATGGGGCGAGGGCGGATATCATTACATCTGGCTCAACAAAGACACAGAATGGACATGGAGACATATTTACTCAAATGAATTTAAAATGAAGGAGCTTGCACAAAAATTTTACAACTCAAAAGACGAAAGATTGATTTTTATGCTTAAACAGCTAGCTCGTGAACTTTTACTTCTCCAAGCGTCCGATTGGCAGTTTTTAATATCAACTATCTCAGCCCGTGACTATGCCGAATTAAGGGTTGCTTTTCACAACGAGAACTTCAACAGAATAGCTGAAATAATTGAGAAATATGCAAACACTGGTGATTTGAGTCTTGAGGATTGGAATTTTGTAGTTGAATGTGCTGAAAGGGATAATCTTTTTGATGACATTGATTTAAAATGGTGGGCAGAGGTGGAATTTCCGTAATTTGAGTTTTTTTATTAATTTAATTTTGGCACGAAAATTGATAAAACTTTATGCCATGCGCTTGAAATCGATATTTATAGATGGGATTTATGTTGACCCGGAAATTGCAACATCATATTTTGCCTGCGACCTTGATAAGTGTAAAGGTGCATGTTGTTTTATGTATGGTGACTTTGGGGCTCCACTACTTGAGGAGGAGATCGAAATAATTCAAGATGCTCTTCCCATCGTAAAAAAATATCTTCCCGAAAGAAATATCGCTTACATAGAAAAAAATGGGTTTTATGAGAAAAGCGATATAGGTTACGCAACAACCTGTATAGATAAAAAGGAATGTGTTTTCGTCTATTGGGAAAATGGAACGGCAAAGTGTTCTTTTGAAAAAGCCTTTTTAAAAGGTGAAATTTCTTTCAGAAAACCAGCTTCTTGTCATCTTTTCCCACTGAGGAATTACGGATTAAACGGGGCATCCATTGGTGGTGAAATTCTAAAATATGTTAAGATAAATGAATGCGAGCCAGCGGTGAAGAAGGGAAAGAAAGAAAATATAAAGCTTTACGAATTTTTAAAGCCAGCGTTGATAAGATATTTTGGCCAGGAATGGTATAATAAAATGCTTAAAGAATTCAAATCATTGAACAACCGGAGGTGAAGTAAAGTGCTAAAATATGGACAACATCAAACACTTGAACAAAAATTAACACCCCAACAAATACAGTACCTAAAACTTCTTCAAGTCCCCGTAGTTCAACTTGAGCAAAAAATTAAGGAAGAACTTGAGCAAAATCCATTCCTTGAGGAGGGGCTTGAAACTTCAATTGATGAAATGCTTGAACTTGAGCTTGGGGAAACTGAGGACCTATCCCAAACCGTTAGACAAGAACTCAATGAAGAATATGAAGAAATAACTCAGGATAAGCTTCCAAAACCTGAGGAAGAATATACGCTTGACGATTTTCTCAAAAGCCATGAAGATGATGATACTTTCATACCGAAACAAAAAGATGTAATCGGCGAAGATCTTGAAGATGAACTTCCATGGCAGCCACCTGCCATCGAACCGCTTCATGAAAGGCTTTTGCAACAATTTGTGACGGTTGCGGAAAACGATAAAGAAATAAGAATAGCCGAGGAGATACTTGGAAATATAGATGATGATGGCTACCTTACAAGAAAAGTTGAAGAGATAGTTGAGGACTTACAACTTGGTGAAAAGATGGATGTTACCGCTGAAGAGGTTGAAAATGTTTTGAAAAAAATCCAACGCCTCGATCCACCCGGGATTGGCGCCAGAGATTTGAAAGAATGTCTGCTCGTTCAACTGGAAGTTGGAGATTTTCCAGAGGATAAGAAAAAACTCGCCATGCGAATTTTAAATGAGGCATACGACGATTTTATGAACAAGAGATACAATGAATTGATGAAAAAATTCGGTCTAAGTGAACAGAGGTTGAAAGATGTCATCCAAATAATCCAAAGATTGAACCCTAAACCAGGGGAAGGAAAAAATATAATTCAAGAGTATATCATACCCGATTTTATAGTTGAACGAATTGGAGATGAATTTGTGATCACCTTGAACGAGAAGAATGTTCCAATGATTCGGCTAAATAGAGCTTATTACAACCTTTTGAAAAAGCAGAGAAAACTTAACCCAGAGTTAAAAGAGGAAATAAAAAAACAATTTTCAAGAGCCAAATGGTTCATTGCTTCAATTTATCAACGCAGGGAAACACTTTTACGAATTATGAGGGCTATTGTTGAATTACAAAAAGAGTTTTTTGAAACTGGAGAAGGTCTGAAGCCGATGATCTACAAGGATGTTGCTGAAAAAACTGGGGTTGACATATCAACCATTAGCAGAGCGGTAAACCAAAAATATGTTCAAACTGATTTTGGTATTTACAAATTAAGGGAGCTTTTCAGCGAGAAAATCAACACAGTGGACGGAAGTGAGATTTCAAGCAAGGAGGTAAAAGAAAGACTAAAGGAAATAATAGCTCAAGAAGATCCTCGCAAACCACTGAGCGATGACCAGATCGCTGAAATTTTACGCAAGCAAGGTTTTAACATTGCAAGGCGAACTGTAGCCAAATATAGAGATCAACTTGGAATTCCAACAGCAAGGTTAAGAAAAAGAATTGAATAAAAATAAACAGATTAGAGGTCCAAAGGTGGAAAAAATCATAAAGTCAACAACGATATTAGGGCTCATCCACAATGGGCAAGCGGTGATGGGTGGGGATGGACAAGTGACTTTATCAGATACAATAATGAAACACGGAGCTAAAAAAGTCAGAAAAATCTACAACAATAAAATTCTCGTCGGCTTTGCTGGTGCTTCTGCTGATGCACTTGCTCTTATGGAAAGGTTTGAAGCAAAGCTTGAGCAGTATAAAGGTAATCTTCTTCGTGCAGCAACTGAACTTGCAAAGGATTGGAGAATGGATAAATACCTACGCCGACTTGAAGCATTGTTAGCGGTCATGGACAAAGAAAATGCTTTAATAATTTCAGGCACGGGTGATGTAATTGAACCTGATGATAAAATTGTTGCCATTGGTTCAGGTGGTAGTTACGCCCTTGCTGCTGCAAGAGTTTTAGTGAAACACTCAAATTTATCGGCTCGTGAAATAGTTGAAGAAGCGTTAAGAGTTGCCGCTGATATCTGCGTTTATACGAATCACAATATAGTCATAGAAGAGCTTTAAAAATAAATTCATAACTTGAAATGGCAAATCAAATCAAAAAAGAACAGAACAACGAAGTTGCAATAAAACAGCGAAAGGATTTAAAAGATTTAACACCTGAAGAAATAGTCAAAGAGCTTGACAAATATATCGTTGGTCAGGAACAAGCTAAAAGGGCTGTGGCTATTGCACTCCGAAACAGATGGCGAAGACAACAAGTCCCGCAAGAGCTACGAGAGGAGATAACACCAAATAATATAATTTTAATTGGTCCAACTGGGGTTGGTAAAACTGAAATCGCACGCCGACTTGCAAAACTTGCAAACGCCCCATTTGTCAAAGTTGAAGCATCAAAATTTACAGAGGTTGGATATGTCGGAAGGGATGTTGAATCAATGATAAGGGAACTCGTTGACATTGCCGTCAACATGGTCAGGATGGAAAAAATGGAAGAGATAAAAGATAGGGCAAAAGACCTTGCCGAAGAAAGACTACTTGACATTCTTTTGCCAAGGAGAAAAAAACGAAGATACGACGAGGGCGAGGAATTTGAAGATAGCTATGAAAATGATGAAATGTCGCAAACAAGAGAAAAACTCAGAAAACAACTTCAAGAAGGAAAGCTTGACTCGAGAACAATAGAAATAGAAATTTCATCTCAACCTCTGCCTGGGTTGCAAATTTTAGGACCTTTCCCAGTTGATGATCTTGCTGTCACAATGCAAGATTTTATTGAAAATGTGATGCCAAAGCGATATAAGAAAAGAAGGATGACAATAGCGGAGGCGAGAAACTACCTTATCCAAGAAGAGGCACAAAAGTTAATTGATATGGAAGCAGTGATAAAAGAAGCGATAAGAAGAGTTGAAAATTTAGGCATCGTTTTCATAGACGAAATAGATAAAATCGCTAATCCTGGCGGTTACACTGTTGGACCAGATGTTTCAAGGGAGGGAGTTCAAAGGGATTTGTTACCGATAATTGAGGGTTCGAATGTTATGACAAAATATGGAATTGTAAAAACAGACCATATACTTTTCATTGCAGCGGGAGCTTTTCATGTAGCGAAACCAAGCGATTTGATACCAGAACTTCAAGGTAGGTTCCCAATAAGAGTTGAGCTCAACCCATTAACTGAAGAAGATTTCGTTAAAATTCTAACATTACCCGAAAATGCCTTGATAAAGCAATATAAAGCACTTCTTGAAACAGAAGGAGTTGAAATTGAATTTACGGACGAGGCAATAAGAGAAATAGCTCACTACGCAGCGGAGGTTAATGAGCAACTTGAAAATATCGGCGCAAGACGACTTCAAACAGTCATGACAACCCTTCTTGAAGATATCCTATTTGATGCTCCGAAGTTGAAAGGTCAAAAGATTTTGATAACAAAGGAATTCGTTCAAGAAAAACTTTCACCAATCGTTAAGGATAAAGATCTGAGCAAATATATTTTATAAATTCGGGTTGCAAAGTATTCGCCCTTGATATTTAGGGCCAAAATTTTTAACTTAAATCAAAAAACTTTTTATTATGCCCGTTACACTGTCATTCGAAATCTACGAGGCTTTTGAAAAGGCGCTTGGAAAAGAAGAAGCAAGAAAAGTTGTTAAATCTCTTGAAGCAGCGATTTCTGAAGCAACCGAGTATAAATGGGCTACAACAAAGGATGAGATTATCGCTAAGGTAAGAAGTGAAATTGAAGCCTTAAGGAATGAATTTGAATCATTAAGGAATGAATTTGAATCATTCAGAAAAGAAGTAAAGAGCGATATTGAATCATTTAAAAAAGAGGTAAGAAGTGATATTGAATCGTTTAAAAAAGAGATAAGAAGCGATATTGAATCTTTCAGAACAGAAGTAAGGGGTGAAATTGACACTATTAAAGGTTGGATAACACAAGAATTTGTAACAAAAGAATTATTTGAAGCTAAATTCGATGAACTGCGTGCCGAGATAAAAACTGAAATTGTAAAACTCGATAGAAAATTTACCATAATGTTCTTGATTTTGCTCTTTGTAATTATTTTCCTAAATCAACAAGCACTTGAATTCATAGCTAAAATTCTCGGCATAGTGAAATAACTTAACACATCCATGGCTCAACTTCATGTCGAAATCTCAAATGACCCCGAAGAATGGAATAAATTTAACATTCACTCCCCCCAATCAAACCCATTTCAAAGTTACGACTGGCTTAAGGTATATAGCGAATTTTTTAATCTCTCACTTAACATCCTGCTTGTCAGAAAAGGTGAAGAAGTTGTCTCTGGTTTGATTTACCCGTTCAAAAAGAAGTTTCTCTTCAAAGTTTCAACACCTCTTTTATTCACATATTACAGCGGAATTTTATTTCAGGATTTCAAGGGAGAGAAAATTCAAAAAAGAATAATGCAAAAAAATGAAGCGATCCTAAAAATCCACCAACATTTGGAACAAACCCTCGATTTTTTCACTTTAAAACTTCATTACACTATCGATGATGTCAGACAATTTAAATGGCTCGGTTATAAAATCAAACCAAGACACACATTTATACTTAACATTGAATCAATCGAAAAACTTTGGGATGGACTAAGCAACTCACTTAAAAGAAAAATCAAAGATGCACAAGAGCAGGGCTTTAAACTCGTCAAGACGACATCCGTTGATGAGCTTGCACAGCAACAAATTTTAAGCTTTGAAAGAACTGGTGGTAAATTTTTTCTCAATTTTAACGAACTTAAACAGCTTCTCGAAAAACTTGTTCAAAAGAAACTTTTGACAATTTATTACCTCGTTGATAAAAACGATCAGATCATTGCTTCACGAGGTGTATCAATATGGAACGGCAAAGCCTACGACATCGTAGCTGGAACGAGTGGGAAAGAAATAGACAACGCCTCCCACTTTCTTGTATGGAAAATACTTGAGGACTTATCATCAAACAATGTGAAAGAGTTTGACTTCTGCGGTGCGGATATTGAAAGCGTCGCTTTCTTTAAAATGCAATTCGGAGGCGAGCTCAAAATCTCATTTGAAGTAAGCTACACGAAAGGTCTTTTGAAATTTTTAATTTAAAGCCAGATGGATAGACCAGAGAACTTAACAATTGTTAAAAAAGCTGGCTTTGTAAGCCTATCGAGATTTATCAACTTGCTGGGGCTTCTTTTGACAACAATTATGCTCGCACGATATCTTTCAAAACCTGAATTTGCATCTTATGATCAGCTCTGGCTAATCTATAACACATTTTCCCCCGTTCTATCCTTCGCTTTCACAAGCTCAGTTTATTTTTTCGGGACAAGAGAAAATGCAGGGAAATACATAACAGCAATGCTCCTATTCCTGACATTTGCTGGATTTATATTAACTTTTTCTCTTTTTTTGTTAAGATTTGAAATAGCGAAATTTCTTAACAACCCACAATTTTACAAGGAGTTCTTTAAATTCGCCCCTTTCTTTTTATTCTCCCTACCCTCGTTAATACTTGATGCGATTTTAGTCCTCAAAAATGAATTTAAAAAGCTCTTCACAATTACAAATTTTACAGTGCTTGCCTATGTCGGCGTCGTTGTGTTGACAATCATTCTTGAACAAGGAATACCGTTTATTTTCGCTGGCCTCTCATTCATTTCGCTTCTTCGTTTCATATATACATGGTATTTGATTAAAAAGTTTTTCAATGAAAAGTTAGAAACTATATTTCCATATTTAAAAGAGATTTTACTTTACACATCACCTCTCATCGTTGGGCACATTAGTGCGCTAATATCAAGGCAAGTTGACAAATATATAATTGCAAACAACTTTTCAAGCAATTTATATGCAACATATACAATCGGGGCTAAAGAACTTCCCATCATCCCTTTAATAACAAGTTCATTTGCATCTGTGATATTCCCTGAGATAAGCAAACTTCATGGTGCGGGGAAAAATTTAGAGATCCAGCGCCTTATAAAAGATGTCGTAAAATCAACTTCGCTTATCATAATCCCAATTTTTTCATTCCTAATGTTCTTCTCACAAGAATTTATTCTCATCCTTTTTTCGAAAAAATATCTTGATAGCACCCCGATCTTTAGAATTTATCTTTTCTTCCTTCCAGTGCGAATCCTCGTTTATAGTTCTATACTTTCCGCTCTTGGGAGACAAAAAATTTACATGCTAATATCTTTTCTCGACCTCGTATTAAATCTAACCCTTGGAACCACATTGGTTAAAGCCATTGGTTTGCTTGGTCCTGCGATTGCGGTTGTAGCTTCAACATATGTTGAAGCATTTGCAATGCTATTTTTCATTTCAAAAGCCCTTGGCGGGGCAAGCTTGATCAAAATGTTGCCTGTTAAATTCATAATTTCCATTTTTGCCTTTTCTTTATTGGCTTCGTTTTTATGCTACTTGATGGGTTCACTGATTGAAAATGCAATTTTGAGATTTATTTTAATGGGAGGTTTATTTTCAACCTTCTATCTTTTGGTTGCTGTTAAACTCCATAAACAGATTTGAATTTTTCAATTTTATTTTCAAAATTTTAACTGCAGAAGCACAAATAAAAAGTAAAGGAGGAGAAGTAAAATGTCAGAATTCAGAATTGAAAAAGACGCACTTGGAGAAGTTAAAGTCCCAACATGGGCTTTATGGGGAGCACAAACTCAAAGGGCTGTTGAAAACTTTCCAATAAGCGGAATAAGATTCCCAAGAACATTCATCAAAGCAATTGGACTTGTTAAGTATTGTGCAGCAAAGGTAAACAAAGAACTTGGACTTCTCGACGATGCAAAAGCAAATGCAATAATGGAAGCAGCTAAAGAAGTGATCGATGGAAAACTTGATGAACATTTCCCGCTTGATATCTTCCAAACGGGCTCTGGAACATCGACAAATATGAATGCTAATGAAGTTATAGCAAACCGTGCCTGCGAAATCCTTGGGGCAAAGAGAGGTGAAAAAGGCGTCGTCCATCCGAATGACCATGTTAACTTGGGACAATCTTCAAATGATGTAATCCCAGCTTGTATTCATATTTCAACTGCAATTGCAGTTAAAGAGCAACTTCTCCCAGCACTTGAAAAACTTCATAAAGCTCTCGTTGAAAAATCTAAGGAGTTCGATGACATTGTCAAAACTGGTAGAACTCACCTTATGGATGCAATGCCCGTGCGCCTTGGACAAGAGTTTTCAGGATATGCTGCACAAATTGAACTCGCAATTGAAAGAATCAACGCTACGCTTCCAAGACTATATGAACTTGCCCTTGGTGGAACAGCAGTCGGCACAGGGATTAACACGCATCCAGAATTTGGGAAGCGAATTGCTGAAGCACTTGCCAAGGAAACAGGGATACCATTTAAAGAGACGAGAAACCATTTCTCAGCCCAAGCATCAATGGATACAGCGGTTGAGTTAAGCGGTGCTTTAAAAGCTCTTGCGGTTGCGCTTTACAAAATAGCGAACGATCTAAGATGGATGAACTCAGGTCCACAAGCTGGGCTTGCCGAAATTCGTCTCCCCGCACTGCAACCCGGCTCATCAATAATGCCCGGCAAGATTAACCCCGTGATCCCAGAAGCAGTTATGATGGTAGCAATGCAAGTTATAGGAAACGATTCAGTCGTAACCCTTGCTGCTTCATCTGGAAACTTTGAACTTAATGTCGCATTACCAGTCATAGCAAGAAATCTTCTTGAATCAATCACAATTTTGGCTAACGCAAGCGATGTGTTTGTCGACAAGTGTATAAATGGAATTGTTGCGAACAAAGAACATATGGAAAAACTTGCAGCACAAAACGCAATTCTTGCAACCGCCCTTACCCCACATCTCGGTTATGATAAAGCTGCTCAGATTGTCAAAAAAGCAATGGCAGAAAACAAGACAATTCGCGAAGTTGTTCTTGAACTTGGATGGATGAAGGAAGATGAACTCGATAAGATACTTGACATCAGAAAAATGACTGAAGGTGGATTTGTAGCCGGCGTTTCAGGCGGTGGTTGATCTTCAAATTGCGGGACCTTACGGTCCCGCTCCTTCAAAGTTTAACAAAAACATAAAAAGCAATTGTGAAATGCAAATAGAAAAAATACAGAAAAAACTTCTAGAACTTGGCATTGAGGGATGGCTCTTTTACGATTTCCACAACCGAGATAAAATCGGTCTAAAAATACTTGGGCTTTCAATTCAAGGTCTTGCAACAAGGAGATGGTTCTATTTCATACCTGCTGAAGGGAAACCCATAAAACTTGTGCATAGAGTTGAACCAGATAAACTTGATTCACTGCCCGGAGAAAAATTTTATTACTCAGGATGGAGAGAACTACATGATAGATTAAAAGAAATTCTTGGAACGCCCAAGAAAATTGCAATGCAATATTCCCCAATGAATTCAATCCCATATATTTCCATCGTTGATGCTGGGACAGTTGAACTCGTCAGAAGCCTTGGACATGAAGTTGTTTCATCAGCAGACTTGATTCAGATATTTGAGGCTTTGATTGATGAAAATTTAATCAAAACGCATTTTGAAGCTGGACGCCTTGTCGACGAAACACTTGACGAAGCATTTGATGAAATCAGAAAAAGCATCAAGACCGGAAAATACAAAACCGAGTATGAAATACAACAATTTATTTTGAAAAGATTCAATGACAAAGGATTAACCTCTGATGAAGACCCACCGATAGTTGGAGTGAACGATCATCCAGCAAATCCACATTTTTACCCAACCCCCGAAAACACAAGGGAGATCAAACCGGGAGATAAACTTTTAATTGATCTATGGGCTAAGAAGAATGAACCAGGAGCTATCTTTTACGATATAACATGGTGTGCTTTCATCGGGGATAATCCGCCCGAAGATTATGTCAAGATTTTTAACATAGTAAGAGATGCGAGGAACGAAGCTTTAAAATTTATCCAAGATCGTTTAGACCGAAACCAAGAAGTCGCTGGTTGGGAAGTTGATGATGTTGCAAGAAAATACATTCAAGAAAAAGGTTATGCCGAGTTCTTTACGCATCGCACTGGACATTCAATTGGAGAAAATGTTCATGGAAACGGTGTAAACATTGACAACTTTGAAACACAGGACCTGAGAAAACTCATGCCAGGTTGCCTCTTTTCTTTAGAGCCCGGAATTTACATCCCAGGCAAAATGGGAGTAAGGTCAGAGGTAAATGTCTACATCAACTTTGAAAGAAAAGCGTTGATAACAGGAAGAGAACAAAAAGAACTCGTTTTAATTTACTAAAACAAATTTGGAGATGCGATGTTTTTAACCGCAATAATAGTTTACCTTGCCGTTCTTCTCACTATCGGGATATACAAAACTAGATCCGTTAAAACTCAAGAAGATTTCATGGTAGCTGGCAGAAAAACACCCGTATATAAACTTGTCGGGACACTGCTTGCTACATGGATTGGTTCCGGAAGTATAATTGCTGGAGCTGGGCTTGCTTATAGAGTTGGCTTCTCAGAACTTTGGCTCTCAGCTGGAGCATGGGTTGCCATCGTAATAGTTTACTTCCTCGCTGGCAGGGTTAGAAAAATTTCTCAATACACAATGCCGGATATCCTTGAGCAAAGATATAACAAATGGGCAAGGATCCTTGGAACTATAACCATCGTCATCGCCTATGTAACGATCGCAAGTTATCAATTCAAAGGAGGCGCATTTGTTTTAAACCTCGTCGCTGGAATACCTGTTGAACAAGGCATTATTATCACTGCTGTCTTTGTAGTTCTCTTCACGGCGCTTGCTGGACTTGTATCAGTTATCACAATGGATATAATAAACGGGACACTAATGCTTTTAGGAATTGTTCTTGCAGTTCCAATTGTCCTAAATGATGTTGGGGGCTGGACAAGCGTTAGAGAAGCTTTACCACCGGATAGATTCGCCATCTTCGGACAAAAAGATTTCATTTGGGCTATGGGTGTGTTTTTCCCAACCTTTTTCCTTTTGCTTGGAGAATCAAGTATGTATCAAAAATTTTTCAGTGCAAAAGATGCAAAATCCGCAAGACAAGCCGTCATCTTCTGGGTCATCGGGACAATTATAATTGAAACATCTATCACAGCGCTTGCCGTCTTCGCGAGTGCTAAATTCAAACTTCAAGAATCAGAAAAAGTAATTTTACATCTTGCAACCCATGGAAATGAAATTGGACTCCCACAAATTATAGGGATAATGTTAATAGTTGCAGCTATGGCAATTATAATTTCAACTGCAAACAGTTTTCTTCTAACACCAAGCACAAATCTTGCAAGAGATATCTATCAAAGGTTTATAAATCCAAATGCAACTCACAAACAGATAATAACCTTGCAGCGAATTTTAATTCTCATTCTTGGTTTCATTGGCTACCTTCTTTTAACTAGATTTCAAACAGTCCTACAAATGGCTTTGACAGCCTACACGATGATTGGAGCAGGCATAACACCGGCACTTCTCGCGGCTTTCTTATGGAAAAGAGTCACAACAGCAGGAGGCGTTGCAAGCATAGCAACTGGAATGGGAATTACTTTGATCATAACACTTATAAATATGTTCAGAGAAGAACCGTTATTAGAAGCAGATTATATTGTTCTACCTGCTGCTGCAGGCTCAATACTCGTGCTAATCATCGTAAGTTTATTAACCCCACCCGACCCACCAGAAAAATGGAAACCATTCGTTGAAAACAAAGAATAAACAAAAATGCGAAAAGCAATTTTATTAATTGCCGCGATCGCATCACTTGCACTATCCCAGCCGGAAAATCTTGCGGAACTGCATAGAAAGACCTTTGAAAAGATAAAATTCATCGCTGATACATCTAACGGAGTGATTGGTGTTGCGGTTAAAAACCTTGAAACGGGTGAAACATTTTTCATAAACGAAAATTTAATATTCCCACAAGGAAGCGCAATAAAAATTCCAATTTTGATCGAAGTTATAAAACAAGCAAGTGAAGGTAAATTTAAACTAACGGACAAAATCAAAATCGAGAAAAAGCATCAAGTCGGTGGAAGTGGGGTTTTAAAAGAATTTGGCGATGGCACATCCGAGTTAAGCATCTACGATCTCGCGGTTTTAATGATAACTGTAAGTGATAACACGGCGACAAATATCTTGATTGATCTCGTTGGAATGGAAAATGTAAATAAAACACTTGAAAAACTCGGCTTGAAAAACACAAAGTTACAGCGAAAAATGATTCGCCCTGATGCATCAGCAAGAGGCGAAGAGAATCTTTCAACCCCGCTTGAAGCTATGAAACTTATGGAAATGCTTTACAGAGGTGAAGTCATCAGTAAAGAAATCTCAAATCAAGTCATTGACATACTCAAAAAAAGAAAAGAAGCAAACTTAAATAAGTATCTCCCTGAGGATATCCAAATTGCAAATAAACCTGGGGGAATAGAAGGCGTGACATGTGAATGGGGGATTGTTTATCTACCGAGACATCCCTATGTGATTGTCGTCATGAGCAATTATAACTTAAAATCAGCCAATGAAACGATAGCCCAAATTTCGAAGGTTATCTATGAACACTTTTGGCGAATCTCACTCTCAACGAAATATGGAACAAGAGTCCCAATTGAACTGTTGAAATCCAAATAAAAAAGCGGGGCAAACCGCCCTGCAAATTTAACACATAAGTACAGGCATTTCACGAAATGCCCCTACCTCACCAACAACATCTTCTTAACACTTACATATCTATTATTCAAACTCACCCTACAAAAATAAACTCCACTTGAAAATCCAACAGCATCCCATCTAATCACCTTCCCAAACCCAGCCTCCATAAAT